>Ga0307425_1000263_pt1 | contig 33122 bp, 30 predicted proteins | sample SalMarWE160330MG_FD_202152 | JGI IMG/M metagenome (GOLD analysis project Ga0307425, IMG submission 202152) | Salt marsh sediment microbial communities from the Plum Island Ecosystem LTER, Massachusetts, United States - WE1603-30 | ecosystem: Environmental > Aquatic > Marine > Intertidal zone >... | reverse complement strand
GAGATAGACCGCGCCATACTTTCAACGTTGGATACAGATAACATCATAGAGGTGGTGCTCAATCGTATACACGACATTCTCCCGTGCGATTGCATCAGCGTAATGTTATTCTATTTTGGCGATCAGGATTCAGCCCTGACCTATATGAGGGAAAAGAACTCCGAAATAGGAAAAGAAGTTGAGACAGTACTCCTTAAGCCAATAGATACAAAAGAACTGTATCTCAATCCAGAATTTCTATTAATTAATGAGGCGCATAAAGCGCCAGACTTTCTTGCCCCACTGGCCAAGCGTGGTAACAAATCATTTTTGGTGCTTCCTCTTTTTGTTAATCAGATGTTATCGGGAATCATTGCTCTCGGGTATCAAACACCACCCACCTACGAACAAGAAGACATCGATCTTGCCCGCCAGTTAGCCAACCAGGTTGCAGTAGCCCTATCCAATACAAGACTGGTTGAAGACTTGGAACAACTGCACTTGGGTTCGCTTACTGCCTTAGCCCGAACCATTGATGCAAAATCTCCCTGGGCAACAGGACACTCTGAACGCGTTGCAAAGCTTGTGGTAAAAATCGGCGCAGCCTTGGGACTGCCACCGGAAAAATTGGACGTCTTGCACCGAGGGGGCTTGTTACATGATATCGGCAAGATCGGCGTACCAGCCGATATTCTTGACAAGACCGGAAAGCTGTCTGCAAGAGAAAAAGATTTAATTCGTGAACATGTCAAATGGGGTGCACGTATCCTGGAACCTATTGCTGCGTTTGCGGAGATCATGCCAATCGTGTTGCAGCACCATGAAAGCTTCGATGGTTCGGGGTATCCCAAAGGCTTGGCCGGAGAAGCCATTCATTTGAGTGCACGTATCTTTGCTGTGGCTGACACATTCGATGCCCTTACTTCGCACCGCCCTTATCGTGAAGCAGTAAGCACGGAAAAGGCCATTGAGGTTATTACACAAGGGTCTGGAAGCCAGTTTGATCCACAGGTAGTAAGGGCCTTTCTTGAGATCATAACCGAGGAAGCAAAGGAAGACGAATATACAACTAAACATATAGCGGAGAGTATATAAATGAAAAATAGAAGGCTTCTCATAATACTAATAGGGCTTGCTATATTCTTTGGATGGCACTGTGGATACGAGAAAAGTGCTCCGAACGAAATAGTGGGAACATGGGAAACATCAGCGCAACAATATGCTGATCGTTTTATCACAATTGACACAGATACCATTACCTTCGGAATTGGTGGAGGAAACGTCGAAATATATACTATCAAAAAAATTAAAAAAACCGCTGCAGAAGGAAACATTTTATACACCATATACTATGAAAACGGAGATGGAGTTTGGTACAAATTTGCATTTTACTACTCCTCTGAAAACGGAGGCACGATGAAGAAGAAAAATCAAAGGCAAATCGCATGGGAAAAAACTGAGTAACCTATAGCAGTCTCTTCTGCCCCACATCGAACGTCCATATTGTATCACACGGCTATCCTACACCACCAACAGCTGATAGCATTTTTAAAAACAGATAAAATTGACAAACCCTATCCTTTGCTTCATGATGGAGTTATGAGATATCTCATTATATTCGCATTGCTTTATCTCTGTTACTATGTTGTGAAAAAAGCCGTACTCCCCGCAATGCGCACGTATAAGATATTGAAGAAACGCGAATCCCCCGCTGACAAGGAATTGGTACAGGATCCCCATTGTCACACCTATATCCCCAAAGAAACGGCGCTAAGGGCTACCATTGATGGAGAGGTCTATTACTTCTGCAGCCAGGAGTGTTTGGATGAATACAAAAGAAGCACGTGATAGAGTGTGGAAAGCAATGCGTTTCTGAAAAACGTTTGCCTCTTGACCCATAGGCATCATTTCTCTTATACTCATGCTATAACACAGAATACGATCGTCAAAGAGGAGGCTATCTAATGGATTGGGGTATGCACAACCGCATGGCACAGTTGATACAGCCTGACGGACACTGTTTCTTTTTGCCCATCGATCACGGATACTTTCAAGGGCCCACCCAAAGACTGGAAAAGCCAGGTGAAACAATCAAACCCCTCTTGCCCTTTTGTGATGCCCTCTTTGTAACACGGGGCATATTAAGATCGTGTATCGATCCGACCACGAACACGCCGATCATCCTCAGGGTCTCCGGCGGGACGAGTCTCGCGGGAAAAGACTTAGCCCATGAGGGCATCACTACCTCTGTGCGTGACGCCGTCCGCCTTAATGTGGCTGCCGTGGGAATGTCTATCTTCGTCGGCAGCGATTACGAGCATGAAACCCTCCTGAACCTGGCGAATCTTGTGAATGAATGCGAAGAATACGGCATTCCGGTCATGGCGGTCACCGCTGTAGGGAGAGAGTTGGAAAAGAGAGAGGCCCGCTACCTCGCCATGTGTTGTCGTATCGCAGCCGAGCTGGGCTCACGGGTCGTGAAGACCTACTGGTGTAAAGATTTCGACAAAGTCACCAATGGCTGCCCCGTTCCTGTAGTCATGGCGGGCGGCCCCAAGTGCAAAACAGAACTAGAGGTGTTCGAGTTTGTCTATGACGGTATGCAAAAAGGGGCCATTGGTATAAACCTGGGCCGCAACGTCTGGCAAGATAAACACCCAGTGGCCATGGCACGGGCCTTGCGCGCCATTATCCACGAGAAGGCCGCTGCTCGCGAAGCTCAAGACTTGTACAACAGTCTCAAAAGCGAGAAGTAGACCCGGCGCTTGCCGAGGTGGACCCGCAAACAAGGCTACCTCACAGCGTGTCTCATGTGGCATCATCCTTCGTCGTTTTCATCAGAGAAGAGAATATATCAGCTCAGGGGAAAATAGCGTGCGCGTAGCAATGTACTACAACAACCAGGATGTACGCCTCGAGGAGCTACCAACCCCTCAGATTGGCCCTGGTGAGTTACTCGTCAAGGTAGAGGCCAGTGGCATTTGTGGCAGCGACGTGATGGAATGGTATCGCATCAAAAAGGCCCCCTTGGTGCTCGGTCACGAGATCACGGGTGAGGTAATCGAATGTGGAAAGGGTGTTGAGCATTACAAGATCGGCGATCGGGTCTTCGTCTCCCACCACGTCCCGTGTAACACCTGCCGCTACTGTTTGCATGGCCTTCACACGGTCTGCGAAACCCTACACACCACCAATTATGATCCCGGGGGCTTTGCCGAATATCTCCGGGTGCCGCTGATAAATGTGGATCGGGGTGTCTTTCTGCTCCCTGATGAGGTATCGTTCGAGGATGGAACGTTCATCGAACCCCTGGCCTGTGTCATCAGGGGACAACGGCTTGCACGGCTGAATCCCGGTCAAACGGTCCTCGTACTTGGCAGCGGTATTTCCGGCCTTCTGCACATAGCCATGGCCAAGGCCTCGGGAGCCGGACGAATCATCGCTACGGATATGAACAATGATCGCATGGATGCGGCAAAGCGCTTCGGGGCCGATTGTGTCGTACATGCCACTGAGGATGTACCGGAGTGCCTACATCAGGTCAATGACAAGAGACTGGCCGATCTCGTCGTTGTTTGTACCGGGGCTTTGCCAGCCTTTCGTCAAGCCCTGCACTCGGTGGATCGCGGAGGAACGGTGCTCTTCTTCGCGCCGACAGAACCGGGGGTGGATCTGCCCGTCCCTATTAATGAGTTTTGGAGAAACGGGATTACCCTGATGCCCTCCTATGGCGCCAGCCCGTTGGATATCAGCACAGCCCTAGACCTCATCAGCGCCCGCCGCGTCCCCGTGCATAAAATGATCACCCACCGTCTGGGTCTGGCGGAGACAGGACGAGGCTTTCAGCTGGTCGCCGAGGGCGGGGAATCTATCAAAGTAATCATTGAACCACAACGATAGATACGCTAAAATCATCGACAAAATCCTCCAAAGGAGAACAAAGATGCACAAAGGCATGAAGATTACGGGGATTATTATCCTTTGCTTTATTCTTTTTGTGCTCGTGGCAGCCTTCGTGCTGCCCTACCTCATCAGTCTTGATAAATACAAGGGGATGGCCGAAGAACAGCTAGAAAAGGCCTTACAGCGGGATTGCTCTCTCGGCAAGCTGCGTGTCACCATCCTCCCCTCCATGGGGGCGAAGATACAAGACCTCGTTATCTCTAATCCATCCGGCTTCTCTGAGACCCCGCTGCTCTCCCTTCAGACCGTAAAGGTCAGGGTAAAGATCATCCCGCTCTTGTTCGGCAAGAAGGAAATAGCCGGGCTGACACTCCGCCATCCCGAGGTCTTTATCGAGAAAGATCCACGGGGGAGAACGAACATCCCCTACATGGAAAATACGAGCACAACAGAACGAAAGGGAACGCTCAAGAGCGGGAAGGTGAAAACAGAAGAGTCAAAGGCCCTCCAGGACTTTTCCTTAGGCAAGGCCTCAATCAGAGACGGGAAATTCATCTACCTGGACAGGAGTACGACACCCCACCGCCGGACCGAAATCGAGCGGATCGATCTGGACCTGAAGGACCTTTCATTAGAGAAAAAGATACTATATAAACTCTCGCTGCAATGGTCCCCTGGTGCAATAACGTTGGAAGGCTGGGCAGGCCCCCTTGGTAAAACCATCGATATAAAGAGCATACCCCTGGAAGGACAGTTACGGGCGGATTTCCCCAAACTGGACGGCCTCATGAAAAAGTTGACGGGGGAAGGTGAAAGTAATATGCAGGGCGCATTAAAGGCCGATGTGGACTTCAGGGGGGATACGGGTTCTGCTCTCACGGCCCAGGGTGAAATCATGCTGAAGGATTTTTCCGTAGGGGAACAAGGAAAGCGAACCATTGAGAATCTCGATATACAGTTGCGACCTGAGTTTAACCTTTCGGCTGGGGCGGAGCGGTTAGAAATAACCGCAACCCTGCTCTTAGATAAAACCCCTATTCTGATCAATGGCCAGTTTAGAGACCTCCAAAGAAAACCAGTCGGCAAGCTGACCCTTGCCTCTCAAGAAGGCATTGATCTCGAGGAATTGGGACCTAAATTCCCGGCCATGCACCAGGCTGCCAACGTAAAGGGGAAACTGGACTTCACGGGAGACCTGATCGTACCAGGCCAGGGGACACCGCTGTTCTCCCTGGATGCCAACTCCCCTCGTATGGACATCACCCTGGCCAAAAAGAAGAAAGGGAAAGAGCAAGAAGCCCCCTCTCAAGCCCCTCCTCAACAGAAAAAGCCAGCGACAAAAAAGGCCCAAAAGGGCAGCACCCTTGATGCACGGGGAAGTTTTAGGGTAAAGGAAGGTACCTTTGAAGGGTCCGCATTTAAAGATCTCATATGCATGGGGGAAATGCAGGGAGGGGAAATAAAGATCACACGGTTTTCTTTTGGTGCCTTTGATGGGACGTTGGAAGGTGCCGGAAACATCAATATCGCACAGGAGCCTTCTGCATACCACATAAAGGCAAAAGTCACCGATGTGGACGCCAATGCTATCTTCAGCACCCTCGCCTCATGGAAGGGGATGATGAAAGGGAGGTTTAACGGAGATATTACGTTAGGGGGAGAAGGGCTTTCCTTTGACTCCATAAAGCAGAACCTCACCGGAAATGGCATGGTAAACGTTAAGGAGGGTGAGCTCACCTGGGTGAACCTCGTCGGCCGCATAGTCCAGGCCCTGGGAGGAAAAGGGCTTGAAAAAGAAAAGACTACCTTCGAGGACCTGACCGGTGACTTTACCGTCAAGAACGGGATGATCACACTCCCCAACCTCCTGATCTCTCAAGAGGGTATGGATCTCAAACTCTGGGGTGATATCGGTCTGGATATGAAGCTGAAAATGGATGGTGAGGCCCATCTTCCTCAGTCAGTAACCGGAGACCTTACGGGGAAGGGGTGGAGGTTTTTCTCAGACGATCAGGGGCGCCTCACCATTCCTTTTTCTCTGAAGGGTAATGTACAAGATCCAAAGGTGGGGATCAGTACACGGCTCATCGAGCAAGGGGTCAAAGGAGTACTGGATGAATTCTTAAAGAAACGTCAAAAATAACGCTAACTATATATTAAACATTACTGAGTTTTAAGGGTGAGGTCATGAAAGGAATAGTTATTTATTATTCAGCAACAGGCAGCACCGCAAAAATTGCCAAGGCAATGCACCGGGGAATGAAGGAAGTAATAGAGTGTGATATTGCTCCGCTTAAAAAGGCAGACCCCGAGTCTATGGCTCAGTATGATGTGATCGCCCTCGGGGCCCCGATATGGTACTTCAGAGAACCAGCCAACGTCCGGTTATTCATATATACTTTGCCCAACCTTGATGGAAAGTTATGCATTCCCTTTTGCACTCACGGGGCCTCGCCTACTGGATTTTTTTGGTCCATGGTACCGATGTTACGGAAAAAGGGGCTCACCATTATCGGTTATAACAGCTGGTATGGCAGTGTATACCAGGTGCTCCATGCGCCCAAACCTTATCTCACTGACGGACATCCCGATGAAATCGACCTGAAGGAAGCTGAAAATTTCGGCAGGGAAATGGCAAAGCGTGCCCTGAGGATAGAGGCAGGTGAAAGGGATCTCATCCCGAAATTGCCGAAAGGTCCGAATGCCGACTCCCTGTGGAGGTCTCACGGTATTTTTAGAAATTTCCCACCCCCGCCTCCGAAGCCAGGCGAACCTATGCGCCCACCCCCTCCATTGGAAGAATCCCCTGCGAAGCGCTTCGTCAATATGGAAAAATGCACCTATCCAACGTGTACCCTTTGTATAGACGCGTGTCCGGTGAACGCGATCGATTTCTCCAAAGAGCCGGTAGTATTCAGGAAGAGCTGCCTGAATTGCGCTCTCTGCGATAAGATGTGCCCGCAGTTAGCTATAGAAGTTGATGCCGAAACGATGCAGAATAGGACGCAGCGGAGAATCAACATGGAGAAGTGTACATACCCCACCTGTACGCTTTGTGTTGATCATTGCCCTATGCACAGTATTGACTTCTCAGTGACTCCCCCTGTTATTAAGCCGAATTGTGAAGGGGATGATCTGTGCTGGGTAATCTGTCCCTATGATGCTGTAGAAATAACCAACCTGGACTCTACTCATGCAAGGCTGGTTATGCGTGAGGAAATGAAGGACAATCATCCTTTCATAAAATTGTTGGCTGAGGCTGAGGCCAAGGGGCGCTTCCGTCGCCTGGTGCCGTTGGATAAGGTAGGTTGAGATAATATTATCTATAAGAATCCAAAGCATCCGCGTTTTGTGATTGAGGAAGAGTAAAACAAAAACATTGTTGTAAGGGGAGAGGTTTGAACTACCATACACAGCACAGCATGATTTCGGACAATATGAAAGGAATCAAACGATGAGCGAACCACACATAGGATTTATTGGTATTGGTGTAATGGGAGCACCTATGGCTGGGCAACTTGCTAAAGCGGGCTATGCGCTTACCATCCTTGACGTAAATCGTGCCGCTGCGGACCAGGTGGCCTCGATGCATAAGGGCATTCTTGTAGCGGAGACGCCGATGGCGGTTGCGGAAGCGTCCGATATTGTCATTACCATGTTGCCATCAGGAGAATATGTTCGTGAAGTTGCTCTGGGTGACTCCGGCTTGATCGATGGTTTTCGCGCTGGGGCACTGCTTCTTGATACCACTTCATCCGAACCGTGGCTGACAGTCGAGACTGCTCAGGCACTCGCTGAGAAGAAAGTAGACATGGTGGATGCGCCAGTATCCGGTGCCCTAGCCGGTGCACAGGCAGGCGAACTCGTGTTTATGGTGGGCGGGGAAAAAGGGCCGGTATCGCGCGTTTTACCGTTACTTCAGATCATGGGTAAACAGGTATTCCACCTCGGCCCTTTGGGATCGGGGCATGCGATGAAATGTATTAACAATCTCATAACGTCCATAACATTTATGGCGACAACCGAGGGTCTGACCATCGGAAAACAGTACGGCCTCGACCCGGACGTCATGACCGATGTGCTGAATGTCTCCACAGGCATGTCGTGGATCAGCCAGACCCATATCAGACAGCGCATCACCAGCAGAAAATTCGATGATGCCTTTAAGCTCGACCTCATGGTGAAGGACATCGGTATTGCGATGAAACTTGCGAACAGCCTGGGGCTCCCACTCCCGCTCTCTGCACTCGGTCAGCAGCTCTGGAAGGCAGCCGCACGCTACGCACCGGAAGGCAGGAGCATCAGTGATATGGTGCGTTGGGTTGAGCACATGACAAAAACCGAGATTACCTCCGGTTCCGGTGTAGGGGGTTAAGGGAGTACTGGAGGAATTTATTCAGAAAAAACCTGACAAATAACACTAACTATTATTGATAAATCAGCTGTTTTTATTAGATAATTTAACGATATTCTCAATCCAGTAATATGAAGTTGTATATGAGTTATATAATCTAAGGTTAGGGCTTTTATCATGGCAGTAATGACACAAAAATGAGTTAGATAATATCGTGGCAAGCTTACTCTTATATCAGGTCGCCGACCCCAAAATCGTGCCGGGTCTCCCCGAGGCGCTTGAAGAACTTAAATCACATACAAAGGTCACGGTAAGAACAGCAGAAGTACCCGCGGTCGCAGGAGAACTTGCAGGTTGGGCGACAGAAATATTGGTATCGATTCCAGTTCAGGCCCTAGTAAATGCAGCGACACTAGGAGTTGTATTGTGGAAGATAATTGGGCTGATTAGGAAGGCTGGCAAGAAAACATTTCTTGGAAAAGAAATCGTATTACCTTTACTAGCGTCCAAGGCAAAGGAAGATTTTGGTGAAGATTTACTAAATGATGAAGAAAATCCAGATGCGATACGGGTATGGGGTCCGATGGAGGCGGAGATGATTAGTGGGCCACTTACGGAATGTATCGAAGAATATGAAGAAGCTTTTGGTCCTATTGCTTACTTTATGGCTATCGCTGTCGCTCGTCCGCAGAACAGGGTTCGAACAACTTATTACATACTTGGAGCCGGAGGGAAACTATGTGGTTCGTGGACTACACAAACTTTTTCCGAAAGAGTGCCAGAATTTCTTCGTCCCGGCTAACTGCAAAAAACTAGTGATACAATTCCCCCTGGGAAGAGGAGATAATGGTGGTTATATAGGTATTAGGGCTTTCGCCTAACCCTTTACTCCCCAACCTCAACCTTGATCTGCTTCGGCTTGGTCTCCTCTTTTTTGGGGAGGGCTATACGCAAAATCCCATCCTTGTGGCTCGCTTGCACCTTTCCCAGATCAACGGTAGTGGGGAGGCTGAAGGAGCGGCTGAAGGTGCCATATGGGCGCTCGAGCCTCAGATAATCCTCCCGCTTGGTCCCCCCTTCTAACTGTCTCTCCCCTTTAATGGTCAGGGCATTCCCCTCAACTTTGATATCGATTGCCTTCTGATCCACCTCGGCGATCTCCATTTTAATGATTATCTCATCCCCTTGTTCCAGGATATCCACCAAGGGCGACCACGCACTAACATCCACATCCTGAGCCCCACTGGAGAAGGTTTCATCAAAGAGCTTGTTCATCCTCTCCTGCAGGGCCATCAGGTCCTTCAAAGGCTCCCATCTGGTCACGACCATATCAACACCCCCTTCGTATCATCTCGTACTGAAATCTTAATCATCTCCGCTACTCTTTCAAGTACAAAAAGCAGCCACCATATCACTGCTGCTTTTTGTATCCGGATATAAAAAATATGGATCTATTACAAAAATGACAAGAGAGAATTTCGCAGGTTGCTGTTACTTCTTCTGCTTACGACAAACAGGACAAAGCTCGTAGAAGTCCTTGGACAACTGGGCCCGGTCGATAATCCAGTCCAATTGAAACTGCGGTGCAAAGGGCTTTCCACAGGATTGACACGGCTGCATCTTCAAGGTCCGCTTCCATCTGACGATGGTCCGCTCGTCGCCGTGTTCTTCCATCTTAATGCAGTCCGTCGGGCAGACATACACGCACGCCCCGCAGGCGATACAGGCCAGAGGGTCCCAAAAGGGAGGGGCCACCTCCCTCCTGTCGCCCCGGCTGACGAAGGTGATGGCATTGGCGCCGACGACCTCCCGGCATACCCGTTCGCAGAGACCGCAGAGTATGCAACCATCGGCTTCCTCTATCACAGAGAACCGTGATTCTTCAATGCCCATAGCTTTGGCCATCTTAACGATATGCTCAGACTTGGGGGCCCGGGCGAGTAGAAGCTCCAGGATCATACGGCGGGCGCGCAGAACGTTTTCGGTAGCGGTGGCGACCTCTATACCGGCATCCACTGGATAGTTGCAGGAGGTGGTCATCTTTGTTCGACCCCCCTTAGTTACCTCCACCAGACAGAGGCGGCACGCCCCATACGGAGAGACGGCCTCGTGATAGCAGAGGTGGGGGATCTCGAAACCATACTCGAGGGCTACCGGAAGCAGCATCTGCCCCTTCTCGGCCTCAACCTCAAGGCCGTCGATCTGGAATTTCACGAGTTCCTTCTCAGACATCATTCCACCTTCACCGCATCCACCGGGCACACCTCTTTGCAGGTGCCGCACTTGATGCATTTCGCCTGTATGATCTCATGGGGTACCTTCTTCTCACCGGTGATGGCCTTTGTCGGACACTCCTTCTTGCACTTCATACAGGCGATACAGGCCTCGGGATCAATGGTGTATGTAATCAGGTCCGGACAGACACCGGCAGGACAGCGTTTATCCCGGATATGGGCCTCGTACTCATCCCTGAAATAGCGGATGGTAGACAGCACGGGGTTGGCAGCCGTCCCCCCCAAGGCACACAGGGAGGCCTCTGTTGTCGCCCAGCCGATCTCCTCCAAAAGCTCGATATCACCGTCTTTCCCCTTCCCCTTCGTGATTGCATCCAATATCTCATACATTCGCAAGGTCCCGTCGCGACAGGAGGTGCATTTCCCACAGGATTCATCCTTGAGAAAGTGGGTGAAGTATTTGGCCACATCCACCATACAGGTGGATTCATCCATTACGATCATGCCACCGGAGCCCATCATCGAGCCGGCCTTGGTCAAGGCATCGAAGTCCACTGGGAGATCGAGCATTTCTTCGGGAATACACCCCCCTGATGGTCCTCCGGTCTGTACCGCCTTGAACCGCTTTCCGCCGGGGATACCGCCTCCAATGTCATAGACGATCTCCCGCAGCGTCATCCCCATGGGTACCTCGATAAGCCCGGTGTTGTTGATCTTCCCTACTAAAGAAAATATTTTAGTTCCTTTGCTCCCCTCGGTGCCGATCTTGCTGTACCAATCAACCCCCTTCTCTATGATAACCGGGACGTTTGCCCAGGTCTCAACGTTGTTGAGGTTCGTCGGTTTGTCCCAGAGACCGCTTTCAACCGTATGAATATGTTTGGCCCGCGGCTCCGCCACATACCCCTCAATGGACGCCATGAGGGCCGTGGATTCTCCTGCCACAAAGGCACCGCCGCCCTTACTGATCTTGACATCAAAATCAAACCCGGATCCGAGTATATTTTGGCCCAGAAACCCCATTTTGTGCGCCTGCTCGATGGCTATCCCCACATTCTCCACAGCCAGAGGGTACTCATTCCTAACATAGACATACCCCTCACGGGACCCGATAGCGTAAGCGCCGATGATCATCCCTTCCAAGACACGGTGGGGATTTCCCTCCATGAGGCTGCGATCCATATAGGCACCCGGGTCCCCCTCATCACAGTTGCAGATGACGTACCGGAGATCCCCCGGGGCCCGGCGGCAACTCTCCCACTTCCTCCCTGCGGGGAATCCCCCTCCGCCGCGCCCACGCAGACCAGCGCGTTTCACCTCTTCGATAATCTCGTCAGGTGACAGGTGAAAGAGGGCCTTGGCCAAGGCTTGATATCCCCCATTGGCCACATAGTCCTCTATCCGCGTGGGATCTATCAAGCGGTTGTGGCCGAAGACTAATCTATGTTGTTTTTTGTAAAAAGGGATGTCCTTTTCTGTCGGGATCTTTTGCTCAGTTTTGGGATCCTGGTAGAGGAGGTCCTCTATTATCTGGCCTTTTTGCACGGTCTCGGCAATAATGTGGGGGACGTCGTCGGGGGTTACCCGCTGGTAAAAGGTCCCCATAGGCTCTACCACCGTTATCGGTCCCCGCTCGCAAAAACCGTGGCAGCAGGTAGATTTGAAATCGATTGCTGATTTAGATCCTAATTCTTTCTTGAAGGCCTCATAGACTTCCAATGCCCCTGCACCCCTGCACCCTGTCCCTGTGCAGAGGACAATCCCTTTCTTTCCCTCCTGAGCCTTTCGCTCTTCGAGGATCTTTGTGCGAAGCTGCTCGAGTTCCTCAGGACTTTTTAGATGCATCCTTTTCTCCTTTGAGCAGCGACAGGGCTCTGGTCCCGAGCATTCTTCCGTGGTAGTGACCATCGATCACCACGAGGGGGGCCAACGCACAGGACCCCAAACAATTGACCGTCTCCAGGGTATATTCTTGATCACCGGTTGTCTCACCCGGTTGTACCTTTAACTCTCGTTCCAGGGTATTGAGGATCGACGCCGCTCCTTTGACATGACACGCCGTACCCGTGCACACCGTCACCAGGTGACGGCCCCGGGGGGTGAGACTGAAGGCCCGGTAAAAGGTAGCCAAATGGTAGATCTGAGCGAGGGGGATTTGCAGCTTCTCGGCCACCTCCTCCAATGTCTTGCGGGGGAGATAGTTTTTCGTAGCCTGTATATCCTGCAGGATCGCCAGGACGTTTGAACTCTGATTGTCATGTGCCTTTAGAATCTTCTCTAGCTGAGCGCTCTTCATCCCTGATCCTCGTTCGTCATCCGTACTTTCTTTTTCAACGTTTCATAGTCCTTCTGAATTCGCTGCTGAATCTTTTCGATCATCTCCGGGGTGAGGTGCCTGAATCTTCCCTGGATCTTAAGATACTCCTCGATGGGACGCAGCTCAGCGAAGTCAACGTTTAATTTATAGCGTCCATGCTCCACCTCATACAGGGGAAACATCCCCGTCTCCACTGCCAGACGCCCGGCATGGATGGCCAATTGAGGGGGCAGGCGCCACCCCGTAGGGCAGACCGACAGGATATGCACATAGGCAGGTCCCTTGATGGCGGCCGCCTTCTTCACCTTCTCCATGAGATCGAAGGGATAGCTCGAGCATGCCGTGGCCACATAGGGAATATTGTGGGCTGCGGCGATCTCAGGCATGTTCTTCTTCCATGTTGTCTGTCCAGGCACCACCTTGCCTGCGGGAGAGGTGGTGGTGGAGGCGCCGAAAGGAGTGGCGGATGAGCGTTGAATCCCCGTATTCATATATGCCTCATTATCAAAGCAGACATAGACGAAGTCGTGCCCCCGTTCCATGGCACCCGAGAGGGCCTGCAGTCCGATATCGCTCGTTCCCCCGTCTCCGGCCATCGCCATGACGTTGATCCGCCTGCGAGGGATCCTCTCCTTCCTCATGAGGACCTTGAGCCCCGCCTCGATCCCCGATGCCACGGCTGCCGCATTTTCAAAGGCGACGTGCATCCAGGGGACCCCCCACGAAGTAAAGGGAAGGGGGGATGAAACGATCTCCATACATCCGGTGGCACTGGCGATGACGTTATTTCTCCCGAGGGCCTTGGCTACCAGACGCAGTGCCAATGCCTCGGCACACCCCTGACACGCCCTGTGCCCGGGGACAAAGTACTCCTTTTGTGATAACAACCTCGATGCGTAGACATTTAGGCGGTCTAAATTCTTATCCATTATTCCCTCACGCCGTACAGCTCATACCACTCACCAGGCCTCTCCTTGGCCTGGTGGATCATCTGGACGAAGTCCTCAGGTGCAACATCGCGGCCTGCTATACCAGCGATGAAATTCACCACCCGCGGGTGTTTCTCTTGGGCATAGAGGGCCGATCTGATCTCCCCGGCCAGAGGGCCCCCTGGCCCTCCATAGGATATGGCCCGGTCCATCACTACGAGGAGGTCGGCCCCTGCAACGGCCTCACTGAACTCCTCAAAGGGGAAGGGACGCCAGAGCCGGATCTTGACCAAACCGACCGGTTCCCCCGCCCCCCTCAAGCTATCGATGGCTATGGATGCCGTCTCACTCAGACTCCCCTGGGTGACCAAGACGACCTTGGCATCCTCCGTCTTGTACGTTTCCACAGGGTGATAGTATCTTCCGGTCAGATCCCCGAATTCCTGCCACCCTTTGAGTATGTATGGCATAGCCTCCGTGAGGGCTTCAGCCTGGGCCTTTTTGGTCTCGGTATAGAGCGCCGGCATGGCAAAGGCCCCCATCGTCACGGGGTGATCAGGATGGAGGGTGTAGAGAGGATGATAGGGCGAAAGATAGCGGTCAACGATCTCCTGATCCAAGAACTCGACAGGCTCGATAACATGGGTGAGGATAAAACCATCCAAATTGACCATGTAGGGCAACAGAACATTGCGATCCTCTGCGACCCGATAACCGATAAAGACATGGTCGTAGACCTCCTGACCATTCTCCACAAAGACCTGAATCCACCCACAATCCCTGACGGACATCACATCGGAGTGGTCGTTCCAAATGCTCAGGGGGCCGGAGAGGGATCGGTTGGCCAACAGCATCAGGATCGGAAGCCTGAGCGAGGCGGTGATATAAACGATCTCGCTCATCAAAGCCAACCCTTGTGAACTGGTGCAGGTAAAACTCCTGGCGCCGGCTGCCGAACTCCCCGTGCAAACGCTCATGGCTGAATGTTCGGACTCCACCGGGATGAACTCGGCATCCAGCTCGCCGTTATTCACGACCTCTGCAAGGTGTTCCACGATATGGGTCTGCGGGGTTATCGGATAGGCAGCGACGACATCAACATTGGCCTGCTTGATCGCCTCAGCCGCCGCAATTGAAACCTCCATTCCCACCCTTGTCGCCATCTATTCCTCCTCATCCACCATGGTTATGGCATCGGTGGGGCACTCCTCAACGCATATCCCGCACCCCTTGCAGTAATAAAGGTCATGCTCGATATACCCATCCGCAAGTATCTTGATGGCCATATCCGGGCAGAAGACATAGCAGGTACCGCATCTGATGCATCGGTCCTTATTATAAACCGGGCGCTGCGAGCGCCAGTCGCCGGTGCGGTAAACAGCGGCATTGCCGGGTTCGTCTATCACACATCCGACATTCAGCTCTTTCCAGGTTATTTCGTGCTCTAGCTTGGCCATGTTCGTGCCTCGATTATAAAAGCTTGGTCTCTTGATAGGCCCGCTCAAAGGCCTTGATGTTCCGTTCAGCTATCCTGCCAAATCGATTCTGTAATGGCTCAATCATCGATCCCTTATCCACCACCTCCGACGCCTTGAGTAAGGCCCCCAGCATGGTCGTATTCGTTATGGGCAGTCCGAGCTCTTCTCGTGCGATCCCGGTGGCGTTTACGGTGGCCAATCGGGTCTTCACGTTTAATTCCTTCTTGATCTCTTCAGGAGAAAATCGCGTATTGGTCACCAAAAATCCTTCTGTCTTCAAGCCATGGCTGACATCCACAAGACGCAAAATGCTCGGGTCCAGTACCAGAACAATATCGGGTTTTTCTATGGCGGCCCTCACCATGATCTGCTCATCGCTGATCCGACAATAGGCCACCACGGGAGCACCTCTGCGTTCCGGACCAAAGCTCGGAAATGCCTGCGCATACTTCCCCTCTTTTATGGCAGCCAAGGCCAACAGTTCCGCCGAGGTGACCGCCCCCTGCCCTCCTCTGCCATGAAGTCTGATCTCAATCATTCTTTGTCTCGCGCTTCTTTTCACAATTCAGGCAAAAAAAAATAAAAAACCCGTGACACACACTTACTCCCTTTTATATAAGCTATGTACGAACTCATGTCAACTTTTTTTTCCCCTAAACCTCTCTTCTCCCCTCCAGAGACCTGGTCATCGTCTTGCTGTCCACATATTCGATGTCACCCCCTGCTGGTATTCCCTGGGCGATGCGCGTCACGGTAATCCCCAACGGCTTGATGACCTTGGCAAGATAAAGGGAGGTAGCATCACCCTCGACCGTCGGGTTCGTTGCCAGGATGACCTCCGAGACTCCCCCCTCTTGCAGGCGGTCCATGAGCTCTGCGATCTTCAGCTCCTGCGGCCCTACCCCATCCAACGGGGCTATGGCACCGTGCAGCACGTGGTAGAAGCCTCTAAATACCCCTGTCGTCTCGATGGCCATGAGATCACTCGGGTCTTCAACCACACACACAAGGGAATGGTCCCTCTGGGAATTTCTGCAAATAGGGCACAGTTCACCCTCGGCGATGTTGAAGCAGATCCGGCACAGCCCTATCCTCTCCTTGACCCGCAGGATGCTGCGCGCCAGGGCCTGGGCGTCATCCGGGGAGGTGCGGAGGATATGCAGAGCGAGCCTCACCGCAGTCTTTTTCCCAATACCCGGGAGCTTGGCAAGCTTATCGATCAGATCTTCTACCGACGGCGTATACGTGGACATATCAGATCAACCCGGGGATGGCCATGCCACCCGTCAGCTTCTTCATCTCTTCGGCCCATATCTGCTGCGCCCTTCTGATCCCTTCATTCACCGCGGCAATAATCAAATCCTGGAGCATCTCTATTTCATGGCGATCAACCACATCTGGATCTATCGAGAGGGATACGATCTCCTGCTTGCCATTGACCACCACGGTCACCATGCCTCCACCAGCGGTGGCCTCTACCGTCTTGCTCGCCATCTCTTCTTGAAGCTCCATCATCTTGGACTGCAGCTTTTGTGCCTGCTTCATCATGTCTCCTAACCCCTTACTCATGTCACCACCTCCTCATGATCACGAACTCTCTTTTACCTTGACCTCAATGATCCTCCCCTTGAAGACCTCGACCGCCTCTTGCACAACGGGGTTGTCCAGGGCCTCTTTCTTCAAGTGTCTCACCAGATCTGTTTCTTTATCGGGAACTGAGGGTTTCGAGGGAGTTTTTTCAGCCTTCGCCACAGCCCTGGATGTAATCTTCACTTTTAACTCTTGCTTGAAATGCCGCCGGGCGCTCTCCTCCAAGGATTGAAGCGTAGCGCGTTCAGAGACCCTGTCGAAGGCAAAAGAGCCTTGAGCGAACCCTATTTCCAGACATGCATCGTCAAAGTGCACCATATGCCCCTGCGTTAAAAAGGAGGCGAGGATGGGATTCTCACCCCGCACAAAGGTGAGGAACTCCTCCCATTGTTTCATATCCGCCTCACCTAGCCCCTCTCCTTCTTCCTCCGGTGTATTGGAGGTCTCGGCCATTTCCCCTGCCGACCCCCCGTTCCCCTTCTTTTCATCACCGTCCTTGTTTTCTTCACTGCCCTTGCTTACTACACTCTCCCTTCTTCCTGCACCGCCTTTGTTCTCCGGTCCTGCACCGGAAGGATTGCCACCTGTGCTCAATCCTTTCTGGGAGAAGGTATGCTCTAATTGCTCAACCCGCGATAAGATCTCTTCCACCGGGAGCAAGGAATCCAGGCGCGCCATCTCCACCACGGTCATTTCCAAAACAATCTTGGGAAATGGAGTTCGGGTCATCAACTCTTCACCTCTCAACAAGATCTGAAATAAGCGGTGCAGGTCCTCAAAGCTGACACCAACTGCCTGTTCCATGAGGTCTTTTACCTCATGCTCCGGTACGGTGAGCACGGAACTGGCTCCCCCTTCGAGTTTCACTACCAAGAGGTTGCGAAAGTGGTTCAGGAAATCCTTGCAGAATTGCCCCAGATCATAACCACGCTTATACAACTCATCAACAAGAGCGAGACACCCTTTTGCATCATTCTGGAAGATGGCCCCGGAGAGGTCAAAAAGAACCTTTCGATCAGCAATACCCAGCAGGGTGAGGACATCTTCTCCTGTAATCTCCTTTCCCCCATAGGAGATGGCTTGATCGAGGAGACTCAGGGCATCCCGCATGCTCCCCTCCGCCTCACGGGCGATGAGCATGAGTGTGTCGTCATCTATCTTCACACTCTCAGCGGAACTAATTGCTCGAAGCCGCTCAAAGATCAGGTTCAGGGGAACCCGCCTAAAGTCAAACCGTTGACACCGTGAGAGGATGGTCAGGGGGATCTTGTGGGGCTCGGTGGTGGCAAAGACAAAGAGGACATGTGATGGGGGCTCTTCTAAGGTCTTTAGCAAGGCATTGAAGGCGCTGGTGGAAAGCATGTGGACCTCGTCGATGATATAGATCTTGTACTTACTCTTGCTGGGGAGGTACCTGACATTCTCACGCAGCTCCCGTACGTTATCCACGCCGGTATTAGACGCCCCGTCGATCTCCAACACGTCAATGGAGTTGCTCCCGGCAATCTCCTGACAGTTCTCACACTGACCACAGGGCTTTTGGGTCGGGCCCTGGAGGCAATTCATCGCTTTGGCCAAGATCCTGGCAGCTGAGGTCTTACCCACGCCCCGGGGGCCGGTAAAGAGGAAGGCATGAGCCAGTCTGTTGGCAGCGATAGCGTTCTGAAGGGTCCGGGTCACATGCTCCTGACCCACCAGTTCCTCAAACACCTGCGGCCGCCATTTTCGTGCCAAGACAAGATACGACATAGTTGAACAGTTCCTCTTTTTATAAAAAGGCCCGAGAAGAAACCTCGCTGTCCCCAACAGTCACTATTGATAGCTAGGTTTACTGCGACACCAGATGAGGTTACTACCGCTGCTTCCTTCCGGACCTGACGGGATTTGTAACTACCCGATACGCAGGACCTAGCTATCAATACTGACTGTTGATAGACGCAGAGTCATGCACACGGCACCCTCGTTGATATTCTTAGGTTATAACGCGCTGGCAATAAAAACTCCAGCTAAAAGCTCTTCGCCATAAGCTACCAGTAAAATTTGTCTTGCAAATTTTCTGGCGGAGAGAGAGGGATTCGAACCCTCGGTACCGTTAGGCACACACGATTTCCAATCGTGCCCCTTCGGCCAACTCGGGCATCTCTCCGGGATCCTGTCTGCAACGTCCCGCCCTACTTTGTATAAAAATCTGAAAGGCGGGATGTGTCGACATGCGACACAGGATACTTATAGCTCATAGCTTTTGGCACATAGCACTACTGCTTCAGTTTGTTGCGAAATGAAGAAAGTTGCTTCACAAGATTATGTGCCTTATCTTCGATCTCTTGGTTCAAATCTTCATCTATATACCTGTGGACAGTAGCAAGATCAAAGCCAGCCACAGTTTCGTAGACCGATCTTACCGAGATACCAAAAAAACGGGCAAACTCAGTGTCAGAATTGTCAGCCGATCCCTCAGCAATATTAAGCACAATGGAATGCAAAGCCCTCTCTAATTGGTTCGTAAGTCCTTTATCTTTTTTCTCAATATGTCTTTCAGTCACATCCCGACAAAACTTGCAATAATCCTTAGCTTCCTGGTAAACTCTAAAATTCTTGAATCTAAATTTCATTGAGCTCAGAGCTATAAGCCACAACTACAATGTTGTTTACTTACTTTCGTCGGCTCCAATATATTAATTAATAGAAATATTCAGTTAAAAGCTAATCGCTATATGCTACAAGTAAAATTTGCTTTGCAAATTTTCTGGCGGAGAGGGTGGGATTCGAACCCACGGTCCCGGTTTCCCAGGACAGCCGATTTCGAGTCGGCCCCGTTATGACCACTTCGGTACCTCTCCTGCTATCCCCGCCGAGCCTGAAAAAAGGACTGCAAGATCTCCTGACAACGCTCGGCTTGTATACCCTCTGTTACCTGCACGTGATGATTGAGCCTTGGATCATTGAGCACATGATACAGGGATTCTACGGCTCCACCTTTTGGATCCCGCGCCCCGAAGATAAGTCGAGAGATCCGGCTGTGCACGATGGCCCCGGCACACATGGAACAGGGTTCAATGGTCACGTAGAGCTCGCATCCGTTCATCCGATAGTTCCCGATCCGTGCAGCCCCTTCGCGCAGAACTAACATCTCGGCGTGGGCAGTGGGATCGTGCTGTGAGAGGGAGCGGTTGTGATTCGTGGCTATAACCTCACCCGCGCTGACCAGGACCGCGCCAACAGGCACCTCCCCTTCGTGCGACGCCTTCAACGCCTCCGCTATAGCCAGCTCCATCATATCGTGGTCTGTCAATGAGCTTGGTCCCAACCTGTTTTGATCAATAATGGTAACAACATGTTAACAGAAAAACAAGAGGGGAATGATAAAGGTTTTGCTTGACAATACATGCATTTTACACTAGCTTCCTAATATTAGACAGTTATTGATAGACGGCGGGCTTAATCGGCAAAGCCCGGAAAAATCATTAAACAAAAGGAGAACAATATGAATATTTTTCAAAGGATCGTCCTTGTATTGGGCGCTATTGCGTTAGGCTTGGCTATCTGGTACACCCCTGAGTCAGTAATCCTGCAAGGTACGTATGCAACGCCTAACCCTATGTTAACCCAACTTACTGGTGGGTTAGAATTACAGCCTGTGATAACACCGCAAACAGGCATCATGTATGCAGTGGGAGTTGTTGGTGCAACCGTATTGCTTTTTTTTGCGTTGCAAGGTTTAACAATAAAAAAGCGGGCAAAAAAGCCCAAGCCCAAAAAGTAGCATAAACAGGTTTCAAAAAAGCTAGCGTGAAAGGGCTAGCCAATTATTGGCTAGCCCTTTTGCATTCCTGGCGCGCCCAAGAGGATTCGAACCTCCGACCTACGGATTCGTAGTCCGTCGCTCTATCCATCTGAGCTATGGGCGCTTTTTATTAAACGCTATCACCTTTTCCCGCCAGCGTCAAGATTTACAGAAAAGGCCTCTGCTGCCTCATACCCCACCGGATTGCCCACATCAACCCCCCTCCCCTTCAGGATCTTACCCAACACTTCCCTTTCTTCGCAGAGCATCTGCAGGGCCGGGGTGTCATCCCACGCACCCTCCCCTTTCGTCCTCTCAAGGTACGAGAAAAAGTGCGCCCCAAGGATCCAGCGCGGAACAGCCTTGAGTACTTCCATATCTTTTTTTATAATGAGAGGACCTGAGACCTTGCTTGACAGGGAACGAACCGACACGATCCCTGGTTCGCTCTCTTCCCCCTGGGCAATCCCGACATTGCCGAACGCCGCGGCTTTCTCCCCCTGTAACAAGAGCAGCCCCACGACATCACCCCCAAACCGCTCATAGAGGGGGATCAACTGCCCCAAAGCAGGAGTAGCCCCGAAGAGGATAAAGTCCGGCATCATCAGGGCAAAGGGCTCATCACCTATCAGTTCCCTGGCACGGTAGATGGCATCACCTGATCCTAAAGGCGTGGGCTGATCGATAAACGTCAAACTCAGGGGAGGAATATGCTGACCGTGAACTTCTCGAATGTCTCGTCTCACATCTTCTGATTCGAGGTAGCGGCGCAGGATATCCTTGCGGCTATTGATGATGATGTAGAATTCTTCCAGCCCTGCGAGGACAGCCTCTTGGATAGCATAGGAGATCATGGGCCTGCCGCCGATGGGAAGCATCTCCTTGGGAAGGACTTGAGTCAGAGACTGCATCCTGGTGCCCATGCCTGCCGCGGGGATAATAGCTTTAGTGACCCTCTTCATCCATCTGAAGACACATAAATGGCGGAGAGAGAGGGATTTGAACCCTCGATCCCAGTTTCCCAGGATACTCGCTTAGCAGGCGAGCGCCTTCGGCCATACTCGGCCATCTCTCCGCGATCCCCATAACAACGGGGATACCCTTAGCATATAGCAAGTAGCTGTATTCTTATAGCTTGTTTCTTAAAGATGCCACTTTCTTCAACCAGAGCGTATGTCATTCTTCACCGTTCTGGCTTAAATCTCATTAAGATACTCATAAAATACTATCAAGTCAAACCCTGCTACAAGCTAATTGTTATAAACCACTTGTAAAATTTGCTTTGCAAATTTTCTGGCGGAGGGAGAGGGATTCGAACCCCCGTCTCCTATCGGAGAAGCGGTTTTCAAGACCGCCGCCTTCAGCCAAGCTCGGCCATCCCTCCGGGATTTTGTCGCTCCCGCTCTACTTTGTATAAAATTCTGAATAGCGGCCCCGTACCTCAATATGATTTTACGGACAACGGGATCCCGTAAACGGGAGATATCGCAAAGCGACAGATCACGTCGCTCTTACCTAGTAGCCAGTAGCTTTTTCTTAAAAACACTAACCTTTGTCCTAATTTTATGTCTTCTGCTCGATCTTTGCAATGCCCCCCATATATGAACGCAGGACATCGGGGATCACAACGCTTCCATCCTCCTGCTGATAGTTTTCGAGGATGGCCACCACTGTCCTTCCCACTGCTAGACCTGAGCCATTGAGGGTATGGACCAGTTCCGTTCCCTTCTTCCCTTTGCGTCGGAAGCGGATGGCGGCCCGGCGGGCCTGGAACGCCTCGAAGTTGCTGCATGAGGATATTTCCGTATAGGCCTCCTGACCAGGGAGCCACACCTCGATATCATAGGTCTTGGCGGCAGCAAACCCCAGGTCCCCGGTGCAGAGAAAGACCACACGATAGTGGATCTTTAACCTGCGCAGGACCTCTTCGGCATCTGCCAGAAGCCGCTCCAATTCTTCATAGGAAGTCTCCGGTGTCGCGAATTTGACCAGCTCCACCTTGTTAAACTGGTGCTGGCGTATAATGCCACGTGTATCTTTTCCGTATGAACCCGCTTCCTTTCGGAAACAGGGGGTATAGGCACAATAATAGAGGGGAAGGTCATCCTCGGAGAGGGTCTCCTCGCGATGGATATTGGTCACCGGGACCTCAGCCGTGGGGATGAGGAAGTAGTCCAACCCGTCGATCTTAAAGAGGTCTTCTTCGAACTTGGGGAGCTGTCCCGTAGCGGTCATTACGTCTCTGTTGACCATGAAAGGGGGCAAGACCTCCCGGTATCCGTGCTCATTTGTATGCAGATCGAGCATAAAATTTATCAGGGCCCTCTCCAGTCGGGCCCCGAGGTCTTTGTAGAGAGTAAAGCGAGCCCCTGCCAGCTTGGCCCCTCCTTTAAAATCGAGGATACCGAGGTCCTCGCCGATATCCCAGTGGGGCTTGGGATCAAAGGAAAATGCCGGCGCTTTACCCCAGGTGCTTACTACTTTATTGTCTTCCTCACTTTTGCCCACGGGGACAGAGTCATGGGGTATATTGGGGATGGTGAGTAGAAAGGCTTGAAGCTTTTCCTCTTTTTCCCGCAGGTCTGTTTCCAAAGTCTTGATCTCCTGACCAACCTGGCGCATCTGGGTGACCAAATCCTCAGCTGTCCCCCCCTCCTGTTTAATCTTGCTGATCTCATCAGAGACCTGGTTTCGCTGGCTCCGGAGGGCATCTGCCTTTTGGATCAGGTCACGACGCTCCTGCTCCACCTGGATAAAGGGATCCAAATCCAGATCCTCACCCCGCAGGGCTAATTTCTCCTTAAGGAGATCTATATTTTCACGCACAAACCGCAGGTCAAGCACTCCTATCCTCTCTTTTTCCCTTTTTCAAGCAATACTAGTAGCTAAAAAAAATCAACTATAAGCTTCCCTCCTACATCATCTTCAGCACGGACTTGGATCTGTTGTACTCGACAAAATAGTGGACGTTGGTTTCTTTCCCCTGAACGAAACCAACCTCACTGCTCACGCCACGGCTTGCCATCCTTGTACGACTCTAGATGTTGCTCAAATTCAGCTAGATATTTCGTCCCGCCCGCTTGTTTGAGTTTCGCTATAGCCTGCTCCTGGGTCTGTATCGCATCCTGAAACCTTCCGGCCTCGGCATAGGCGGCGGCCAGGGTATCCAGTCTGCTGATTGCCTCATCAAGTTCCACAGCCTTTTCAGCCAGTTCAACGGCTCGTGTGCCGTCTCTGTACCTGTCGTCAGGACACGTGGCAAAAAACCATGCTAGACTATTGTAGGCTGAGGTGTGCTGCGGGTCAACCTCGATGGCCTTGGTGAAGTCGGCAATGGCCTTTTCGTAATCGCCTTTTTTCCCCCAGGCGTTGCCACGATTGTTGTAGGCAAAGGGCTGCCTCGGCTCGATCTCGATGAACGTGGTAAAATCGGCAATGGCTTTATCGTAGTCGCCCTTTTTATACCAGGCGTTGCCGCGGCAAGTGTAGGCAAAAACCTGCCTCGGCTCGATCTCGATGACCTTGGTGTAATCAGCAACGGCACGGTCATAATCGCCTTTTTTATACCAGGCATTGCCGCGGTTGTTGTAGGCTACACTTAAATGCTCCTGAGAAAGCTCGCCAGAGTCAATGGCCTTGGTGAAAAGCCGTATGGCCTCGTCATAGTTCCCCCCCTGGGCTGCCGCCCGGCCAGCATCGGCATCGTCCAAACCGCCTGCCCATCCGAGAGAGGTTAAACAAACGACCAAGGATACGATGAGCAATGCCATAAGCAGCATCCTTTTCATAGCTGATCCTCTTTTCTGGCAGAGAAGGAGACGAATCACCTCCTGCCGAATAAATTGATGAGCTTATTTCCCCTCTTTGATGTGAACTATAGCCTTATTTCCCAACACGATCAAGTTAAAAGGAAGTTGCGCTATTACTTCAATGCCTTCTTAAGGAACTCCCCGGTATAGGAATGGGGCACAGCGGCAATCTCCTCAGGAGTACCCGTCGCAATCACCTCCCCCCCCTCATCCCCACCTTCTGGCCCCAGGTCGATGATGTAGTCGGCGGATTTGATGACATCGAGGTTGTGTTCAATGACTATGACGGTGTTGCCGGTATCCACCAAGCGGTTGAGCACATCGAGGAGCCGCTGGATCTCGGCAAAGTGCAAGCCGGTGGTGGGCTCATCGAGGATGTAGACGGTTCTGCCGGTGTCCCGCTTGCCCAGCTCCCGAGCCAATTTCACCCGCTGGGCCTCGCCCCCCGAAAGGGTGGGGGCGGGCTGTCCCAGTTGTATGTACCCGAGTCCCACATCAGCCAATATCTGCAGCCGCTTTTTCAATGGCGGGATATTGCGGAAGAACTCCAAGGTCTCTTCCACCGTCATCTTCAGGATCTCCGCAATATCCCGACCCTTGTACCTGATCTCCAGCGTCTCACGGTTGAAGCGCCTTCCCTTACACTCATCACAGGTCACGTAGACATCGGGGAGAAAGTGCATTTCTATTCGAATAATACCTTCTCCTTGACACGCCTCGCACCTCCCCCCCTTGACATTAAAGCTGAACCTACCCTGCGTGTAGCCCCTCACCTTTGCTTCGGGGAGTTGGGCGAAGAGGTCTCGAATAAGAGTGAAAATCCCAGTATACGTTGCAGGATTGGATCGTGAGGTCCTGCCGATAGGCATCTGGTCGATCTTCACCACCTTATCCACCCCCTCGGTCCCTCGCAGGGCCACAAATTCACCGGACCGCTCCCTGGCGTTGTGAAGTCGTTGTGCCAGGGCGCGGTAGAGCGTATCAATGATGAGAGTACTCTTTCCGGAGCCGGAGACCCCAGTCACACAGGTGAAAATCCCTTGCGGTATCTCTACCGTGATCCCCTTGAGGTTGTTGGCTCCTGCCCCCTCGATGATCAAAGATCCTTTGCCCCTGTCCCTCCTCCTGGGAGGAATGTGAATAGCGAGACGACCGGAAAGGTATTGGCCGGTCAGAGACAGCGTATCCTTCAATAACTCCCGGGGTGTGCCCGTGAAGATTACCTCACCACCATGCACCCCGGCACCAGGCCCCATGTCGATGACATAGTCGGCGCTCATCACGGTCTGTGGGTCGTGCTCCACCACGATGACGGTGTTACCCAGATCACGCAATTGCTTGAGGGTTTCCAACAACCTGAGATTGTCTCGGAGGTGGAGACCAATGCTCGGCTCATCAAGCACGTAGAGGACCCCGGTGAGACCTGATCCTATCTGGGTGGCCAGCCTGATCCTCTCTCCCTCACCCCCGGAGAGGGTGGCGGCGGTTCGATCGAGGGAAAGATAGGTGAGCCCCACGCGCACGAGAAAACTGAGCCGCTCCGTAATCTCCCGCAACACGAGTCTCGCAATCTCCTCTTGCTGAGGGGAGAGTGTGGCACCCTGAAAAAAATGCTGGGCTTCTTGGATGGAAAGCTGCGTTATATCAGTAATGGAGCGCCCTTGAAACCTCACATGGAGGGCCTCCTTCCGCAGTCGCGCTCCCCCGCACTCAGGACACGGAACAATACCCCCCTCCCCTTCTGTCGCTTCGAACAATGGAAACTCCTTCTCACCAGGGGTTTTCTGTGAGGTGAGAAAACCCAGGCCGCCACAGCGGGGGCACGCCCCATAGGGACTGTTAAAGGAGAAGAGGCGGGGAGATATCTCAGGATAACTCACACCGCATTCCAAACAGGCAAACCGTTCGCTGAAGACAAGCTCCTCACCCTCATCGATTGCCACCTGAACCACCCCATCACCATAGCGCAGGGCCAGCTCGACCGACTCGGTGATCCTGTTCTTAATCCCTTCGCGCAGCACGAGTCGATCAACGACCAAATCAATGTCATGTCTCTTGTTTTTATCAAGGGGTATCTCTTCACCAAGGTCCCTGACCTCCCCATCTATCCTCACCCTGACAAACCCCTCCCCCCTGAGTTGATCAAGAATTTTTCGATATTCCCCTTTTCGCCCTTTCACCAGGGGTGCTAGGACGACCAGACGGCTCCCCTCGGGCAACGTCAGGATCTGATCGACCATCTGTTGCGGGATTTGTGATTTGATCTCCCGGCCGCAGCTATAGCAGTGGGGGTGCCCCACCCGTGCAAAGAGAAGGCGGAGATAGTCGTAAATCTCCGTCACCGTCCCCACGGTGGAGCGTGGATTTCTGCTGATTCCCTTTTGCTCGATGGCGATGGCCGGGGAGAGTCCCTCGATGAGGTCCACATCGGGCTTATCCATCCGCTCCAAAAACTGCCTGGCATAGGCGGAGAGGGACTCCACATATCTCCTTTGCCCCTCAGCATAGATGGTGTCGAAGGCAAGGGAGGACTTACCCGAACCACTGATCCCGGTGAGCACCACCAAACACCCTTTGGGGATCTCCAGGTCTACGTTCTTGAGATTGTGCTGCCTGGCCCCCTTGATGACGATCTTATCCTCGCTCATACGTCTACCTTTATAGCATACTCGATTACCTCTGTATGAAGATAGCACATTCTCTACTGAGGACTCAACGTTGATGCCAAACGTATACTTCTATCTCGGGAAGGGGCGAGTGGTTATGTATTCCTCTTACCTACTACAGGTATCATGATCGTTATGTTCACCGCACGTTGCAACAAATCAGATGCAGAAAGGGTTGACAAAGTGCTCGTTTTGCCCTTAACTATACTAAGAACCTGGAGCTGCCTGTGGAGATCATCCAAGAAATATTTGATATCGTGTATGGGGCGAGATTCTTCCTCCCTGACACCAAAATAACCATCGGCATCTGCATTGGACTGGCCCTCTTGATCTACGTTAAGGGATCTCTGGGAGGTCTTGTAACCTCCATCTTGGTCTCCATCCTTATTGCCAACTCTTATTTCACTGAAGGTGATCTCTACCAAGTATCAACGAATAGGGCCGTTGCTGGTGTTATCCTCGGAATCGTTATCTTTTTGGTAAACCTCTACTTCCTCGTGCGCATCCTTAATCTTGCCAGTTGGAAGGATTGAGTCCTCTCATCTTTGGAATCATAGGGCCTTACAATATACCCTGTCCTCCCCCTCTGCGCGAACGTTTGTGTATGATCTCCCCCCGCGCATGTGTGATGCTAACAAAACCATATACGGGGGGAAACACGGTACGAACCAAAAAGGAGAAAAGCAGTAGATGGGGTCTTCTTGATTTCCGAAAAACAAGATGTTATCCTAGATATAGTAATAGAAGGCACAAGGTGATTGTGGCGTAATGAGGAAGGTAACAATGCAGAACGGTCATTATCAAAAAAGAGTCCGGAAGATATATACATATATCAGCGACAATCTCTATCTCAACAGACCGGATGTCGCCATAAAGGGTGAACCATTCAATTCCACCCTTCTCTTGAGCCTCCTCACAGCCCTCAACAGGGGCAAGGAGCTCATCATGGGTGAACCTGGCTTGGGGAAAACCACCTCAGCGGAATACGTGGGTTCTATCATCTACCGCTATCCGCTCGGGATCATCTGGGGAAGCGAGGTCTCTGGTCACCCCGAACAGACAGAAGAAAAGATCATCGGCAGGCCTGATCTCGGTGAGCTTAATAAGGGGAGGGAAAAGGTGGTCTGGAGCAACTTCGCACAGATCCCGGTGAAGATCGTGGATGAAATAAACCGCCTCCCGGAGACCAAACAGAGTATGATCTTAAATGGCGTCGACCGGGGCAACTGGGAATATCTTAACGAGATCTTGATCAATGACGAGTACTCCCTCTTTGCGACGGCCAACTATCAGGACAGGGGCACCAATACCATCATTGCACCCCTCATCGACCGTTTCGACGTCTTGATTGAGTCCAGACACCCCGGTTCAAATATAGCCTACACAATCGGCAAGGAGGCTCGAGTGAACCACCCTCTCCGACACCCGCAGTATGAGAAAGAACTCCACCACATATTGCGGGGTGAAAAACCGTATGAGGAAAAAATGGCTCTGGCAGAGGGGGTCTGCGACCTTTTCGGCGAATACATGAAAGATCAGCTCGGGCTCGAAGGTCTTGCCAGAGGGGAGAGGGGTGAGATCAACGAGGAGATGGCGAAATTAGATTTTGACATCGATGCCAACGCCTTGGTGCGTATGATGCTGGCTGAACTCTCCTTTTGTCATAAATACGGCCAAAAGAGGTCAGTGGAGGTATGTGAAGATGGCTGTCATTATAGCGGCTATCTCTGCCACCACATCAAAAATTGTGCCTCCAATCGCCTCCCCATGTCTATCAGGAATTATGCCCAGTCATTGGCCTGGTTCTTGGAGGATGATGGGGTAGATCTTGAGCACGTCCGGCTCATCATCCCGTATGTCCTCGCCCATCGAATTCAGTGGAAGGATTCCTATCTTTCCAAAAAGGAGGGGGAAGGGAGAAATGACCCCTTTCAGATATATTTGGCCAAGGAGGCGGCAGAAGAGGTCTTTCAAAGATATAATGAGCAGAGAGAATACCTTTTGGAGGCCTTCGCTGTGGGATATCGGGCAATTGACGGCGAAGAGGTAATCCCCCTTGAAGGAGATCATCCCATTTATGAAGAGATAAAACGGGATATCGGGGCAAAGGATGAAAAATCCCTTTGAGGCATTTCACCACGCTGGCACTCGCAAACGCGAGATCCCCCTGGATACTATCTTAAAATCCAAGGAAGAAACACTCTCCAAGATCCTCACGGGGTATGAAGATCTCTTGAAAAATGAGGCCAAAGACTTAGTGTGGCTGATGCAATATAGCACTGTTATCAAGGCCTATAGCATAGCCGAAAAGGGGATGGAGGGAATAGAGTATACGGCAGAGGACATAGAAGAGTTTTGTTATGCCCTTGACCACTCGGACCAAATTCCCTATCTCATAACAGGTCCGGCAGGGGTCTATATCTCCGCCCTCTGCAATCATGCCCAAGAAGAGGAAATACGCCTCCAATTGCGAGACCTCAATGTCAAGATCAACCTCCTTGGATACCGCCTTCCCTCCAACAAACAATTGATTGTGGAAGGTAATGTGGGTGACTTTACGGGCATAGGACTGGACGGGGGGGAATTAATTATCGAGGGGAGCGGCAAGAACTATACGGGGGCGGGCATGAAGCAGGGAAAGATCGTCGTCAGACACAATCTCGGTTTTAACACGGGACATGGTATGACCGGCGGTGAACTGATGGTCGGAGGCAGGATCAAGGGGCTTGGTAAAATAGTAGGGGGGAAGGTCTACGAGAAAGATCAACTCATTTTCCCCAATGAGGGGATTAAACCTTTCTATTTCTGAAGTTCGGCAATGGAAATTGAAGATATCATTCAAAAAGTGTGGCCCAGGGTGAGGAGAAAACACCTTTACCCCCAACTCCCCCTTCCAAATGTAATCGAGGGGGGTGAGGATGTCGCATTGGAGATCAAGAGCAAACAGCTCTCCATCAGCAGTGCCTTTTACCAAAGCCTTAAAGGGAAAATGGACGGAGAGGAGATCGTTGAGGCTGTTCTCGACCATGGGATTACCCATTATATGTATTGTCCCTGGGATTTTCATACCCATATCAGCCTCTATAATGAGGCCAAAAAGGTGGTAAAGCAAAAAGATCAGGCCCAAAAGGCAACCACCTATTTTATGGATGTGGTAACGGATACGTATTGTGTAAAGGAAAGAGACACAAAACTTGCCACACTGTACCGAAACCTTCCTACGACCGGAGTACACAAGGTGCTGACCGCCCTCTATGAAAAAATATGGGGGGAAGATCTGGGCAATGGAGAGCATGAAGAACTCGTCAATCGTCTCTCCCGTATCCCCTATTTGGAACGCAAGAGATGGGGGGAGAGCATTAAGAAATTCACCAAGGTCATCCAGGACCTCCTTGAAGAAGAATGGGAAAATGAGCACCAGAGGTCCCCGGGAGAATCTAACCCCAACCCCATGGGGGAACACTCTCTGGAGAACTACTCCTTGGAGGAAATTGATCGGGGATTGAGGGAATTCGCCGGTGCTGTCGAAGACTTGCAGGAGTTCAAGGAGACGGTGGATGATCTCAAAGTGGAATTGGAGGAAAAAGGATATGGCACCGGAGGGATGGGCAGGGGAAAAGGCAACCCCATCGATGCCAATCTCCTCTATTATATGAAACTGGCTGAGAGCTACACCCTCCCCCTCAGGCAACTCCCCATTGAAAAGCGGGGATTTCTTCATCCCCATGCCCATAGGCCCTGGGAAATTGGAAAACCGTTTGCCGATATCGATGTCTGGACCAGCTTCGGCAAGATCATGCCAGGGATGACTCAAATGTGGACGAAGAGAGAGGGGGAGACACATGGAGAATATGAGGGAACTCCCGACTGTCTCATTATCATCGACTCATCTGGAAGCATGATCAATCCTCGCGAGCGGTTATCGTACGCTGTCCTCGGGGCTGCCTGTGCGTGCAACGCCTACCTGAAACATGAATCGAGAGCTGCCGTCTATAACTTCAGCGATGCATTGAGGGGTAACAAAATCGTTCTGGATTTCAACCATGCCAAAGAGCATATTTACCAGGCCTTATGTCGATACTTCGGTGGTGGCACGGCTCTGGATTTGGATGACATAACCTACCTCCTTTCCTGTGCGGATAATCCAGATATCTTCATTATTACGGATATGCAGATCACGAATCTTGAAAAGCTTATTGATTTCTTTAACCACATTGAAAACCGCGTAACTGCCGTGCATTTGGGCCACAATGTCCATGCCACTCGTTTTAAGGATGGAACGGTAAAAAAGAAGAACATTTCCCTCTTCAACGTCAAAAACAAAGAAGATATACCGAAGATCGTCCTCGGGAAGGTAAAGGAATATATGACTTCATCCTTAAAATGGAGCTGAGACCGCACAGCTTACCCCGTCCCACTCAATCCTGCCGATCGAGCAAGGAAGGTCTTTGAGGAATAAGATCCGTAGATAATAAGGTTGGCATTCTTTTTGCTTTATTAAAAATAGTAGTTGACAGATAAAGCCGGTGTGATTATTTTTTACCCTGAAAGAATAGAGTTTTGAGGTCTCCAAGAGGTGTAGATATGATATTTGTACCAAGATCAAAGGGTGAAAAGGGAAAAGAAAAGATCTCTATCCCTAACCGCTTACCCATTTTACCGCTACGAGGCACCGTCCTTTTCCCCGAACTCATCCTCCCTATCATGGTAGGGAGAAAGAAGTCCGTCAAATTAATCGATGAGGCCATGGAAGGGGACCGGATCATTGGGGTAGTCACCCAATACAGCTCGGAAGTCGAGGAACCAGATTCCAGTGAGCTCTATGATATAGGTGTTGCAGCCCACCTGGTGCGCATGGTGAGGGAGGTGGATGGGACGCAACGGGTCATTGTCCAGGGGCTCGAACGGATTAAGATAGCACGGTATATGCAAGACGATCCCTATTTTTTGGCTGAGGTGAAGGTGCTGCATGATGATGAGGCCACAGGAGTAGAAATTGATGCCCTCGTTATGAACTTGAAAAACCTCTTTCAAAAGGCTGTGGAATTGGCACCTCACCTCACGGTAGAATTAAAGAACATGGTTACGAACATCAAGGACCCCGGCATCCTAACCGATATTGTTGCTTCTAACCTCAACATCAACCCATCGGAAAAGCAAGAGGTATTGGAAATTGTTACCATAAAGGATCGTCTCAACAAAGTCCACCTCCTGTTAGCCCGCGAGGTCCAGATACTGGAGTTGGGTGATAAGATTCAATCACAGGTCAAAGAGGATATCGACAAAACACAGCGGGAATACTATCTGCGGGAGCAGATGAAGGCCATCAAAAAAGAGCTGGGTGAGATCGATGAACATGGTGCAGAGCTCAAGGAGTTGAAGGAAAAGATCGAAAATGCAGGGATGCACGAAGAGGCACGCAAGGCAGCCGAAAAGGAGCTCGACAGACTCTCCAAGATGCCCCCTGCCTCGGCCGAATACACGGTGGCCAGGACCTACCTCGATTGGTTGGTAGAGCTCCCCTGGTCAAAGAGTACCGATGACAACCTCGCTATTGACCATGCCCGAAAGACCTTGGACGAAGATCACTATGACTTAGAGAAGGTGAAAAAAAGGATTCTCGAATATCTGGCCGTGCGCACGTTGAAAAAGGATATGAAGGGCCCTATCCTCTGCTTTGTGGGCCCCCCTGGTGTCGGAAAGACCTCCCTGGGGATGTCCATCGCCAGGGCCATGGAGCGCAAATTCACCAGGATCTCCCTGGGCGGGGTGCGCGATGAGGCGGAGATCAGGGGGCACAGGAGGACCTATGTCGGAGCCCTGCCAGGCAGGATCATACAGGGCATCAAAAAGACCGGGAGCAACAACCCCATCTTCATGCTCGACGAGGTGGATAAGATCGGTACCGATTTTAGAGGGGATCCATCGTCAGCCTTACTGGAGGTGCTGGATCCTGAGCAGAATTTCTCGTTTTCAGACCACTACATCGACGTCCCCTTTGATCTCTCAAAGGTCATGTTCATCACCACGGCCAATATACTCGAACCCATCCCACCGGCCTTAAAGGACCGCATGGAGG
>Ga0307425_1000262_pt1 | contig 33153 bp, 24 predicted proteins | sample SalMarWE160330MG_FD_202152 | JGI IMG/M metagenome (GOLD analysis project Ga0307425, IMG submission 202152) | Salt marsh sediment microbial communities from the Plum Island Ecosystem LTER, Massachusetts, United States - WE1603-30 | ecosystem: Environmental > Aquatic > Marine > Intertidal zone >... | reverse complement strand
AGAAGAGCACCGGGGCAATATCAATCTAAATGGATCTATCAATCTCCGGATCTTGGAGGCTCTTTTACCCGGAACAGAAGCCTCAGGTGTGCTCAATATCGAAGGAAGCCTTTCTGGATCTCTATCAGAGCCGGTCCTCAATGCCTCTGTAGAAATGGAAAATGGGCATTTGGCTTCTTCATTCATTCCCCTCAATTTCCACGATATTTCACTGAAATCCGAAATCAAGAAAAACATATTGCACTTGGATCAGTTCTCGATTGGAGTCGGCGGGGGAAATATCTCTGCAACAGGAGAGATTTTTTTGTCCCCGCTATTCCCGGGGGATCTGTCCGGCAAGGACTTGACACAGGTTCAAGCTAAGAACGAGATCATCGTCTCCCTTTCCGAGCTGAACCTCGATAATTTTGCCGAAATTCTTTCGAAAAGACTGGGCATACAATTGGGAGGGAGGATTGATGGCACTGTAAGGCTTCAAGGTGATTTCACATCACTCTTGCGCCTCGAAATGGACGGGGAGCTGACAAGACTGGAATTTTCTCTCGATGAATTCAAGATGTCAAATGAGGAAAAGATCCTGTTCGGCATGAGGGACGGCATATTACATCTCAATAAATTTAGACTTTCAGGCGGGGAATCATTCCTTCAAGCTGACTGTAAGCTGAGCCTACAGCCGGAAGCACAGATAGATGCTCGAGTTTCCGCATCTTTGGACAGCGCGGTTCTGTCCTCTCTCATAGAAGATGCAGTCCTGGGTGGAAATCTGTCATTCGATCTCAATTTGCAGGGAGCTCTAGTAAGCCCGGTGGTCAGCGGGCATGGGAAGATATCGAACGGTTTTTTTCAGCTGGAAGACCCATCGCTTCTTGCCACAAATGTCAACGGAACGTTTGAGTTTCCTGATGCGGAGACGGCCTTACTTTCTCTTGAAGGAATCGTCAACGGGGGTTCCATAAATATTCAAGGGAAAGTTGTTACCCGCTCATTCGAGATCGTATCCACCAGATTCGAATTGAAGGCCGACAGGGTCCAGATGAACTACCCTGAGGGATTTCAAGCGCTTTCTAATGGGACTCTCACTCTGGAAAAAAGAGAGAAGGAGTGGTTTCTTGGGGGGGACGTAAAAATCATCCAGTCCTATTACAATGCCGACATCTACCCAGGAGGCGAACTCATCAACACTCTGCGGAGACAACGCAGAGCGTTACGGACCGATATCCCACCCAGCATCAGATCTCTAAACCTCAACATAGAATTTTCAACCGTCGATGCGTTCATCATCGAAAATAATCTGGCCGATCTGGAACTGGATGCAAATATCCGAGTCAGCGGAACCGTTTTCGATCCCCGGCTCTCAGGCTTTGTCCGGAACAGGGAGAGGGAGACCGGGCAGATCGTCTTTGGAAACCGCGAATATGAGGTTGAACAGGCTGGTTTGGATTTTCAGGACACCGACCCGCTTGAAGGGCAATTATCGATCACTGCACACACCCAGATACGTCATGACTATGATAATGTGATGGTCACCCTGATCATCTCAGGCACTATTACAAACCTGGAATTTGGCCTCAGTTCTTCATCGAACTTATCGGAAATCGAACTGGCTTCTCTCCTCATCACAGGATACGGTATAGAGAAACTGCGGGCCGATGCGGCAAGCGTCATCGGCGACCAGTTGATGCTGTTCTTCTGGAGCCCGTTTGCTTCTCCCTTTACAAACAGAATCAAAAATATTCTCAGAGCCGAAGAGGTCTCCATCGAGCCCATCAACATTGCGTCCGAAGAGGATCCTGGAGCCAGGTTCACATTCCGGAAGGGCTTGATCCGCGCGTTGGACCTTGTCTATTCGATAGATATCAGCGACACGCAGAAACAGACATGGATCCTGGACTACAGCTTCAATAGAAATTTTGCCCTCCAATCTTTCGCCAAGGACGACGGAAGCTACGGGGCGAGCTTCAGCCACCGACTTTTCTTGGAAAACCCTAGTGGAGGGGAAAAAGCTCTCGCGACTCTCCGATACAAACAGTCCAACATCAAAGACATCCGATTCGAAGGAGATCCCGTTTTCCCAAAAAGTGACCTGAGCCGCATGTCCCGGTCGCTCAAGAGAGGGGCTGACTTCAGCTACAGAGATCTACGCAAGACGATCAATACGCTGGAAGCTTTTTACAAGGCCAATGACTATCTCAATGCGGTTATCAAACCCCTGCTCCAACATGACACCAGCGACTCCATCACAATCTCTTTCGATATCTCCCCTAACAGCCCTGCGGCCATTGCTTTTGAGGGGGATCCCCTCAGCAAAAAGCTCAAGAGAGAAGTGATCGAAAAATGGGATGGAAGGCTTCCCGCAGAAATGTCTGTCTCCCATGCAAAAAAACAGATCCTCCATGATCTCAACAGCAAAGGTCACCTTGACGCCAAAGTGTCAGATACAAAAATTGAAGACAACGGAAAATCGGTTTATGTCTTTTCCACAAGCCCTGGGCCCAGATACAAGATCAGAAACTTTGCCATTGATGGGCAGAGTTCATTCTCCCCGAAAGCGATCAAGACGGCCGTATCGGGCATTCCTAAGGCCAAAGGAAAAGGTGTGTGGGCGTTGTTATCTGATTTCAAGCGGGCGAAATTGCGGATTGAAGCTCTTTTCGCAGAATACGGTTATCAGAATGCTACGATCAGCCGTCCTCGAGTTCTCTTTGTCCGTGAAAGGCGGACCATCGACATCACTCTCCCCATCGAACAGGGTTTTCAAAGCCGAATCTCTAGAGTTCAAATCGCCGGAAATTCTGCTTTCCCAGATTTTGATCTCAGGAATGCCATGAGTTTGAAAGAGGGAGTCGTATTTTCTCCCACGAATCTCGCCTCAGACACCAACATGCTCTACAGTTATTACCGGTCGCGAGGCTACCACGATGTCAAGATCGATGTGCAGACGCTCTATGAGCCCGATCAGGTGGCCATAATTCTTGTCTACACTATTCAGGAAGGAGAAATCCACACGATATCCTCCATTGAAGTCCGCGGAAACCAACGCACATCTGAGCACGTCATACGCAGAGAACTTACGTTTAAAGAGGGCGATATTCTGCGAACGGAGGATCTGATCACCAGCCAGAAAAAACTCTATGACCTGATGATCTTCAGAACCGTGAACATACGAAGGGAGAATAACGTGGGCCTGAACAATCGGGCAAAAATTCTAGTCGAAGTTAGAGAGGATCCAAGGTTCTCCGTGAGTTATGGCCTGCGTTATAACTCCGAAGAAAAGCTGGAAGGCTTTGGTCAGTTAGACCTGGTCAACATCGTGGGCAGGGGGATTAACGGCATGTTCTTTTACAGGCAGAACGAGCGCCAAAAGGATTTCCGCTTTTCTCTCCAAGACCCGTACTTGTTCGACAAACGATTCAACACTCTTTATTCTTTCTTCTACAAAGAAGAGATCGAATCCCTCTTCAAATCTGACGAGTTCGGGCTGACGGTCCAGCAGCAGCTGAAAATGCCTCTGGCCTCATCCCTATCTTACCTTTTCCGAATCAATCAGATTCACACCTATGAGCTGGAGTCAATCGGCCCCTTCCCTTTCGACATCAAGCTTTTCCTCCCGGAATTTCAAACTTTTTTAGTGAGAGATACACGAACAAGCATGCTCAATGCCAAGCACGGATCTTTCCTATCACTAAGCTTGACCTATTCTCCTGAGTTTCTAAAGACTGACCTCAATTACATCCGTTTTTTTGGCCAGTATTCCCTTTATCGGCCCATTTCCGCCAAGGTGGTATGGGCCTCCAACTACCGCATCGGGCTGGCAGATGCCTTTGATCAAGTCTTGATACCGAGTCGACGGTTTTTCGCTGGCGGGGCCAACTCCATACGTGGATTTGAAAGGGATATGGTTGGACCCTACAACCCCTTCTTCCAAGCTCCTTTAGGCGGAGAAGCTCTTTTTATTATAAATCAGGAACTGCGATTTCCTCTTTATAAATGGCTGGAGGGAGTGGCTTTTTTTGATTTGGGGAATGTCTATGAAAGACTTACCGATTTTAACCCCTTCGATGTCCGCACCAGTCTCGGGTTAGGATTGCGATTGAACATTCCTGCGATTTTCCTCCGGCTGGACTATGGGATCAACCTTGCCCCCCAGGAATTCGAGAAAAAAGGAGTCTTCTATTTCAGTATCGGTCAAGCATTTTGAGAATCGAAGGAAGTTCCCCTCACCTGCGCAGTGAACTCAAGAGCCTCCTGACTTGCTCTGCTTCAGGAGCTGTGGGCGCAAGTGTGAGGAATCGCTCCAAATGGACGATCGTCAGATCAGGCCTTTTGATCTGATAGTAAGCGAGCCCGATCTGATAGTTTGCATAGGCGTGCTGTGGCTGCACCTCAAGACAACGCTTGAAAGAATCGATGGCCTCTTGAACTTTCTGTTGATAGCCGTAGGCCACTCCTTTCTGATAGAACGCCTCGGCATTCTTTGGTTCGATTTGCTGAGCCTTAGCCAACTGCTCCATGGCCTTAGTAAAGTTTTTGTTCTTGATGTAGACTTGAGCTTTGCCCACATACCCGAGAGCATATTTCGGATCGATCTGGAGAGCTTTGTCGAAGTCAACTTTTGCCGATTCCAGCTGACCAAGCTCTATTCTCGCTGTTCCCCTGTAATAGAATGCTTTTTTATTCTTAGGATTGCTAGCGATCGCCTTGTCAAAACTGGCTTTGGCCTCGCCGTATTTAAACTGCTTGAGTAAGGCCAAGCCCTGCTCATAGGGATCAGGGGATTGTCCCCGGGCTAGAGAAACAGAACTATGACTGGCACATGAGAGAAATAGTGCACTCAGTGCAATCATAACTTTGATTTTTCCTCTTATGAAGGACTTCTGAACATGCATGATGACCACTCCGTATTCAAATTTGATACATCTCTATATTAAATCATTTAATGGAAAATGAAAAGGGGACTCGGCTCTTAATCCAAAAGGACCGATTCCCGCTTGTTCACTCTTTACACAATTATTGAAGTGATCCGACCATCAGTCCTCAAAACCACTTGCGACGCTTGAAGAATGCTAACATAACAAGTGCAATAGATATCATTATCCCCCACACAGCAAAATATCCCCACTTCCATTCAAGCTCCGGCATGAACTTGAAATTCATCCCATATATTCCCGCAATAAAGGTCAGAGGGATAAACAGGGTGGCAATGATCGTCAGGACTTTCATGATCTCGTTCATGCGGTTGCTAATGCTCGTCAGATAGGTGTCGTGCATCCCGGATAACATATCCCGAAAGGTCTCGACCGTATCGATAATCTGAATGGTGTGGTCATAAACATCCCTGAAATATCTTTGCGTTGCTTTCTTTATGAAGGGAGAATCGGATTTTTCCAATCCGTTTATCGATTCTCTCAAAGGCCAGACAGATTTGCGCATATACAGCATCTCTCTCTTCAACCTGTGAATCTCATGCATGGTTTCAGGTCTCGCATTTTGGATGAGCGACTCTTCCAGCTCTTCGACCCTCTCCCCGACTTTTTCCAAAATGACAAAATAGTGATCAACGACCGCATCGATCAGAGAATAAGCAAGATAGTCTGCCCTCATCTTCCGGATACGGCCTTTGCCATTCCTGATCCTTTCCCGGATCAAATCGAAGATATCTCCCTGGTGTTCCTGAAAAGAGAGCATAAAATTTTCAGATAGGATAAGGCTTACTTGTTCACCCAGTATATCTTTGCTCTTTTCATCATAGGTGAGCATCTTGAAAACGAGATACAAATAATCTCCGTAATCTTCCATTTTCGGACGCTGTTCTGTGTGTACGATATCCTCAATAACCAAAGGATGCAAACCGAAGCTCTCACCGATGACATTGATAACATCAACGTCATGGATCCCATCAACATTTATCCAGGTGACAGAGGGGGTATTTTTAAGTCCACAATACTCTTCAATCTTGGAAATCTCTTTTTCTTGGACGTGATCCTCATCATAATCCATGAGAGTGATCCGCATAGCTTCCTCAACTTTCTCGCCTGTATAAACAGGTGTACCAGGAGGCGATCCGATCTTCTCTTTTCGTTTTTTTATAAACTTATCGATTTTAAACATATGGGTTCCCTCCGTTTAAAAGATTCTGGATCAAAAGAGATCTCATGAGGTTAATTATTTTTCACTTACTTGGTAATATCTTTTCCATATTATCACAGCCCCCACAAACAGAGTCAAATTTCTTTTAGATAGTGCAATCAATCCTAAATCCGTGTTGAATAAAATTATGCTGCCCCAATTGGTGATTTCTAAAACAGGCCAATTTTTCCCCACCGAGGAAAAACAGGCTCGGTTTCAGGCCTCGCTCTTCTTTCCCTTTGGTCAAGAAACCATGGCCGCTCAACCTTCAAACGGTTTTCTCCATCACACAATTGGGGCACTCATTAAGGATAGGGAGTATTCATGTCATCACGGATTTAGGGATGCTCTTTAGCAATGCTCCCTTGTGAATTTTCATCTTCCGGTTGGATTTAAGGCCAGACACGAATTTGCTGAACTTCTCACTCTTACTACTCTTATATGTACAATCAAGATAAAATGATAAAATAACGGACAGATTGAGGCTCGTTTAAGATCTTCCGGAATCTTAGAGCGAGAAAGGAGGCTCGAATTTCCCATAAAAGGACTGAAATTTATTGGGTTTGTCACGGGTGAGGACACCTTTGACACGGAACAAAATAAACAAAAAGTCCTAAAAATATTCATTCCCACGACTCCGAATCCCACGTCAGGCTTTTTTTGTTTTGTCACGGAGGATCAAGTCGAAAGATCAGACCTTACCGTGGACGAGGCGTTCAAGCTTATCATCTCCGCGGGGTATGCCAATTTGGATACCGGATGAGTGGAATCCCTAAAAGCGAAACTATCCGCCTAGTTTTGATTTCAGCGCATTAAGAGGGCCATACACAACCAACCTATCGAAACTTTTCAGGATCTCACCGGCCTTTGGGATAGGGATCCATCTCTTTTCACGCTCAAGGCCCAAGACAAGGATTCCCATTTTATTGAGTTTCAACTTGGCTAAAGATTGTCCGATCAACGCCGAATCTTCCGGAACAATTTTCTTGACGAGGCCATAACCCTCCATGAAATGAAGCAGATCTTCTGTCGATGATTCCTCAAATTGAGCTGATTTTATCAACCGCTTCTCGATGTAATTTTCCAATTTTCTGATCAATCCTCGGCTTTTTGCGAGTCTGTAGATCAAAAAGATACCGACCAGCAGCACCACACCATTAATTGGGATCTGGTAGCCGCTACTCATTGTGAAGGAAGAGGTGGCGGTAACGATAACTGTGGCAATCCCGGCATTTCCCGTGATCATTAGATATCGAATGATCTTTCGCCGCCCTGGATGGTTCACGATCACTTCTGACTCTTTGGTCGTGAATCCCGTGCCTGAAAATGCAGATAGGGCCTGAAATCGTGCCTTGTGCTTTTCCAAACCTGTCATCATCAGGGCGATCGAGGCACCTCTAACAACGAGGAACGAGACCAATATGGCAAGCAATGTCGGGAATAGGAAATATAAACTGTTCATCGTATCCTCCCTCTGTCTTACAATTTACCTGAATTATTCATAAAAAATGTCGATATTTATTACAAGTAAATCAATTTCAATAATTTACATTGATCTTCCAAAAAACTAATTTGATAATTATATCTTCAAGGCCTTCATTATTATAATCGACATTTTTACCTTTCAGGCGAGCTTATCTCACTACAAAGTCTCCGTTGCAGCCCATACGCAGTAGTTCACTACAGCTTCGTGGGCCACTGCATTGCCTTTGCAACAACCTAAGCTCGTGAATAATCCAGGCTTATTGAGAGTTTCTGGTGCTATCAAGAGTTTTTTCTCCCTCGCGAAACAAATACAATTATAGAAATTATACCGGCGCAAAACAATACTTGCAGGTCCGATGCACCCTGAGGAAATCAAACGCTTTCCATTATAAGGATACTCCAGTATAATGGAGATACATTTATAAGGAGGGGAGAATGTCTGATTTCTACCAAACCGGAGTGGTCACCACGTTCCACAGATTGGGCAAAACAGACCTCAAACGGATGGATGAGGAACTGATCAAATTCAATCGCCAACGTCCAATCGCCCTTGTTCTTCCTTCCATCTACGCTGAACTTGAAGGGCCTGCCCTGAAACATATCCTCGAAGAGATCAAGAAGGTCCCTTACCTCAATGAAATTGTCGTAACCATGGGAAGAACCGATCAAGAACAATATCAAAAAGCGAAACATTTCTTTTCTGCGTTGCCTCAGAGAACTCGGATCATCTGGAACACAGGCCCTGGGATAGGAAAGCTCTATAAACAGCTCGAAGATAACGGTCTTTTTGTGGGGCAAGATGGAAAAGGCCGGTCTTGCTGGACTGCTTATGGATACATCTTGTCAAGGAACGAAAGCAAAGTGATCGCTCTCCACGACTGCGATATCGTCAACTATACAAGGGAGATTCTGGCACGGCTCTGTTATGCCGTCGCCTCAGCCAATATTGACTATGTCTTCGCCAAGGGTTATTACGCTCGCGTCACAAATCGCATGCACGGTCGAGTGACACGGCTCTTTGTGACGCCCATCATCAGAAGTCTGGAAAAGCTTCTCGGTCCTTTACCTTTGCTCAACTTTCTCGACAGTTTCCGATATCCTCTAGCTGGGGAGTTTTCCATGAGTACTGACCTCGCCCGTATAAACCGCATCCCCAGCGATTGGGGGATTGAAGTGGAAACACTCGCCGAGGTCTTCCGGAATTGTGCCCTAAAAAGAATCTGCCAGGTGGAACTTTGTGAGTCCTATGAACACAAACACCAGCCTGTATCCGCAAACGATCCGCACAAAGGCCTGATGAAGATGACCATCGATATTACCAAAGCCATCTTCCGAAATCTCGCCATAGAAGGGGCACACATGAGCCAAAGTCTGTTCAACACTCTAGTTGTCACTTACCTTCGCACTGCTCAGGATACCATAAAGCGTTACCATGACGATGCGGCCATCAATGGACTTGTGTTTGACCGGCACAGTGAAACACAAATGGTTGAAGCCTTTACGAACGCCATACAGATTGCCGGGAAAGATTTCCTTGAAAATCCGCTCTATTCCCCTCTCATTCCCAACTGGAACCGTGTTACCTCAGCAATTCCAGGTTTTTTAGAGACACTCAACGCCGTTGTGGAGGAAGAAAATCGTTGAGATTCTTCTCTGAAGTCACTTCTTCTAAGAAGAAATTTCTAAATCCGAAAGACCGGAGCTAATAAATAAAACTTTAAGGGCGAGACGTCATTCCTCCTTATCAAAGACTCCTTTCCCCCACCCACAGCTATGGAATTCGGAAGGAGAGCTACATGCATAATTGTTTTCACCACCAAGGATTTCAGACAGAGAGGAACCGCATTCATCATATTATGTATCATGATATATCCTGAATGTAAGATTTGGATTTGGGAGGCATTCAGTTTAAAATAGGATAAATAATCGATTTCAATGAAAAAAAAATTTCTCGGAAATATAAAGGCCATATTTCTAAAATTTCGGGAAAAGGACATCTTTACTCTTTCAGCAGCCGTTGCATTCTATGCCTTTCTCTCCGTTTTCCCGTTTCTCATCATGCTCCTCTATGCTTCATCGTTTTTTCTGAAAGAAGCTGTCACCGTCGAAAGAATCAAAATCTATTTTCGTCTTTTCCCCCATTCTGTTATCGATACCGTTATCGCAAACTTGGAAAACATACTTGAGAGCGGCCAAATTCTTTCCCTGATCAGCTTTCTATTCCTGATTTACTTTGCTTTTAAGGTGTTTCGCCATCTTGAACAAGCTCTTAATAAAATTTTTAGTATAGACAGAAAAATTGAGAGTTGGAAAGCCACACTGAAGGCTTTTTCTTTCTTCCTTCTAACGTCCTTTGTCCTCTTAGTTTCATTCTTCACTGGCAACACCTTCCTCATTCTCGCGACGAAACTCGGGAAAATCCCTCTCGTCAATTCCTATTTTATGGTATTGCTCGGTCATGTGGTCGTTGAGACATTCTTTTTTACCCTTTCCTACAAGCTCCTTTCCCGGAAAAAACTTTCTTTCAAAAGTGTTATGGTTGGAGGCTTTGCTGCCACAATGCTTTGGGAGGTTTTAAAACATATTTTCGGTGTTTATATCGTTCGCATTAAACTTTACTCTATCATCTATGGCTCAATAGGGTCCCTTATCCTGTTGATGATTTGGTTGTATTACAGCATCTTGGTATATCTTATCGGTGCTGAAATCGCTATGGAATTGGAATAAAATGCGAATGATGAAAAAAAGGAAGAAGACAAGGCTTATACTTTATTCATTTTTAGAGGAGGAGCTATGAAAGACCGATTGATGCTTGTTTTGGAGAAATACTGGGAAAATCTTTGGTTATTTTTGCCAAAAATTGTATTGGCAATTGGTGTTTTGATTATAGCTTTCATTGTTGCAAGAAGGATAAAAAAAATTGTGCAGAACAGAACAAGCAAGAGGTTGGATGATCCACTTTTAGCAAAATTTATTTCCAAAGTGTTCCAATGGACCATACTCGTTTTAGGCATTGCCATCGCGATGCAGATAGTTGAACTAGGAGGGATAGCCCGGGGCCTCCTCACCAGTGCCGGGATAACTGGGATCGTCCTTGGTTTTGCTTTCCGTGATATCGGAGAGAATTTTCTTGCAGGAGTTCTTTTGGCCTTTAGTCGGCCTTTCAATGTGGGTGACACTGTCCAATCTGATTCCATCAAAGGCGTGGTCAAAACCCTGGATTTGAGGAACACACATATCCGCTCGTTCGATGGGAAAGATATTTATATTCCCAATGCCATGATATTGAAAAATCCTCTTCTCAACTACACGAGGGATGGATTGTTGAGATTCGATTTTGTTGTGGGGATCGACCAGGGCGATGATGCCAACCAAGCAAGAGCTCTTATTAGCAAAAATTTGGATAATATGGATGGGGTGTTGAACGAGCCTGCTCCTTTCGTTACAGTCGAAGAATTAGCAACAAGCACCGTCAATCTAAGAGTCTATTTCTGGGTGAACCTGTTTGAATACAAGGAATCGGTCCTGGAATTAAAAACAAACATCATCAATCAAACGAAAGAGACTCTGATGGACGAAGGTTTTTCTTTACCGGCAGACATTCAAGAGCTCAAAATTTATAAAGAGGAAAATCCCATTCCACTTAAACTCCAGTCGGATTTGTATTCCAAAAAAAATTGAGGAGGAAATATCAATGAATTTTTCAGATTTTCTAACATCAGTAAAAACTTGGGCTTTCACCACAGGCATTAAGATTATGTTCATTGTGGTCTTTACTTTGATAATAATCAAAGTCATCAAGATGGTTTCTAACAGATTATCGTTGGTATTTCTTAAAAAAGGGGCTGATGAAGAATCTGAAAAAAGAGCAAAAACACTCACTTCCGTTATTCAGAATTTCTTGATCATTTTAGTTCTTGTCATTGCAGCGATCACAATTATTGGACAATTAGGAATTGAAATAGCCCCTTTGCTTGCTACGGCTGGAATCGCAGGTGTCGCTATTGGATTTGCAGGCCAGAGCTTAATAAAGGATATCATAAATGGATTTTTCCTTTTGTTGTGGGATCAGATTAGAGTTGGCGATTTTATCCAGATTTCTGATAAACGCGGTTTAGTTGAAATGATAAATCTAAAAATGACGGTTCTCCGTGACTTGAACGGTAATGTCCATTACATTCCCAACGGAAGTATCGACGTTGTCACGAATATGACTAAGGATTACTCTCGTTATATCTTTGAAATAGGGGTGGCTTATCGGGAAGACGTGGACGAAGTGACAGAGATCATTAAAGAAATAGATGAGGGATTGAGGAAGGACCCTGATTTTAAGGAGGATATCTTGGAACCTATAGAAATATTCGGTTTGGACAAATTTGCCGACTCAGCCTTGATCATAAAAGCCCGCACGACGACAAAGCCGCTCAAGCAATGGCGTATAGCAAGAGAGTTCAATAGAAGACTCAAGAAAAAATTTGACGAAGAAGATATAGAAATTCCTTTCCCACATAGAACTCTTTACATCGGTCAGGATAAAAAGGGCGATGCCACCCCTTTGAGGATTATAATGGACGAAAAGCATAACTTATAGATAAATCTAATAGCCTCAGAGGATGTCAAAGGATATTCTTGAAATTCTGGAGACTGCCGAAAAAAAATTTGTCCATTCCATCCATAAAATCAAGAATCAATATTTCTCTGTAATCGCTGGGGCAGTATCTTTTTGGCTGATTTTTATATTGTTTTGATATATAATTCTTTGCTAAATTAGGCTAAAAGCACCGATATGACAAGTGTAGTCACGATGATCCTCGCAGGCGGTCAAGGGAAGCGCCTTTATCCCCTGACCCAAAAGCGGAGCAAACCTGCAGTCCCGATCGCCGGTAGATTCCGCCTGATCGATATTCCCATCAGCAACTGCATCCACTCAGGTCTGAAAAAGATCTTCATCCTGACTCAATACAGCAGTGAATCGCTCCACCGTCATATTTTTGTCACCTATCGCTTTGACAGCTTTACCAAAGATTTTGTGACCATTCTTTCTGCCCAACAAACTCCTGAAAGCCCGGACTGGTACCAAGGGACTGCGGATGCTGTCCGTCAGAACCTCAGTTTTGTCCGAAGGGAGGGAGACCTCGTGCTTGTCCTTTCGGGTGACCACCTTTATAGGATGGACTACCGGAAGTTTATCGATTTCCACCTGGAAAAAAAGGCCGATATCAGCATCGCTGTCGATCCTGCTTATCCCAGTCAAGCTCCGGATCTTGGAGTAATGAAAGTCAACGATCAAGGCCAAATCATCGCCTTCCTAGAAAAACCAAAAGATCCTATCCAAATCGAAAACATGAAAGCTCCCGAAAATTTATTTCAACAATTTGGCATCGATCCAGCAGGAAGGACCCACCTTGCATCAATGGGAGTGTACCTTTTCAATTGGGAAGTCCTGAAGGAATTGCTCGAAAACGATGAGTATGAAGATTTCGGCAGAGAGGTTATTCCCGCTTCCATCGCGCAGAAGAATGTTTACGGCTACTTTTTTGACGGCTACTGGGAGGACATCGGAACAATCCGCAGCTTTTATAACGTCCACATGGACCTGACACAGCCCCTGCCCCGGTTTAACTTTTATGATGAGCAAAGGCCGATCTTCAGCCGCGCCCGTTTTTTGCCGGGGTCAAAAATTTTGTCTTCAGAAGTTCAAAACTCCATCCTGTGCGAGGGGAGCATCATCAACACTTCGAAGATCGTCTATTCCATCATCGGCCTTCGCTCACGGATCGGCCACAATGCCGTTATCGAGCGCTCTGTGTTGATGGGAGCTGATTATTTTGAATCCAATGAAGAGATCGAGGAGAATCTTAAAAAAGGAATCCCCAGGATCGGAATAGGAAATGACTGCGCCATCCGCAATACGATTATCGATAAAAATGCCCGGATAGGAGACGGAGTCAAACTTGCGAATGAAAGAGGGATCGATGAGGAGACTCACGAAGAGTATGTGATTCGCGATGGAATCATAGTTGTCCCCAAAAATGCGACCATCCCCGATGGAACAGTGATATAAGCGTAAAAGGAGAGATATATGCCAGAGTTGAGATATGATCCGCTGGAACACCGGTGGGTGATCATTGCCACCGAAAGAGCTGCGAGGCCCTCGGATTTAGCGGACACAACCAAATACAACCACGTGAAAGTCTGTCCCTTCTGTGAAGGCCACGAAACATCCACCCCCCCCGAAATATGGGCCTACAGAGACCCAAAAACCCCGCCTAACTCCCCCGGTTGGAAAGTGAGGGTCGTATCCAATAAATATCCGGCTCTTAAGATAGAAGCCGAAGGAAAACGGATCGGGATCGGATATTACGATATGATCGAAGGCGCGGGCGCCCATGAGGTGATCATAGAAACTCCGCAGCATGATCTGAGCCTGTCTGACCTTCCTCCAAACCATATCAAGTGGGTTCTTTACGCCTATCGCGAAAGGATCAAAGACCTCTATAAAGATCCGCGATTCCGGTATGCGTTGGTCTTCAAAAATCACGGAAAGAGGGCGGGCGCCTCACTGGCCCATCCCCATTCCCAACTGATCGCCACTCCTATTGTTCCCCGCAATGTCTCCATAAAACTCGATGCGGCCAGAAGACATTATGAGTCCAAGGAACGGTGCCTGATCTGTGACCTCATTCATCAGGAGATCAACACCGGATCGAGAATAATTTCCCAGGAAAACGGATTTGTCGCTATCGCTCCATATGCATCCCGGTTCCCGTTCGAAGTTTTCATTGCGCCTGTCGAACACAATCACAACTATGCAGACATCAGCGACTGCGACCTGGAAACATTCTCTCATTTCATCAAAAATATCCTTTCCCGGATCAAAAAAGTTCTCAGCGATCCTCCTTATAATTTTGTCTTGAATACATCTCCCAACACGGAAGCAAGGCCCAAACTCCCTGACCAATGGGCGACTCTCAAGTACGACTATCACTGGCACATAGATATCATCCCAAGAGTGGTCAGGATCGCCGGGTTCGAGTGGGGGAGCGGGTTTTACATCAATCCGAGTGTACCTGAAGAAGCGGCAAAATATTTGAGGGAATCAGGCGAAGGAGATTAATTCACGCTCGACCAGAGGCTTCTGTTATCTCTCTGAATCTTTCGGTCAAGGAGGAGGTCAACTGCTCAGGCAAAAGGCGCCAGCGCCAGTTGCCTTTTTTCGTTGCAGGGCGGTTCATCCGCGCATTCTCTCCCAGCCCTAAAACATCCTGTATTGGAACGATGAATGTGTTGGCTGTGGACATCGCCCCCAGCCTTATAAATTCCCAGTGGATTTCCTTTTCCGGGACAAACCGGCCGAGGGTGCGAAACAGCCTATTCTTATCCTCTGGTTTTGCTTCCCTTTTGAACCACCCCTGCACCGTGTTGTTATCGTGCGTCCCTGTATAAACGAGACAATTTTTTTCATACATATGGGGTAAATACGGATGTTTGGGATTATCCTCCCCGAAAGCAAAAAGCAGAACCTTCATTCCAGGAAAGGCAAAAAAGTCCATGATCTCTTTGACGTCAGGGGTGATTATTCCCAGATCTTCAGCAATGATGGGGAAGGGCTGGAATCTTTGCTTCATTGTTTTAAAAAAATCCATCGCAGGGGCTTTGACCCATCTCCCATGTATGGCTGTTTTCTCCTGGGCAGGGATCTCCCAGTAGCCGACAAAACCACGGAAATGGTCGATCCTCACCCAATCGAAAAGTTTAAGATTATGGGCCATCCGTTTGACCCACCAGTCGTATTTTCTCTGCCGTAACACATCCCAGCGGTAGAGAGGATTTCCCCAGAGTTGTCCAGTTTTGCTGAAATAATCGGGGGGGACACCCGCCACGACATCAGGCTTTTTGTCCTTCCCGAGGCTGAACATCTCAGGGTGAGCCCAGACGTCCGCGCTGTTATGAACCACATAGATGGGAATATCTCCGATGACCTGGATCCCCTTCTGATGGCAATAGTTCTTCAGGTTGGTCCATTGTTCGTGAAACACGTACTGGAGGAACTTTTCTCTCTGAATCTCAAGGGTCAAGTCTGCGCGCACGGCATCTATGGCCGTTGGCTGCCTGTCCCTGATCTCTGTGGGCCACTGGTGCCAAGGCTTTCCCCGAAGTCGGGACCTCAAGGCGACAAACACGGAATAATCGTCGAGCCAGAACGCATTCTCAACACAAAATTTTTCATAGCCCTGTTTGTTTTCTCTCGTCTTGAAGCGTTCATGAGCTGAGAACAGAATCTTTCTCTTGAATGGAATAACTGTGCGGAAGTCAACGCAATCTTTAGTGAAGATTGGAGGAGATCCAACGTCTCTCCGATTTAGCAACCCCTCTTCGACAAGCAACTCGGGGCTTATAAGAAGCGGATTAAAGGCAAAGGCAGAAAAGCTGTGGTATGGCGAATTATCACAGGCAAGATCCGTGGGATTTAAGGGGAGGATCTGCCAGTATCTTTGCTTGGACGCAGCCAGAAAGTCCGCAAATGCATAGGCCTCTGGGCCGAAGTCCCCGATGCCAGGATGTGATGGCAAGGAGGTCACATGAAGAAGAACCCCAGCTCCTCTCTGCTGCATTGTTCAGTCGCTCCTCAGTGCAACTCATGATCTGACAGACATTTGACAGAAAGGTGAGAACCGATGTTTTCCATCAATTCCACCCAGCGACCTGCGAGCGGATCTCCGGATTTTTCCCTTTCCTGCATCTCCCTCGCCAGATTTTGACACAGTGTAAAATAGATGTTTTGACTCCTCCAAAGATTCAAGCCTATCGGAAAAGCTTTCAATGTGTTGAGCAGGTCATCCGTTTTTTGAAGCCTGGACAAATCTTCTGGCTCCGCTGAGATGTCGCCCATGATCGTGTTAAGCTTCAAGCTTGCGACATACCCTAAGAGGGATTTATCCGGAGTGAGATCCCATTTCCGGAATTCATCGATCATCCTTTTTATATTTTTGAGGTCCAAAACATCCTCCTCCATCAGCCTCTTAAAATCGGCATTCAGGATAAACTCCATCGAGGCCGCAAACGACTTCGGAAGAGGGATGTTGTTTTCTTTCAAAGCATACATCACAGCGTAATGTTTCTCAAAGATCTGGCGGAGTGATTGCTCGGCCTCTTTGAGCGTGGAGTTGAGGATAAGATTCAAGACCTCCCGTTTTTTATCTCTTAAAAGATGCCATAGGGAATAATTATGATCACCAAAATGCTTATCCATCAACCGGACTACCTGGGGGACATCTCCTCTCAGGAAAGCTTCTTTGATTTCATTCTGCATCGCCGTAAAGGCTGAATCATCGGCAAAATGCCGTGCCCCTCCATTGAGGTTTTGGTCCCCGAAATGCAAAACAGCATAACTTATCGTATCTTCCTCCCAAATCGTATTCGAGCGAATTCTCGCTTTTCCCAGCGCAAGCCTCAACGAAGAAGACTCAATGACTTCGTTAAACTGACTTTGAGCCGTATACTCTCCGATACGAATCGTTTCGGGATACTCCTCAAAGAGAGAAGACACAGCGTAATGCACCCCGATCCTGAGCAGGTCCAACACGGCAGGCTTGACGTATCGGGCATAAATTTGCGCTCCGTTCTCAAAAGCTTTATGATTGCTCGGAGCTCGTTCGATCCTTTCCGTGTAGCCAGACTCAAGATCTTCACCGGACGTCTCTTTGACCAGCTGAAGGACCCTTCCGGCATACATCATCACTTGAACCGCTTCAATCCTTGAGATATCGTCAAAAAACCAGCCGCAGCTGGTGTACATGAGCATGGCGTTCCGTTGCAACTCTAAAAGTTTTAGAACGGTTATTTTGTCTGTCGAGCCGAGATCAGCAATCTTTTGCTTGTGGAAAAAAGACTCAACATTTGTCTCCTCCCTTTCCAGGACAACTTGAATGAAGGCATTTCTCATCGCCCAGGGATCCTTAACAAAATTCACCATCTTCCCGCTATAAAGAGACCTGGCCTGGTCTCTGAGCCAATCCATGGCTTCACGGAGAGGGGCCCTCCATTCCTGGGTCCATGTGGGATGCTTGCCTGTATTACATCCACAATTACTCCTCCACCTTTCCACGCCATGAGGACAACTCCATGAGCTGTTTTCCACGATCTCCACTTCGTATTCCGGTGGATATTTTTCCAGATATTCGCCATAAACAGTCAGATTCGCAATCCCGCTGGATTCGATCTTATCCAGGCAGTACGCCAGAGCCATATCACCGAACCGGTGATGGTGGCCATAGGACTCCCCGTCTGTTGCGATATGAACGATCTGGGCTTTCGTCTGCTCCTGGGAAAACGCTTGAAGCATCCTTTGGGCAAAGACTTCCCCATTATTCAGAAGGTCTCCAAAAGCGATATCGTGGGAAAGAGGTCCATCATAAAAGAAAACAGCAATAGTCTTTCCGGAAGGGAGGCGAACCGTGTAAGGCCTTTTAAGGTCAATTTTCCCCCCAGCAACCTCAGTCCAGTCCCGGTTCCCAATTTTTCGCGCTCGGCTTGCTTGCAGAGGGGAAAGGATCGTGAAGGCGATCCTGTGCTCCGCTAGAATATCCAGGGTTTCAAGGTCTACGGCCGTCTCCGGAAGCCACATTCCCTCGGGCTTCCTTTTGAAACGATGGATAAAATCTTGGATTCCCCAGATGATCTGTGTCTGTTTGTCCCGGGAATCGGCAAGAGGTAAAATCATGTGGCTGTAGGCCTGGGCAATGGCGGCGCCATGTCCGGAGAACGTATTCTTGCTCACTTTATCCGCTTCCAGGATGGCACTGTAAATTTCTAATTCATGCCTTTCCATCCAGGACAAAAGGGTAGGCCCGAAATTGAAGCTCATCTTAGCATAATTATTAACGATATTGATGATGTTTTTTTCGTTATCGAGAATTCGGGCTGCCGAATTCGGCGCATAACATTCCGCAGAGATCCGTTCGTTCCAATCATGATAGGGATAGGCTGCATCTTGGATTTCAACCTCACCCAGCCATGGATTTTCCCGCGGGGGCTGATAGAAATGTCCGTGGATACAGACTTGGGCCTTCATGAAAAACGACTCATGTCAAGAGGGGGAAAAAAGAGGATCTTTCTCTTACTTTCCTTTCTCAATTTCTGTGAGGGAGACAAACGTCTTGGCTGCTTTTGTCTGATACTTAATTTTATCTTCCCGGGCGAGCCATCCGATTGCCTGGTAGACCAGAACTGATTTCTCGTTCACAAGCTTGGGGAGCTGAGCGATATTCACTTCTCCCTTCTTTTTTAAGACTTTCCAGATTATACCTGAGATTTCTCCGATTTTATCTTTCACGGAATTCTCCTTTTTGATCGATTACTTGAACACAATTTAAGTCTTTACATAAATCGCAATGTGTATTTTATCACAAACACGAATATTCTAATAGGTGATTTTTTTGGCCAGTAAGCCTCTCAAAAATCATGATGGCGGGAATCATGTCGCATTTTTGAGAGTTCCAATTGTGTGGTGGAGAAAACCGCAATCTCCAATCGGAACTTTCGGAACGCCATCCATCACGGTTGTGGAGATACTTCCTTTTAACTAGGATTGAGATCGTTTCTGTTTAAAAACAAGGACACTCAAAGGGGGAAGAGTCAGAGACAGGGAATAATCTCTGTGATGAAGAGTCGTCGGACGGGACTCAATTCCTCCCAGGTTGCCCTGGCCGCTCCCGCCATATTCCTTTGCATCGCTGTTCAAGATCTCTCTCCAGAAGCCACTTTCTGGGACACCGATCCTGTAGGCCCCACGCACTTCAGGTGTAAAATTGCAGACGACAAGAATCAGGTCCCCGGATGATTTCCCTCTTCTTATATAGCTGATGATGCTCTTTGCCCAATCGCTAAAGTCGATCCACTCAAACCCGCCCTGCTCGAAGTCTAGCTCATAAAGTGCCGGCTCTCTTCTGTACAACAGGTTGAGGTCCTTCACCCATTTCTGTATGCCTTGATGGAGAGGATGTTTCAGCAGATGCCAATCCAGGCTTTCTTCATGAGTCCACTCCCGCATCTGTCCGAACTCGTCTCCCATAAATAGCAATTTTTTCCCAGGATGGGTGAACATAAATCCCTGGAGGAGCCTTAGATTGGCAAACTTTTGCCATTCATCCCCCGGCATCCTGCTCAACAGAGACCCTTTGCCATGAACGACTTCATCATGAGAGAGAGGGAGGATAAAATTTTCAGAAAACGCATACGATATGCTGAATGTCAACTGGTTGTGATGATGTTTGCGATAAATCGGATCCTTCACAATATATTCGAGAGTGTCATGCATCCAGCCCATGTTCCATTTCATGCCAAAGCCGAGACCGCCCAAATAAACAGGTCGCGTCACCATGGGCCAAGCTGTGGATTCCTCGGCAATGGTCTGGACATCCGGGAAAAACTTATACACAGCTTCATTCAACCTCTTTAAAAACGAGATAGCTTCGATATTCTCCCGGCCGCCGTACTTATTCGGGATCCACTCTCCTTCTTTTCTCGAATAATCCAAGTACAGCATGGAGGCCACCGCATCTATACGGAGACCATCGATATGATACTTGTCGAGCCAGAAGAGGGCGTTGCTGATCAGAAAATTACGCACTTCGCTCCGCCCATAATTAAAGATATGGCTTTTCCAATCCGGGTGGAAACCCTTTCTCGGGTCCTCATGTTCATAGAGATGGGTTCCATCAAAAAAAGCCAGCCCGTGTTCATCCGTAGGAAAATTGGATGGCACCCAATCCAAAATGACACCTACCCCGTTCTGGTGCAGCTTGTCGATGAGAAACATAAAATCTTGTGGAGTCCCATAACGGCTTGTGGGCGCGAAGAATCCCACGACCTGGTATCCCCAAGAGCCATAGAAGGGATGCTCCATAACCGGCAAAAACTCAACGTGTGTGAAACCCATTTCCCTGACATATTCCACCAAATGGGGCGTGATCTCTCTGAAACTCAATAATCGCTCCGGATCTTTAGACGATCTTCGCCAAGAACCCAGATGGACTTCGTACACGGACAGGGGATTATCGAGATCATTGTGTTTTTTTCTGTTTACCATCCAGTCTTTATCTCCCCAATCATAATCGAGGTCCCAGACAACAGTCGCTGTGTGGGGAGATAATTCCCAGAAAAATCCGAATGGATCGCCTTTGTCAACCGAGTATTTGCGCTGCGTTGAAGCGATGTGGAATTTGTACAGATCCCCTTTTTTCAAATGGGGAATGAATCCCTCCCAGATCCCTGACCCATCCCACCTGATCCCCAGAGGGTGTGTTTGGGAATTCCATTCGTTGAAGTCCCCAATCACAGAGACACTTTTTGCATTCGGAGACCACAGAGCCAGATAAACACCCTTCTGTTCATCGACAGACATCTCATGGGCACCGAACTTTGCGTACAATTGAAAGGCATTGCCCTCTTTAAAGAGATGAATATCGTAGTCAGTGAATAGCGTGGGTCCCAGGACAACTTGGCCTGCCTTCGCTACTTTTTTTTGGCCACTCTTCGGATTTTTCGGTATCGCGTTCATGGACAATTCTCCTCTATTCTTCTACCGCCCACAGATAACAAATTTTTCTTGTGGCTTGCAGGCAACCCTGAATCCGTGATGGGACAGACATCAGAAACATCGAGCTATTTCCTTTTGATGGTGGGACCGTTTTCCGAACGGTCCGTTCGGGGAACGGACCCTACATTCAGCCCCACCGCTAGCCCATTATTCGTTTTCGCAATCACCAATTGGGACACTCGAATTTCACTCATCACTGGTCTTGGGATGTCTCTTTATTGCCCGATCATAAATCTCGTCATATTTTTGGGCAGATTTTTTCCAAGAAAAATCCATCGTCATGGCTTTCTGGACCAATGCGGTCCAGGCTTTTTTATCCTGAAAGATGTGGAGAGCCCTCTGTGTCTCTTCAATGAGCGCTTGGGGAGAGTATGCCGAGAACTTGAAACCGTTTCCTCCCCCCGTTTTCGGGTCGAAACTCTGGATGGTGTCGTCTAAACCCCCTGTGGCCCTGACGATAGGAATAGTTCCGTATTTGAGGCTGTACATCTGGTTCAAACCGCATGGTTCGTATTTAGATGGCATGAGGAACATATCTGAACCAGCTTCTATCTTATGGGCGAGGACATTATCAAAGGCAATCCGCACTCCGAGACGACCAGGATACTTCTTTCCCAAAGCCGCAAACTGTCTCTCATACTTCGCTTCACCTGTCCCCAGGATGACCATAAGGAGATCCATTTTCATGAGATCGTCCAGAGCTCCGGCCAGAATATCAAAACCCTTCTGGCCAGCCAGGCGGGAAATTATTCCAATGATAGGAAATTTCTGTGATCCCTTCAGTTTGTAGGCCTTTTTTAGCTCTTCCTTACATTTTTTCTTTCCGGAAAGATTATGCCTGTCGTATTTGGCGGCGATATGAGGATCCGTCCTGGGATTCCACGAAGTGTAGTCAACTCCATTCAAAATCCCGTAGATGTTCCCTCTTCTTTCCCTGAGAACACCGTCCATACCATATCCATACTCCGGAATCTGGATCTCTTGGGCATATTTCTCGCTCACAGTCGTGATGACATCGGAAAAAACGATCCCCCCCTTCATGAAGTTCATCTTGCCATAGTATTCGAGGCCCCTCATCGAAAACAACTCCAAGGGTAATTCACTGACCGCCATCATCTCTTTGGAAAAAACGCCTTGATAGGCCAGATTATGGATGGTAAAAACAGATTTGGCTCGTTTAAGAACAGGGTCGCTTTCATAAAGGCTTTTTAAGAAGACCGGAACTAAACTCGTTTGCCAGTCATGGCAGTGGATGATATCCGGTTGAAAGCCACTCAGTTTATTGAATTCCAGGACGCCCCGGCTGAAGAAGATAAATCTTTCCGCATTGTCGAAATAGTCGCCTTCGGAAGTCCCATAAAGACCCCCTCGGTCAAAAAACTCATCCCGCTGGATGAAATAAAAATGAACATTCCGACTTTTTTTTGTAGAAAAGACTCCCGCTCTCAGCTGTTGTCCTTTAAAAGGAACAGACAAGGCCTTTTCATACGGTTTTATCCCGAATGCCCCATCCTTGACTGATCTGTAAAAGGGCATGACAACACGCACCTGATGCCCTAAAGACGCAAGTGCGGTAGGTAAAGAAGCAGCCACATCAGCCAATCCACCGGTTTTGGCGAATGGGGTGACTTCCGATGCCGCAAAGAGAATACGTTTCGGTTCCATGTGTTCCTCCTGTCACAGATGATCAGACTCTATTCCACATTTCCAGTAGATAGGGCTTGAATTCCTCAAAGATCTTTGCTTGTTCCTCGATGACCTCCTCCGCTTGAGCGGTGGTCATGTCTTTTGTCCTGTTTATGAACGAAGCGACTCTTGCGTAGTAGAGTGCACGCATAATATCGATCAGGTCCTTCCTGTCCTTCTTCCATCGGTGAAAGGTCGCGGCAAAATCAAACACGATCTTGGCCCAATCTTCCGTAGGCATCAAAAAATTCTCTGTTTTTCTCTTTTTAGTCAACCCTTTAAGCATGGCAAAACTTTGTGGATTGATAATGCTCTCCCAAAGCACGGAGATGTTTTTGAATGCCTCATTGAAATTTTCTATCATTCCCGGCAGGTCGACAGAGAAGGCTTCGGGTTCCTTCTGGACAGGATCTCCATAGGTGGGTATGGGTTGGCTCCCTCGGACACTCTCCCATTTCGCGGCATTGTTCTCCATCAATTCAAAGATCGGATATACGACTTGCCTGAACATGGGACCCAAGTTTTCCAAGGGGTCCTTGACATCATGGATCTTCGTTCCCAAATAGGCCTGACAGATAGACTTCCCCTCGACAATGGCGGAGGTGGTCATCCAGATGTCGATCCCGAACCTTGCAATATCGGTCATCCAGACGTCCTCGCCGTATTTGTCAAAGAAATCGATCATTTTTTTAGATAGACCGAAATCTCCGCCGATAGGCTGCCGGACGCGTTTTCCGTAAAGTGCCCGAGTCATGTTATAAGCGATATTATTCGTGATCGTAGCATCGTATTTATACCGGAAATACACAGGAGCAACAAAATCGTGTCTTTGACTGAATACGGGATCCGCCAAGTCCTTTACCCATTCGGGGGTGATGCTCCGCAGATCGGAGTCAAACAGGAGACAGACATCGGCATTGAGGAACGATGCGGCCTCGAATATCATACGCAAAGCCGTTCCCTTACCGGGAATGCCCCGGTAGATGGCCACGAACTTTTCAATAAAGGGTTCAACGGTTTTTTCTTTGGCGACTTCTCTTGTATCGTCTGTGGAGCCTCCATCCGAAATGATGATGATGGCCCTCTTGTCACGGTAATATTTGGCAATCCCTTCGCTCACAGTGTCGATGACATGCGCTATCGTTGAGTCATTGTTGAAACAGGGAATTCCAACGACCAATTCCACATGTTCTATTTTTTCGAGGCGTCTATTGGCCCAGGGACGTAATCCAGTGTGAAATTTCATGTTTCTTCTCCGAGTTGTATCCTGTCAATTTTTTTCTATGACATCAACTTTGTCTTAGGATGAGTTTCCAAAAAAACAACTCCATTATAACAAAACTGAGCCGCCAAGGAACAGAAATCTCAGCATAAGATCATTGCGGAGAACGGAGACCTCTTCCTATGGGTTGCGCTCACTCATCTGGGGATATGGAAGCGGAGGAAGGTACGATATCATGGGCTGAATTTCCGCCTGATTGCTAGCTCTGAATCGCTCGAATGTGGGGGTAAAACTCTAAACGTCATCCATTTCCTTTTTCTTGTGTGTCGCGAGTTTTTCATGGACGCCTTTGCGCAACGCGATAAAGGTCTTTTCAAGAAGGTTCAAGCCAAGAAGAATTGCGACCGTTATTATACTCAGAAGGATCGATGCTATTGCCTTGAAGCAGTTGGTTCACAGTCACAAACACATAAGTCCCGAGACATATGAGGCTATTTGTTCTCCTCTTTTGATCTTCTTTATCACAATTTTTCTTGATTTGCCCAGTGTATTCCTAAAAGAGAACCAGAATTATAACGAGTATTGTTAAAAATATGGTCCAAAAAGCGATCGCTATCCGAGTTGCCTTTCTGGCCCTTTTTGTTTCCCACCAGGTTAAAGGGCGGATCCCCTGAACTATAAAAGTCAATACCCCAGCTAGATTTACACATATCAAATTGACTACGAACAAGAGAAATGCCCCTAAAGCCAACTCCCAATGCCCTGCTCCTGCCAGCATTCCAAGTGCAACAAGAGGGGGTAATAGGGCAACAGCAACCATAACTCCTATCAGTGCAGTAAACAATTCTGATGTAAAGGAAATAGCCGCTGCGCTTCCAGCAATTAAAGCAAGAACAATATCTCCTAAGCCTACTTCAGTCCTTGATATGAGTTCAGGAATACCAATATCAACATTAAAAAATATTCCTATTAGAAATGATGGGAGTAGAGCTGAGATCACCCCCAATGCAATTGCATTTCCTGCCTTACGAGAAAGACGCATATCCCCGAGTGTTGTTGCAAAAGATAAGGCCAGATTGGGACCAAGCATAGGAGCGATCATCATGGCTCCTATGATAAAAACAACATTGTTCCTATGTATTCCTATAGATGCCACAATGGCTGAAAATATGATCATTATTGAATAAACCCACGAAATCCTGACAGTCCTTTCAATGTCTGTATAAAGCTCTTCACGGCTAATCCTAATAAATTTCGAAACATTTTTTCGGGAATCGTCTTCTTTTTCACCGTATACTTTTTGCTTTTCTTCTAATTCAGGCCTTGGAATGGATGCCTCTACAGGGAGAAGGATAATTCTGAAACCTTCGGTATTGGAAAAACGTTTTTCCAAAAAATCCAGAACTGTCTCGGAGTATTCGGTAGGAATTAGAATTTTTAAATGTATACGGCTTTCTTCAATAGTTTCCTGCCAAATATCTATTATTTTTTGCTTTTCTAGGGATTCAACCAGTTCTTTTCTATATCTTTCAGAGAGGACGATTTCTATCAGTCGAAGAGACATTTATTATTTCTTCTTATTCATGGAGATGTTTCTTCATTTTCCAACCTCGACCTTGAATCGTCAACAAGCCATGCCCAAATAAAACGAAAGACGTCAATATGGCTTACAACGTAAGGCAGATAAAAAATATTTCCTATCTTTTAGGTATCTCCTGTCAGCCATAAAGATCTGGACTTGGATATAAGCAAGGTCTTTAAAATGATTATACCAAATAAGCCACATTTTTATTAATATTTCTTTGCATTTTTGTGCTATCGTAGGGATGAATTTTGATTTCAATATGGAATATAAAATGAAAAAAAGCTATGGATGTGCGGATGAATTCATCGGTCATTACACGTGCCATCGAACGGATAAAAAGATAGAGGTGGACGGATATCTCACAAAGGAATGCTGGCTGAAAGCTCCAAAATCCCCACGATTCGTGGATTTAGTGACCGGAGTTCCTGGATTTCTGGACACACGAATGGCCGCTCTCTGGGATGACAGGTGCCTCTACATCGCCTTTTGGATCGAAGAACCCGAAGTCCGGGCCACACTGACCGAGAGGGACTCCCCTGTTTACACAGAGAACGATGTGGAAGTCTTTATCGGTGGGGAAGACTGTTACTACGAATTTCAGATCAATGCTCTGGGCACGATATATGAGGTGTTCTATATCTGGCAGGATGCCTACACAAAAGGAAGTCGATTCGATACTCCAGAATTCGACTTGCGCTCCCGAAAACTTGACGTCCTGGGAGGATTCCAGGATGGGATGCGCTACAAAAAGCATCCTCGAGGACGGAGATGGGCCTTTATGGACTGGGACTTCCCGGGGATGAAAAGTGCGGTTCACGTTGATGGAACGATAAACGATAGCCGAAACATCGACAAGGGTTGGACCGTAGAGCTGGCTTTTCCTTGGGAGGGGATGAAGACTTTAGCCGGCGGACGATGTTTACCACCCAAGAATGAGGATACGTGGAGGTTCGACTTCTCCCGTTTTGAAGCATTAACATGCGGCGGGGTAAAAGTCGAGCCCTCGCCAGGATGGGCATTCAACAAACACGGCGTATACGATTCCCACATTCCCGAATGCTTCACCTACGTCCACTTCTCTAAAGAACAGATATAGATTTCCGATACAAAAGCAAAATCTGCACATAGAATCCTCAAAAATCACGGCAGCGATACATCCAAGGTAGTCCTCCATGTATCTCTTGTATTTCTATCGAACCAGCGCATCTCCACCCGGTTTTTCTTTTCGGTCAGCTCGGGGAGATGACCCTACATCTTTTCGGTCCGTTCTGGGAACGGACCCTACAAAAAAAGGTGACAGTCACCTTTTTTTAGTGAGGATGGAGCCGAGTTTATTGATGCCCTCTCGGATCTTATCCTTTTCGACATAGCTAAAGGCAAGTCGGAGGTGCTGACCCATGGGTCTCTCGGCAAAAAACGAATCACCCGCCATGATCCAGAGGCCGGATTTCCTCGCCTCCTTCACAATATCCTTCGAGCTCAGGCCATTCGGCAGCGTAATCCAGATAAAAAATCCTCCGCCGGGTTCCGTCCACTGGACACCTCTAGGCATGCTAGTCCTGAGGGCATCCAGCATGATGTCCTTCCTGCTTTTGTAGAGCGTCCGGAGGCATTCGATATGCGGTTCCAACAATCCCTCTTTACAGTATATTGAGAGAGCATTGGCGACCATAGGATTGGCGCCGCCTCCCATATGGCGGAATCCGCTGTCGATGAAGGAAGAGATATGTTTTTCAGGACCCACAAGCCATCCGAGCCTTAACCCGGGGGACATGATCTTGGAAAAGCTCCCGATGCTCAAAACGCAACCCCCTCTGTCCAGCGAACACAAGGAGGCCAGATCGATCTTTTCGAAATCGATATCTTTATACACATCATCTTCAACGATCAATAGATCCCATTCATCTGAGACATCGATGAGCTCTTTCCGGCGTTGTGGCGTAAGAGTGACTCCAGTCGGATTCTGGTATGTCGGGATTGTATAGAAAAATCTCACTCCCTCTCCCTTTTTCCCCAGTGACTTCAAAAGGCCATTCAGCTCATCTATTTTCACCCCGTCTTCATCCATGGAAACTTGTTTGATCCGCAATCCGTGGTTCTGGAAAAGCTGCAGGGAATCTCTGTACGTCGGAGCCTCTACCAGCACCAAATCGCCAGACCGAGTGCAGAGAGTGCAAATATGATCCAGGGCCTGGGTGGAGCCGCCTGTCAGGATTATATTGGGGCGCTCAAGGCTGAGCTTTTCTTTACGGTTAATCCACCCAAGAAGGAAATCGATCAGCGGGCCGTAACCCTGCTCTGGCCCGTACTGCAAGGCCAGCTCAGAATTTTCCCGAAACACCTTTTTAAAACACCGTCGCAGCTCCTCCACAGGGAATGTTCTTGGATCAGGGAGACCATAGATAAAAGAGATAGAACCGGGTGGGCCTGCCGCCTGGACAGAGGCAAGAGGGTCATAATCCAATGTCATTTATTTCTCCCAGAATGGGATTTTTGATATCTTTAATTAATGCTCGGATTATATTAGCCAGTACAAGGATATGTCAAACCCATCAAGCTGTAAGCCAGTATTTCCAAATCCTTGTTGATGTTTTTCCGATTGATAAGATTGTCACCACTTCCCATCTTTGAGATATTGGTCAATGGCCCTGGCCGCATTTTTTCCTGCACCCATTGCAAGAATCACCGTTGCTGCACCTGTTACGATATCCCCTCCTGCAAAGACGCCCCTTTTCGAGGTCTTTCCCGTTTCTTCATCCGCCACAATATTGCCCCATTTGTTCAATTCTAAATCTGGCGCGGTCGCCGTCAACAGTGGATTGGGACCCTGACCAATCGCAACCACAATCATATCCACGTCTATCATATGTTCACTGCCCTCGATAGGGACAGGTCTTCGTCTGCCTGATTCATCAGGCTCAGTAAGTTTCATCTTTAGGCATTCAATCCTTTGAACCCAGCCTTTGTCATCCCCATGGATGCGAACAGGATTCGTGAGAAGATGCGGTTGAACGCCCTCTTCAAAGGCATTCTCGATTTCCTCATCACGGGCGGGCATTTCCTCGCGGGACCGGCGATAGACCAAGTGGACATTCTCCGCGCCAAGACGCAGCGCTGTTCTCGCAGAATCCATAGCGACATTACCCCCACCGACGACAGCAATATTCCTGCCCAGATGGATGGGCGTGTTGTACTCAGGAAATAGATAGGCCTTCATCAAATTCACTCGAGTCAGAAATTCATTGGCCGAATAAACACCGTTGAGATTTTCTCCTGGAATATTCAGAAAATATGGTAAACCCGCTCCCGTCCCGATAAAAACCGCATCATATCCATCCTCGAGAAGACCGCCTATAGTCTTTGCTTTGCCAACCACATAGCTAACTTTGATCTCAGCGCCCAACTTCTCAATGTAATCGCTTTCCCGCTGGACGATCCGCTTAGGAAGACGAAACTCGGGAATCCCGTAAGCAAGAACACCTCCAGGCGAATGTAGCGCTTCAAAAACCGTGACCGCATGCCCCAACTTTGACAATTCTCCGGCTACGGTTAATCCTGCAGGGCCCGCGCCGATGACCGCAACTTTTTTCCCGGTCGGCTTGGCTTTTTTGGGAGCTCGAACTTCTCCTTGTTCAAATTCATAGTCAGCCACAAACCGCTCCAACCTGCCGATGGCCACAGGGTCCTTCTTCTTCCCAAGGATACACTTGATCTCACATTGCTCTTCCTGAGGACAGACCCGGCCGCAGACAGCGGGCAGGCTGTTCTTTTCCTTGATCTTATGGATGGCTCCGATAAAATCTCCCTCTTTAATCAGTCCGATAAATGCGGGAATATCAATATCCACAGGGCATCCTTCCATACAGAAAGGCTTCTTGCACTGGAGGCATCGGGATGCCTCTCGCAAAGCTTGTTCTTTGCTGTATCCCAGGGCTACCTCATTAAAATTTTTTATTCTGAGCTTTGGATCCTGCTTGGGCATGGGTTCTCTTTTGTTGGCTCTTTTCAGGTTTTTTTCGGCATCCTGCAGTTTACACGCATGATCCCACATGGCTCGATGTTCTTCCCGGGCGTACATCTCAGATCTCTTCATGAGCTCATCATAATCAACCAAATGGCCATCAAATTCCGGCCCATCCACGCAGACAAATTTTGTCGCCCCTCCGATGTGGATCCGGCATCCACCGCACATTCCGGTGCCATCGACCATCAGTGAATTGAGGCTTACGATGGTCTTTATCTTGCCGGGTCTTGTTGCCTCTGCCAGAGCTCGCATCATGATTGCAGGTCCGATGGCTACAACGAGATTGATCTCCTTTCCCTCATCCATGAGCCTCTTAAGCTCATCCGTCACGAAGCCATGATGTCCAGCGGTCCCGTCATCCGTCGTGATGAGCAGTTCATCGCTGATTGCTCTCATTTTTTCTTCCAGGATGAGCATGTCCTTCGTCCGCGCACCTAAAATGGAGATGATTTTATTTCCAGCCTCCTTAAAAGCTCTTGTGATGGGATAGACCGGCGCAATGCCAACACCACCGCCGATGCTTACCACAGTACCCACTTTTTCGATTTTGGTGGGTGTTCCCAACGGCCCGACGACATCGAGAAAAACATCACCAACTTCCAGGGCATCCATTTTTCGCGTCGCCGTTCCCACAATCTGTACTATCAGTGTGATCGTATGTTCTCTCGGATCACTATCGGCAACAGTCAGGGGTACCCTTTCAGCATAGTCATCCGTCCGCACAACAACAAACTGTCCTGCCTTCACGGCATCGGCCACAATCGGTGTAAATATTTTAAAGCGCACGATAGAATGAGCTATCTGTTCCTTCTCGACAATTTCATTCAATTGATATTTATCCATGGCCGTCATTTTGACATACCTTTTATTTTTCACTTTTCATGCTTTGCTTCTTATTTTTTTTGCTGAGCTTTGGCTCATTATACCTTACTTAAAGGCTTTCACTTTTTACTTTTGGCTATTTTAAAAGGGAAAGTAAACAGAAAAATTGCTCCCCTGTTCCACTTTACTCTCCACTTCAATATGCCCGTGATGAGAGTTCACAATTTTTTTAGCGATTGTAAGGCCCAACCCCGTTCCCGTTATTTTCTTGATTCTGTCATCATCAGCGCGGTAAAAATCATCAAAAATATGGGTCAAGTTCTCTGGAGAGATCCCAATACCTGTATCTTTCACTCGATAACACACAAAACTTGCCTCCACTTTCCCCTCTATTGTGACGGAGCCATTTTCAGTATTGTATTTGATGGCATTCGTGATGAGGTTGGTGAAGAGCTTTTCCATATCCCTTTGATCAGCCTGGATCAAAGGGAGATTTTCGGGCAATTTCACTTCCACGGTGATCTCTTTCTTTCCAGCTTCGGGCTTCAAGAAATCGACTATTTTTTTAATAAGATCTGTCAACTGCACAGGCTCTATTTTTTGAGCGATCTTACCCGCTTCCATTCTGTTGATCTCAAGAAGGTCATTGACCAATGCCAGGAGAGAGTCCGATCGATCACTGGCCCGCTGGAGCCACTGCTTCTGTTGTTCTGCGTCGCCATCCCCTTCACCCGTGATCACTATTTCCAGCCATCCTTTGATCGCCGCGAGTGGTGCGCGCAGCTCATGGGCAACCATGGAGACAAACTGGGATTTGATCTTATCGATCTCTTTGAGCTTGGTGATATCTCTAAGGACAGACACGGCTCCAAGGATACTTCTCATTTCACCCCTGATCGGTGCGATGTTGGCCATTAATACCGTCTTTGGGTCAGTCTCGACCTCAATCTCCCGGCTAATCATCAAAAAGTTCTCATCTCCAGCCGAAAGAACCTCCTTGATCGCATCGACCATTGATTGATTATCTATGTAATATTCCAAAGGCTCGCCAGCCACATCAAAGCCTCTGGATTTGAGCATCTTGACGCTGGCTGCATTCCAGAGAACCAAACGGCCTTCCATGTTTGCTACCAGCACTCCATCAGCCATACAACTAATGATCGTGCGAATGCGGCTGCGCTCGTTGACAAGCTCGAGCAGTCTCTGATCCCTTTCCTCATACAGCTTTTTGGCCTCCTGACGAAGCGTCCTTTTCTCCAGCCCTCGCTTGACAACTGCTGTCAGTGCTTCTGGCGAAAAGGGCTTCGGCAAATAATCATATGCGCCTCTTTTCATTGCTTCGACAGCCGTTTCAATGGTTGCATATCCTGTGATAACGATAAGGATGACCTCCGGATCGATGAGATGGATCTTCTCGATCAGCTCTAAACCGCTGATGCCGGGCATCATCAGGTCCACCAGAAGCAAATCGTAGGCATTTTTCTTTACCTTCTGGAGTCCGATTTTCCCGTCCTCGGCACCATCAACAACATAGCCCTCCGGAGAAAGAGCTCTTTTGCAGCCCTCTCGAATCCCCTGTTCGTCATCGACAACAAGAATACGTGCTTCGGTCTTCAATGTTACTCCTTTCTTTCTGTGAGCAGTTTTTCGACCCTGTTGAGGAGCACGTCTGGCATAACGGGTTTATCGAGAAGGTCATCAGTTTTCATCCAGTACCCGTCCTCTTTTAGAGAAAACCGGTACCCCGTTGCCTCGGCGACAGCTGTCACCATCAGAATGGGGATCTTCTTAAAGAGAGGGTCGGTCTTGATCTCTTTACTGAAGGAAAATCCCGAATCGTATTTTTCCATCATCAAGTCCAGGATGATCAAATCAGGCATCTCTGCCCTCACCTTCTCCAGTCCTTCATGACCGCTGCTTGCTGTCAGGACATCGTAGCCATGATTTTTCAGCACAGCCTTGTGCATTTCAAGAAAATCCATATCGTCATCCACCAATAAGATCTTTGTCTTGGGTTTCATCCTCCCTACCTCCCGGGATTTTTTTCATGTCCACAATCTCTTTTTCGGCTTTCATCCATTCATCCTTGTCCAAAACAGGCAAATGTATAAAGAACGAGGTCCCCTTGCCCAATTCACTTTCGACACGGATCGACCCCTTATGCTTTGAGATAATCCCATAGACAAGAGCGAGACCAAGCCCCGTACCTTTTTCCTTTGTCGTGAAAAAGGGATCAAAGAGTCGGGGCATATGTTCTTTGGAAATCCCCGTGCCTGTATCCTGAATTTGAATGTGTAACTTCTTCCCACCATTCTCCACGCGGCTTCGTATCGTTAGAACGCCCTGGCCCCCCATCGCTTGAGCTCCATTGAGAATGATATTCAGAAAAACCTGCTTTAGGAGGTCCGGGTCAGCAAATGTCATGGGGAGCGAAGAATCCATGTCTCGCTGTACTTTGATATTCTGGAAGAGAGATCGTTTAATCACAAGAGACACAGACTTTTCGATGATATCGGTGATATTCACCAACCCTGGTTTAAGTTTTGTCTCTCGCGAAAAGCTGAGTAAATCCTTAACGATCTTTGCCGCTCTTTCTGCCTCTT
>Ga0307425_1000260_pt1 | contig 33203 bp, 43 predicted proteins | sample SalMarWE160330MG_FD_202152 | JGI IMG/M metagenome (GOLD analysis project Ga0307425, IMG submission 202152) | Salt marsh sediment microbial communities from the Plum Island Ecosystem LTER, Massachusetts, United States - WE1603-30 | ecosystem: Environmental > Aquatic > Marine > Intertidal zone >... | reverse complement strand
CCCCCCACGACCCCCCCCAGACCCAGGGTCATCTCCCCGGTCATGGCCCTGGCCCTCACCGGAGTCCTAGTAGTCGTGATCTCAGGCGACGTCTGGTCGTTCCGCGAACAGACCGACCTCGCCCGTGACCTTGGCTTCGACGTCCCCTGGATCCTGCCGGTCGTCCTCGACGGCCTGGCCGCCGCCCTCGCCGCCGTGGCCTTCGCCGCCTCCCTCGACGGCCGCCCAGCCCTCGGAGCACGCCTCGGCACCGCGCTCGCCGTCACCGCGAGCGCAGCCTCGAACCTCGCCGCCGCCGCCCTACGCCTGGGCACCGAGTCCCCCCGGGACCGGATCGCGCTCGCGATCGCCGCGGGAATCCCGGTCGCGGCGAACCTCGCGTGGGAGGTCATCCTGGGGGAGCTGCGTCGGCAGGTGATGCGGCGCCGGGGTCTGCCGGCTCCGGTGCCGGTCCCGTGGCCCAGGGTTGTGCGGGTGGTCCTGGCTCCGGTGTCGACGGTCAGGTCGTGGAGGAGGGTTGTGCTGGGTCTGACTGACCCTGCGGGGGATCACGTGGCCGGTGACCCGGTGACCCATGGCCGGGGGGTCAGTGACCCGGTGACCCCCCGGGTCGTGACCCGTGACCCGGTGACCCCCCGGGTCAGTGACCCCCCTGACCCCCGTGACCCGAGTGACCCCGTGACCCGTGACCCGGGTGACCCCAGAGGTCACGGCCGAGTGCCCCCCCCTGACCCCGTGACCCCAGGGGGTCAGGACCCGGTGACCCCCGTGACCCCTGACCCTGACCCCGTGACCCTCCGGGTCAGTGACCCCCCTGACCCCGTGACCCCAGGGGTCGTGACCCCCCTGACCCGTCCCACGGCAGACATCGACGCCTGGGTCACCCAGGCGCTCACCACTAGGGCCACCAGGTCACAGGTCATCCGCGCGGCCATGACCGGTGACCCCCTCGACGGAGCCGGGCCCATCCCCCGGACCGTCTCCGAATCCACCGCCAAACGCGCCCTCCGGCGCTGCACACGACAGGAGCACACAGCATGACCTACTACGACCCGGACAAGACCACAGCCGAGATCCTCGCCGAAACCGATCGGTGTCTGGTCATCCTGCGGGGACTCCCCGCCGCCGGAAAGACAACTTTCGCCCACAGGCTCGTCACAGTGATGAGAACACGCCAGACAGTGACTGAAATGTGCCGAATCCCGGCTCTCCGGATCGGACGAGACGATGCCCGCAATCTCCTGTGTCTGGGACCAAACCCCCACGAGAAATGTATTGGCACCCACGACCAGGAAGACACTGTGACGATGGTGGAGGAGACGATGATCCGCGCAGCCTTCGCGGCGGGGGTTAACTATGTCGTCGAGGACTCGACAAACCTCTACCAGACCAGCATCGAAAGGCTGGCCGAGCTAGCGGTCGATCTCGGCGTTATGCCGACCGTAATCACTCTCGACACTCACGTCGAAGAATGCGTTGCGCGTGACGCCCTGCGCGCAGACAGCGTCGGCGAGGACGTCATTCGGAAGATGGCCACCGCCCCGGGATGGACCGTCCAATGGAAGTGGATCGATTGATGCTCGGCACGGTGTTCGCGGCCCTGTACGTGGGCCACGTCGTCGCAGACCACAACAGAGGAGATCATGAGTACCTGGATCGTTGACATAGACGGAACGCTCGCCCTACGCGGCGAGCGCGGCCCCTACGACTGGGACCGCGTCGGAGAAGACCAGCCAAATACTCCGACGATCGAGATCGTGCAGGCCCTGGCAGCAGCCGGTCACAAGATCATCGTCGTGTCCGGACGCATGGAATGCTGCCGACCTCAGACTCTCCAATGGCTCGCCGATCACAAGGTGCCGTTCTCGCAGCTCTACATGCGTCCCGATGGAATCCGCCAGAAAGACGCTGCGGTGAAGAACGCGTTTCTGAGCTCCATAGTGTATCTGCTGCAGATTCAGGAGAAACCAATCAAATTGCGGGTACTGGACGACCGTGATCAGTGCGTACAAATGTGGCGTGACCAAGGTATTTTCTGTGCGCAAGTCGCGCCAGGAAATTTCTGACCATCCTGAGGAGACACACAATGTGCGAATACCGCATCATCGGAATCGAGTTCGATACGGAAGGTGAACAAGACGAATACTCACAGGATTTGTTGCTTGGTGGTAAGACCATAACCTTCGAGATACCCGAAGAGATGCTGCAACAAGTACTCGACGGATTCGACGAAAGTGACAATGCTGAAGAGGAGACACCATGACCGAGAATCACATCACCATCGAAGCCACAGAATCATCAGCGAAAGTGACAATCGGTGACAAGAACATCACCGACATCCTGACCGGCATAGTGATCACCTTGCAGGCCATGGAGCGTCCACAAGTCATCCTGAACGTCTCACCCAAGATCCTAAACATCAGCACAGACGCCACCATCAACATCGACGAGACCACGCACGCGGTCTTGAGGAGCATCGGATGGACCCCACCGGACTGGACATGACCACCACACAGCACGTGGCAGGATGAGGAACGGCCCCGCACCTACCGAGGGTACGGGGCCGAAACTCTGCACACCTAGTCTAGGAGCAACAACACCCATGACCAGCACGCGAACCAAGGTCATCGCCGGCGGCGCAGTAGCAGCGCTCGCAGCAGGGGCCCTCGCCGCGGCCCAGCTGTCCTCCAGCGCAGCCGACACCATCACGGTCACCCCGAATGTGACCAGCATGACCACCCTGAACTACGCGCGGATCAGCAACGGAGGCAACACCCTCCCCCAGCGCCTCGCCAACGCCACACCCTGCCTGCGAGTCCCCGCATCCCGGAAGATCAGGGGCCTGCGCCTGGACTACCTGTCCTACACCGAACCCGAGGACGTCGACCCGTCCGCGCTCCCCGGCTACGCCCGCCTGACCTACCGTCAGGTCAGCTCGAACTCCGCGACCGTCCCCTCCTCGGGGTGGCGTCCCCTGGACCTGCCCGTCGCCGGAACCCCGGCACCGGTCAACACCGGATCCGTGCTCCGCGCAAACGGAAGGAACGTGTGCCTGTCCGCCACGGTCCCGGGCGTGTTTCGGGTTCAGTTCGTCAACCCCGGCGAGAGCGCCGGGACCGACGACGACGTGAAATCCCAGATCGTCACCATCACCGTGCAGGACGCCTACCAGGCCACCCGGTCTGCTCTGTCCGATGACTGGAAGCCTCGGCTCACCACGGACCCCGGCCAGATCGCCGTGGGTGGCTCCGCGACCGGCAAGCTCGCCCACGGCCTGACCCAGGTCGACGCCCGGGGCAGCAGCAGCGGAGTCGGCATCCTGCAGACCGCCACCGCGAAGCTGATCGGCCTGCGGTTCGCGTCCGTGGACCCGGGTGACGCCCTGGACAAGGACCTCAACCGCGCCTCGGTTTTCGGCGCTGACAAGCTCGGGATCTTCAAGCCTATCACCGTGACCGGTACCCGTGACGTCCCCGCCGTGCACCGCGGATACAAAGTCATCCGCCACACCGGGAAATTCGCTGCTCTGGCGGGATTCGACGCCAACGGCAACGGTTCGTTCGCCTCCGGCGAGCAGCTGACCCGGACCACCGGTGCCAACACGACCCGCGTCCTGTCCAGCCTGCCCACCCCGCAGGCCAAGATCACCGTTTTCACCGCGAAGTCCGCTGCCAAGGGGGCGATTTACGTCCACGTCCAGGGCACCAAGGGCAACTGGACGATCTACCGGAACGGGCAGCGCATTATCAGTGGCTATGGGTCGTACTTGTCCTGGGCCAAGAAGACGGTCCGGGGCACTGCGACGTTCACGGCCCGTGTGACCAAGACCGGGTACACCCCGGCTGAGCAGAGTCTGACTGTCACAGTGAAGTAGCCTCGTGGCGTAGTCAGAATCCCCCCCTCTGGCTACGCGCTGGGAACGGCAGGGCCAGCACCGTTGATATTCGGTGCTGGCCCTGCCTCGTATCGTGACCACCATGAGAGCCCGCTACACGCCAGCGACACTGTACCTAGTCCCGTACCTGAAGGAGCGGCGTAAGAACGGCTCCCTGACCGTCCCGAGGTTCGCGACCCAGCCCACACGGTGGGTCCTCCACTGCCAGGCAGGGAAAGGATCCCTGAGATGGTTCCGGGACCTGAAATACCCAAACAGGAAGAACTCGCACCTGTGGGTCTCCCGGAAGGGCGATGTCGAGCAGTATGTGCCGCTGAATCGGTGGTCCTGGGCACAGGGAGCGGGAAACTCCGGATGGATCTCGGTAGAGACCGAGGGCACACCAGATGAAGAGCTCACCGATGCCCAGCTGACCGAGCTCGCCAAATGGCACGTCTGGTGCGGGGCCGCCGACAGGGTCACCGACTCCGTGGAGGGTCAGGGGATCGGGACCCACTCCATGGGAGGGGCAGCGTGGGGCGGGCACGCCTGCCCCGGACCAATCCGAGCCGGACAACGACATGAGATCGTCCGCAGGGCGATCGCCCTACGGAAAACAACACCGGAGGATGACGTGCTCAACGATCAGATCGTCTCCAAGGCCGGGGACCCGGCCCATCCTTTCACTGCGGCGTCCGCCGTCCGCGGCGCCTACCTGACGCCCCTGGAGATCCGCAATACTGTCAACAGGATGAGAGAGGACATGAGAAGCCTGAAGCAGGACGTTGAAAAGTTCAAGTACGATTCGGCAACGATGTTGAAGCGCCTACAGGAAGTGAAAGACCTGCTGACGGAATTGCAGAAAGAATGACAAGTATCATAAGATTGAGGGCATGGTAAACCAACTCGAAGATGCTCGTTCGCGGTTGTTCCGGGCCGCAGAAACCCTCGTAGAGGACACCTGGACATGTCAGCATTCCGAGGAGCACGCCGTCCTCGGACTCGACACCGAGACCACCGGTACCGACACGGAAACCGACCGAATCGTCACGATCAGCCTGGTCCTGGTCTCCGCCAGCAGAGGACTCCTCTGGGAGGCCACCTGGCTCGTGAACCCGGGCGTCGAGATCCCGGAGGCTGCTACGGCAGTCCACGGGATCACCACCCAGCAGGCCGCCACTGACGGCACCAGCACGGACGTGGCCCTTGACGGGGTCCTGTCGCTGCTGTACGCGGCGGAGCACCACCGGATGCTTACGCAGCTTCCCATCGTGGTGTTCAATGCCCCGTTCGACCTCGGTCTGTTGGATGCTGAGTCCCGCCGTCATTGCGGTCTGGGCTGGGAGATGCCCCAGCGCGGACGGATCCTGGACCCCCTGGTCCTGGACAAGCACCTGGACCCCTACCGGAAGGGCAAACGGATCCTCACTGCTCAGGCAGAGCACTATGGGATCGAGTTGGTGGACGCGCATTCCTCGGCGGCGGATGCGGCCGCGTCCTGCGCGGTCGCCCTCCGGCAGCTGAGAAACATGCGCCTGGCCACCCTGACGCCTGTGCAGCTGCACGAGCGGCAGATCACGTGGGCTGCTGCCCAGCGCAGCTCGTTCGCTGGGTGGCTCAGGCGTCAGGGCCGGCCCAAGGACGCCGCCGAGGTCCTGTCCCGAGGATGGCCCCTGTGACCCGCATCATTGCCCTGGACACCGAGACCACGGGTCTCGACTCCCGGGCCTCCATCTGGGAGATCGGAATCTGCCCCTGTCTCAGCACTGGGCCAGGAGAGGTCTCGGCAGTCTTCGTCCAGCCCTTCGGGCCCTACGACTATCTGAGACTGTCCCAAGATTTCCGGAAGGACTACGAGGCCCGGTACGACTCGGTCGCAGCCCTCGACAGAATGGAGGCAGCTGCCTGGCTGAAGAAAACCTTCACCCCCAATCCAGACGGGACGAAGCCGATTCTTGTCGGGGCCGTGCCAGGATTCGACGACCGGATCATCCGGCAGTCGCTCCCCGGTTTCGAACCCCCCTGGCATTACCACGTCCAGGATGTGGAAACGTTGGCGGTCGGCTATCTGCGGGCCCTAGAGCAGACAACCGTGCTGACGGCTCCTGAGCGGGACGCGCTCCGCCGCATCCTGACACCGCCATACAACTCAACGGCCCTATCGCTGGCTGTCGGTGTCGAGCCTCCCGGGCCGGGGGTCAGGCACACCGCCGGCGGAGACGCCAGATGGGCGGCGGAGATATGGGATACCGTGCACCGGGGTGATCCCCGTGTGCTCTCCCAGCACTGGCAGCATGGTATCTGGGAGGCCGCCGCCGAAGCCCTGGAGGAGATCCCCTGATGGAAAAAAACTCCTCCATCGATTGGGACCGGTTCGACCCGGTCCCATACCAGGAAAAGAACTACTCACCACAGGTCCGCGACGATGACGCGCGGATCATCCTGGCGTGCGCCAATCATTTCAAGAAACATTTCCTGGAGCATCCTCAGACAGAGGATTATCCCATCGGTGTGGACATGGGTGCCGGGTCGAACTTGTACCCGGCGATGACGATGATGCCCCTAACCGCCGAAATCGTCCTCATCGACCCCGGTCAGGCCAACCTGGACTGGTTGAAATCAGAAATAAGACTGCTGCGCTCCGGGGACCGTGAGGCCCTCGAACGGTGGGACCCGTACTGGGACCGGGCTCGGGAAGCAGGGAACCCCTGGCTGAATACCACCCTGACCTGGGCGATGGCCCGGACAGCGCTCAACACGTCACGGGCAGACCTCCTGTCCCTGGGGATGGAACAGGCTTTCGATCTTGGGACGATGTGTTTCGTCGCTGAGTCCATGACCTCGTCCAGGGCAGAGTTCGCGGCCGCTGTGTGTTCGTTCCTGCGGTCGCTCCAGCCTGGGGCGCCGTACGCGATCGCGTGCATGGCCGAGTCCACGGGGTACGCGGTCGGCGGGGTCGACTACCCGGCCGTGCCCATCACCGCGAACGACCTGTTCGCGACCCTGTCCGAGTGCCAGTACACCGGTCATGAGCTCGTCTACGTAAAGGCTGTCCCGGTCCCTAAGGGAGTCCCGCTACGGGAGGGACACCATGGGATGCTGCTCGCGTTAGGCCGAACCTGCCCGGACACCGCCCGGTACCAGCAATGCCCCCGTCACTCGATCGAATAGCCTAAAGAATGGAGGTTTTTAATCGGTATGACTCTCTGTTTGCTGCCTAGTAGTATCGGTGTTCTTGGTGGACAGCAGTGGTACCGGGAGGCTCAACCGTGACCAGCAGTCCCTCCTCCAGGTGAGCACTGGAGGTGCCTGTCGTACCTCAGTGGCCAAGAGGACCCACGTTGGGACTCACGTCCGCCGTGGGCAGACGACGGTTCGAATCCGTCCGACAGGACAACAACGCCAGCGAGCCCCCCACCTCATGGTGGGGGGCTCAACTGTTTCCTACCCCCGCGTGGGCGGGGAAAACTCGCTACGGCTCACCTACACCGGGCCACCCCCACGCGGGTGGGGACTATCTGTCGAGCCCGGCCACAGGCGACGGCCGAGCTCAGCGGTCGAGAGATAGAGTACTGGTCATGGCCGTGGCCCGTGGTGCACGCCGCCAGGCGTGATCGCTCAGCACGGGAGAAGCGGACATCACCCCGGGACGAGCACCGGGGTGCCCGTAGTAGCTCAGCAGTAGAGCGTGCTCCGTCGGTGGACCTACAGCTGGGGACAATCCACCCCAGGGCAAGGACGTCGGTGCGAATCCGACCTACGGGACATATCAGCTTGCTGACTGGTACGTGATGGTGAACCGGATGCTATCTCCGGTGGCCCACGTGAACGGCGTCGTCGCCGTAACCGCCGTCCGAGCCTCCGCACTCATCCGACACATCAGCATCACCGACCCAGACTGCAGCGCAACCCCCCAGTACACGCCCGCTGGCGCCGAATCCCGGTACTCCGACACCGCTGCGATCAGCTGGTTCGAGGACGCCGGGACCGGGAGCGTCACGTACGGCCCCGTCCCCACCGCCGACCCCGTCCCCAGCACGAACTCGTACGACGCCACGATCAGGCGCCCAATCTTGCAGTACGAGTACGTGCCGACCCCCCCGGCCCCGATCGTCAGGTTCGTCCACGTCGGTAGGAAGGAAGTCCAGGCCACGGACTCCAGCGCCGCGAGATCCGAGGCTTTAGCCCTCTCACCAGCAAGAACCATGTCAACTCCTAGTTGATCGCGTAGTACGAGGGCTTCCACAAACTGACCGGGTCCCCCGCGGCGTGGGTCAGGGTCACGCCGTTCACGGACCGGACCACGGTCATGGTCTGCGGCGATGTCGCCCCGGTCACGGCCTCGACCCGGATCCGCTCCCCCCCCACACCGACATCGAACGGCAGATCCTCCTCGTTCGTAGTCCACACGGGGTCTCCGGCCGGGGTTGTGACCTGGAGAGTCGTCGCGTCCGCCGTGACCCCGGCCGTGAGCGTTGCCACAGACGTATCCCACCGGGAGCACACCTCCCACCACGAGTCCGGCTCCTGATCCCCGACCACGATGGCTACCGAGTCGACATCGACCTCGTACGTTTTCGTGGTTGACGTGGTCCCCAGGTGGAAGGACCGGACGAACGAGGGCGTTGCTGTGGCCTGGGTGATCGGCCCGTACTCGACCCCATCGAGCTGGACCCACGCCCACCACTGCGTATGCCCGTAAAACACGCGCAGCTGCAGGTCGTGCCAGACCCCCGTGTCCGCGGTCACCCCCGTGTCGAGCTCACTGGACCCCCCCACCAGATCAACCCAGAACGTCCTCGCCGTCGAATGGACGAAGAAGTCCAGGTGCCCGGTTCCGGCGGTGTTCCGGAGCGTCACCAGGTCCATTGACGTCCCGGATGCGGTGAGTGTCCCGAGCCGGAACTGCAACGCGACCTGTCCCCAGACCATGTCCTGGTCCCATTTCACGGTCGAGGTCGCGACCGTGGCCGCGGCCCCCCCGCCGGGGCTGAGCCGTAGCCCGTACGACCCGGCCCGGGCCGCGGCCGCGACCACGGACACCGCCCCCGTGACCGTCGGCCACGCCGCCGTCCCCCCCGACTCGAAATCGTCACCGAAAGTAACGCTTGTTTGCCAGATCATCGTGTCCAGGCCGGCAGCCGGCCCTCCCGAAGCCTCCACCGAATGCTGGTACTGGGCCATCGTCTCCGCCAGCCCCGTGACACGGAACCGCAGCGGGTTCGCAGACAGCTCCGCCGGCGGACTGGTTACCTCCACGATGTCCCCGATGTCCACTGCCAGGATGTCCTCGGACACCACGGGATCAGCCAGGACCTCAGGAGTCGCCAGATCCACCTTCAGCCTCGGGAGACGCGGGTCAGCCACGGTCCCCTGACGGAGACGCCATCCAGCGAGGTCAGCGAGCTGCCCATCCGTCTGGATATTGACCTGGACGTCCTCGGCATACACGCCGATCTCTGTCGTCCCTACCGGACCCGTCACGTCCACCACCCGGGCCAGCGATCCCTCCGTGCGCCGGACCGTCACGTCGTTCCGAGCCCGCTGGTCATCGTCCTCAGGCTCGAAAGGAGGGGCCAGCTGATGTCCGGCGTACGACAGGGACACGACCGGGGCCTGGTCGAGCATCGACCGTAGGGTCCGGTACCCGATCCCGACCCAGTGCCGCGGCTCGTACAGCAGCCCCCCATCCGCGGTCTCACACTCCGTGAGCGCTGCCAGGAGAGTCCCTCGGGGCTGAGGACCCATCACCGGGGTCCGTCCGGGATCTCCCCGGACATCTCCGAGGAGGCCTTCTTCGTCGCACAGTCGCAGGATCCGCTCTGCTGCTGTCTCTCCGGCCCACCCACCGAGGGACAGCCCCAGGTCGTGCTCGGTCGTCACCTCCGCTGACCGGATATACACGTGGCCGACGGTCACATCGACCAGACCGCCGCCTTCGTTCACGCGGACGACCCGGACCCCGCCCGTGGAGTAGCCGACCAGAGTATCGGCCCAGTACAGGGCCACCACCTGACCGGAGAAGATCACGATGATCCGCCAGTCGATATCAGCCCCGTTGTCCACGAGGTTGACCTGCACGAATTCGATCTTGTCGTCCAGGTCGAAGGCGATGGACCCGGAGTCATCCACGATCGTCCCTGCGGTGTCGTAGATCAGGAGGCGTAGTCCTCCGCCCGTGCGGTAGGACAGCTCCCACCGGCTGACGGTCCCTCCGGTCAGGTACGCGCTCATGATGGTCTGCCCACCGCCCGGGGCCACCGAGGTGGTGTCGACGTGCATCACCCACTGCACGGAACACTGACCCGTCGCCGAATACGGAAGCGGCATCCACCCCGTGAACTGCGCATCTTTGAGGACCGGCAGCGGCTCGGATCCTACGATCGAGGAGTCCGAGGCCAGGGACGGAGTCCCGGTGATCTGCATCGGCTCGACCCCAGGTATCGGTGATCCCAGGGAGGTAGCGTCGGTCCCGTCCTCGCAAGGCCAGTAGGCGTCCGGGTCCTGTCCCATGATCGACCGGTATAAAGCAGACCGTAGGGACGACCCCCCTGTCCCCAGACGCCGCAGGACCCCGGCCACGTCCGGGAGGACCGTGGCGTCCCGTCCGGTGACATCCCACCGGGGAGGCAAAGACGCCACCTCCGCGGTCCCGCGGGGATCCACATCGACCAGAGAGGTCCCTCCCTGGAGGGTCCAGGTCCGGGTCCCATCCGAAACCGTCCCGGCGCCCGGTGCCTGTCCGGACAGGTCCATCCCGGAGACCAGGGTCCCGCCCGCGGTCGCGATCCCCGACCAGAGCTCCCACCCGTACAGGGCCCCGACCGCATCCGGGTAGACGATCTGGGACGCTCCTCCGATCTCTGTGCCGGCGGTGGAGTCGTACAGGCTCGTGGTCCCCGCCGTGACCACGGGGTCTCCCAGCTCGGTCCAGGGTCCCGCCATGGTCGGCGCCGTCCAGAACCTTGCCGTGTTCCCCCCGGCACCGTTGTCCACGTCGTGGGTGACGGCGAGCGCGAGGCGACCGGTACTGGTTTCCAGGGGGACGGTGGACGCTGCGTAGAGCTGGGTTGAGCCGTCAGCGGTCCAATACCAGCGCAGGATCCCGTCGGACTCGACGCGCAGGAGCCAGGATCGTTGGTTCCCGGCTGAGTCCCATTTCGAGGCCAGGTACCAGACCTGAGGTCGGTACAGGAGGAGATGGGCGTCTACTCGGACCTCGATGTCCCCGGTGATCGACAGCGATGCCGAGTCCGGAGTGTCGATCACGTCGCCTTTCGTCCCCGGTAGGAGTAGGCGCGTCGGAGCTCCCTGGAGACCGATGGCCAGAGGAGTACCTCGCCCGATCAGCCCGTACCACGGCGACCCCGGAACCCTCGGAGAGAACCGGGCATCACGGTTGTTCAGGACCAGGCCCTCGATCCGGGCCGGAGACGGAGAGGTCTGCTCATCGGACCGACCCCGCACCACCCGCGGAGTACCCCGCGGAGAATAGTGGAACGACGTGATGTCGGTCGTAGTGCCGGCTACGTCCAGATCGATCTGGATCGGGAGGGGCTCCTCCGGCCAGGCCATCTCACCATCCCCCCGTGCCGAAAGCAGCCTGGACGCTGCCCCCGCCCTCGACCCTGATCCTCTTCCTCAGGATCTGGACGAGCAGGTCGTCGAGGGCGGAGCCGTCTCCGCCCCGGATCTCGACGAGAAGCCGAGTCGCCCCGCCCCCCCCCGAGGCCAGGGCTGCCGGGGAAGACGCCGCCGGCCCGGGCAGGGCAGAGGCCAGCTGAGTCCCCAGCCCGGAGACCGCCATCACAGCGGGAGAGGACGCCTGGCCGATCCCCTGCTGGATCCCCTGCACGATGGCCTGACCACCAGGAACGAACGCCGCCGCCGGAGAATGCCAGCCGATAGCGTCCCGGAACCCCGAGACCATGTTGCCGCCGATGTTCGCGACGGAGTTGTATGCCGAGGAGGCCATGGACTGCACGCCACGGATAGCGCCCCGGACGATGTCCTGCCCCGCCCGGTACAGCCACGACCCGGCTCCGGAAGCCGCGGACTGCACGGTCCCAGGAAGGGCAGACAGTGCTCGCCCGACCGCCCCAGGGATCCTACGGAACTGAGCCGTGACCCAGGACACGACAACAGCGCCCCCGGACTGCCCACGCGACGCCGCCCAGGACAGGACCTGACCGACCAGACCCGGCAGAGCAGCGATCGCCGAGAGGGCCCGGACCGGTAGCAGCGCGAGCTGCAGGACGGTCCAGCCGACCGCGTACCCGGCCCAGTACGCGGCCAGATTCGCCATCTGCGAGAACGCCGAGCTCACGATCCCCGGGATCCTCCCCGCGTTCTCGGAGATCAGGCCCGGGAGCCGCATGAACCAGGCGCCGACGCTGGCCAGGGCCGGGCCGATGGCTCCCACAGCGGACGAGATGGCGGAGCCGATCGCCGACCATCCCGCGGTGACAGCAGCCCGGAGAGCGTCGTTGGTCTGCCACAGGTACATCAGGGCTGCGACGAGCCCAGCCACAGCCGCCACCACGAGCGCCACCACCAGGACGATTGGGTTCAGAGCGGTCACCATGTTGAAGACGGCCATCGCGGCCGCGGCGCCCAGGAGGGCCATGGTGATACCGCCGATCGCAGCGATCAGCGGCCCCATGACCGCCGAATTGTCCGCCGCGAATTTCAAGAAACCGCCGGCGACGTTGGTGAGCATCTGCTCGGCTTCCCGACGGAATTTCGTGACCTGCGCTGAGGCCGAGGATTCCATCGTTTCTCCGACGCGGTCCGCTGCTCCGGCCATTCGTCCCAGGCCCTGTGTGGTGCTGTCGAGGTCCATCGCGTACAGGGCGTCCCCGAGATCCTCGGCCTGGCTACCGAACAAAGCGACCGCCGCCTGGGACCGATCGACGGGGTTCTTGATGCCACGCAGGCCGTCGAGGACCTTCCCCAGGACGGTGGACGCGTGGACTCCGCCCTTCGCGAGCTCGGCCTGAGCCTGGGCACCATCCAAACCAACATCCTTGAAGGCTTGTCCGACAGCCGTGAGCTTGGTACCGCCTTTAGAGTCGACCTCGGAGATCGAGGTCATGGCCTCGATCGCAAAAGTTTTGAGGGCGTCGGCGGCGATGTCGGAGTCTCGTGCTCCGCCCCGTAGGGCCTGCTGGATCAGCTTCAGAGCCTGTCCACCGGTCAGACCCAGCTTACGGAACTGGGTCGGGTACTCGGTGAAAGTATCCACGAGGTCGCCGGCGACGTTCGCTGAGCCTTCGAGGCCGACGGTCAGGATGTCGAGGGCCTGCGCACCGTCCTCGGCCAGCCCCGTTTTCACCATCTTCGCGGCGGCCGCGGCCAGGGGCGTCAGGTCCTCACCGAAAACCGTCCCGAGGTTCGCGACCTTCGCCGAGATCGACTCCAACGCGGCATTCGTAGAGTCCTCTGGGATCAGGCCGGTTCGCCAGACGGCCTGGACGGCCTGGCCCGCTTCCTCGACCGAGGACACCACGCCCCGGGAGTACACCTCGCCGGTGATTCTCCCGAGATTGGCGGCCCAGTCCCCCTCGGCCCCCAGGCTCGCAGCGAGCCTCGTTTGGACGGCCGAGGTGTCTAGGGCCGTGATCAGGGCGGCCCCGGCAGCGGCCCCGGCAGCCAATGCCCCGGCCTTCAGACCGTCCTGGAGCTTGTTTCCGGCTTTCTTCCCGGCGTCGTCGGCGGCTCCGACGACGCCGCTCAGGGACCGGTCGGTGGCCGATCCGATCTCTGAGCCGCCTTTACGGACCTCGCCGGAGATGCCGCCGACGAGGGCATTCCCGGCGTGCTTCCCGGTCTTCTCGGCCTCCTGCTCCACTCCAGCGGCCCCGGACCGCAGGTGGTCGGCCAGGATCTTCCCGGCCTCTTGCCCGGCCTCGGCGAAGTCTGCGGTGATGTTGTTGAGGCCCTTGTCGATGGCTGGGCGCATCCCGGCGATCCCGGCCGCCGCCGAGTCCGACAGCCCAGAGGAAAGATCGTTCGCGACCTTCCCCAGGTCATTGTCGATCTGCTCGGTGCCTTGCCGGATGGAAGAGACCAGGCCACGGATGGTCTGCTGTGCCTCCTGCCGGAGGCTCTCCCAGGCAGGCCCGGACCGGTTCTGCCCGGTGATGACGATCTCTACCTCGGAGGCCACGCTGTCTCACCGCCGTCGTCAGGGGGGATGGTCGAGAGCCGCTCCAGCTCCAGGAGCGGGAGGAGCTCGTCGGCGGGTTCCGCGGCGATCGTCGAGGGCAGCTGACCGAACCTCTCGGCCAGCGCCAGGATGGTCCGGGCCATGGCCACGCCGGGGGGGAGGGTCAGAGGCTCTCCATCGGAAGTTCTGGTTCCTTGCCCGCCGAGGGCACGCCACTCGGCGAGCTGTCGTCCAAAGGGGAGTCCACCGGCACGGCCCCTGACAGTGACTTCATCCAGACATGGCCTATTTTGCCCAGCTCGGCCGGGGCGAGGGACAGGATGCCCTCGTAGGTCGCTGGGACGGGGTTGCCGTCCTCGTCGTCGACGTTCCAGCCGATCAGGTGATTGGCCAGAGATCGGGCGATGTAGGGCATTGACTCAACGTTGGACAGTTCGTCCAACTTGGTCAGGAGCTCCTGGAGGGCTCCGACGGCCATGACGCGGACCCGGATGACGAGCCCGGCCAGGTCACCGTCAAAACGCAGGACCTTGACGGGGCTGCGTCTGGTCCACCGCCCGGGCGGGGGCGTCTGATCCTCGGCCATCAGGGACCCCACGTCGGCGCCGTCCCATCCTGAAGCACAAGCTCCACCTTCGACGTCAATTTCCCGTCACTCCCCCGGGACAGGTCGTACGTGGTGATCAGCATCTCCATCGCCAGGGTCTGCGAGGAATGCTCCAGCGACACGGTCCGTGGAACCGACGTCGAAGACATCGTCCGGAAAACGGCATGCCCCATGGTCGCCGCAGGATTGAACGCCATCTCCCCGGACACAGTGGCGTCCGCGAGTCCCAAGAGCCGCTCCATCGCGTACTTGTCCAGGCCAGTCACATCGAATGTAGCCCGCGGGGTCGAGACATCCAGCGACAAGAAATCATTCTTCAGGGCCTGTGGTGCCCCGGCTGAGTCATCGATCGAGAGGGTTGTCCAGCCCAGACCGCTCGTTTTGGCCACGATTCACCATCCTCTTTGTTGGAGCTCGAGAAGCTTTACTTGATTCTCTCCGAGTTCGTCATGCCACTGGTCGGGGCCAACCTGTCGAGCATTTCCCCTGGGCCGACCCGGCATACCTTGCCGGATGAGGTGGAAATGCGGCCGCTCCAGCAGGACCCGGTGCTGCTCGAAGCACGGGGTGCCTGCTGGGAACCGGAACATCACGATCGTGGGAAGTCCTGGAGGACGCTCCTCGACGTATTGGCGCCGGTGTACTCCCGATCGCAGGTACACGGCCCGCTCCTGGCCGATCCTGGTCGCCAGATCCACCCGGACCTTGAACCCGTTCCGCCACCATCGGCACCCGAACGCCTCGCAATCCACGACCCGGAACCGGTCTCCGACCGGCTGACGCAGCGAGAACACCTGGTAGTACCGGGAAAGATCGAATCCTCGGCCCATCATCAGAAGGCCGTGGCCGTGAGGTTTCTGACCACCATCACCGCGAAGCTGACGCTGGTCATTCCCCCTGTCGTGGACGTGATTACTCTCAGGTACCGGTCGACGTCCTCGGTCGGACCGGTCACGGCCCGCTCCCACGTCGGCGCCGACCCCGTCGCCACCGGCGTGAAAACGGTCAGATCAGCCCACGTGGAGTCATCGGGGGAGTCCTGCACGGTGATCGTGCAGTCCACTGCTGTGCATGCCATCACGTGGAGATACGCCTGGGCCCCGAGGGAGCCCCCGGCTGCTCCGATGTCGTCGACGGTGGCGCCGTCCGTGGCAGAGGTATCCACCCTGACCCCGGGAGTGAGCTGGACACCCCACTCTCCCGCGTACTGGTCCCCGACGGTCTCCACGGCCATGGTCAGGGTCCCGTCACTCCCCCGGGACGGGTCGTACCCGAGCTGCTTGCAGCAGTGGGCGAACGCGGGGGCGCCGAGGACCGTGCTCCGGCAGTAGGTGGCGAGAGTCTGCGCGGTGGGAAGCGCACTCAGAACCGGGTGGGCCCCGGTCGGGTTCCAGAACGACTTCCAGGTGATTTTGGAGTCCCGGTGTCCGTCGGTTCGCTCCATGGCGGAGGACGGGAGCCCAGTGACATCGATCGTGTCCATTGTCGAGGAGATCTCGACGCTGTTGGAGTCACCGGACAGGTCGTACCCTGCCGCGTATAAGGCGTCCCCGAGCCCGGACTGCTTGGCCATAGTGCCTCCTCAGGGTGTTTCCGTCACGTCACTGGCCTCCGCGAGGATCACCGGGATCGTGACCGTCGACGTCCGATAGTCACCATCCCCGATCCGCACGTACCCCAGCTGGGAGCCGACCTGCTGCCCGTACGCCCCCAGCAGATCCACCATCTCCGCCGCCCCCCCCAGCTCGAAATCACCACACACCAGCTCCATCACGGCCACGCTGTCATCCACGACCAGGACCTCGACCTCATCCAGCGGATCGGTCAAAGGCACATATAACGTTACATACAGGACCAGGCGCAACTTCACCGTCGACAGCCCAGAAGCAGCCCGGACAGTGTCGATCGGACCGGCCCACACACTGGCCGTCACCGGCCCCGACGGAGCCGCCAGCGGCTGATGCCCATTCACCGACGCAAACAGCCCGGTAGCGAGCAGATGCGACTCCACCGTGTCCCGCAGAACCTGGTACGACACCATCAGTGGCCTCCGATCCGGGCGAGGTACCGGTCCAGGGCCTGCTGGACTATGACCTGAGCCCTGTTCGACTCCACCAGATAATCCAGGGTCGACCCGAACGCCCGGTAGCCCTTGAACCGCGACCGGGCGTTCTCCGGAGAGATCCCCTCAAGCCAAGGACCGTAGGACACACCCCGGTCATGGATCCGAACATGCCCGGGAGCAACATCGGTCGTGATCTGGGTCTCGTAGTACGGCGTCGGATGAACAATCCGCTCATCCAGAATCCGGTGGATCCGCTCGGAGGCCTCCTGCCCGGCCTGGGTCAGGGCATAGGACAGGGCCTCATCGAGAACCCGACGCGCCACTCCCGACAGCAAGGCCCCCGAGGGGTCGACATCGACACTGATCTCCATCAGATCGCCCCCCTCCGCGTGGACAGGGCGTACGTGGAGGTAACCAGGTCCAGGAGGTAACCAGCCCCAGCCCCGGTGACGCCGGCTTTCTGGGCGCCCCCGGACGGGCCCGCTGGGGAAGCGTAGCCGGCGGTCTGGTCCAGGACCTGCGCGATCGCGGACGCGATAGTGGCCTGCTCGACCAGACCCGGGGGAGTGTGCGCCAAGACCGGCGTGGACGCGGCATGCGCCACAGCGGTAGTCCCGAGGACGCCGCGCTCTACCGTCAGCGACCACGGCGCCAGGACGGCGTCACCACCAGCGTGCGAGGCCAGGACCGTGCCGTGCTGGGCCCGGGCCACCAGCAGGCTCGCCGCCCCCAGGATGTCGACGATCAGGAGCTTCTCGCCACCGATGATGATCCACTGGCCGGGGGACAGGCCCGTCGTGGACGTCACAGGCAAGACCGTGGCCTGGACGGACGCTGCCAGGCCTCCGGCCCCCACGTCGATGGTCGTATCGACCCAGGACGCCTCGGTGACCAGGACGATCTCGTCCTCGATCTCGAGGATGCCCCCGACGTCGACCCGGAGCGGCTGGGACACGGCGCCCAGGAGCAGGGTGGTAGCGCTGTCCGTGATCCCGGCAGCAGTGAGTGCCCCCGCGGGGGTTGTCTTGTCTGCTCCGTGTCCCCACAGGCCCTCGATCGTGACCGCGTTCTCGACACCGGTGGTGGGGTTGGTCGACCAGTAGCCGGGCAGTGTGTCCTGGTCGAGCAGGACGGTGTCGTACGGTGGCCCGCTGAGGGGTCGCAGATGGTACGAGCCCGCCGTGAGGACAGTACCGGCGACGGTGATCGCAGTGACCTGGGTGAGAGGAGCCGACCACAGGTGGAGACGGCGCCCCGTGTAGGCCTCGGCATCCGGCCAGTCCCACGACCGGGTCTCCCACCGGGGGTAGAAGAATTTTCCGCCGGCGTGTTCGTCGACGATGGTCGAGGCTGCGGTCAGGGCCCGGTCGATCGCAGCGGCCAGGCGGGGGGTGGGGGTGGTGTCGAGCGCGTGAATGACCATGCCCCGGGTCGCGTACCAGGGACGGGACGTGGTCATGACCGGATCCTACGGGACCGGATCATCGTGGTCGCCACCCGTCGAACGGACAGAACCTGATCGTGCCGTCGGGGCCGCCGTCGCGCAGGGGGGTACCGCAGCGCGGGCAGTCCACGGGGTCACGCTCCCGGGCGTCCTCCTCGGCCTGCAGGGACCGGGCTTCTTCTACTATTCCTCGGAGCGTCCCCCATCCTGAGCTGGTCATCAGGAGATCCTCGTGACCCTGATCCAGGATCCGGCATCGACCACGGCATCGGAGACGTTCGCTGTGGCCTGGGCCCACCGGACCTGCAGGGACCCAGCAGCCGCCGCTGTCGTGAGCAGACCATGGGCCTGAGCGACGACCTGGGTACCAGCTGCCACCGCTCCGATGGTCAGCACAGCGGCATCTCCGAGGGCCCCGATCTGCACGGTATGAGCGTCCGTGACGGCCGAGGCCCCGGCAGGAAGCGCCTCGACGATCAGAGGAAGAGTGGCCCCGGCCGGGCCGGTGACCGAGACCTGGAGATCAGCGGCGGCGGCCGCCGAGTACAGCAACCGGATCTCCACCGAGTACACCGCTCCCGCGGCCACCGAGACCACGAGTTCGTCGTCGTCCTGGAGGACGTCGACATTGTTGATGGTCTCGGCGGCGTCCTTGATGACGGCCTGGTCACCGGTGGTGGTGGTGAGAGCCCCGGACAGGACCATGACTCCTTCCGCTGTGCGGGTGAGGGTCACGTCTCCGGTACTGCTGCCGGAGCCCCAGGTCACGGATCCATCGGAGCCGACAGTGATGCGGGGAGCACGGTCGGCCCTGGTGGCACGGATCTCCAGGCCGGTGCCACCGGCGACGTCGAGGGCCGGGGTAGCGGTGTTCTCGGTGGTGATGGTGGCTCCGCTGCCGGTGCCGGCGGTGGCTGTCTGGGTGACGGCGAGTGCTGGGTGGTTGGTGGTGCCGCCGTCGGGGTCGAGGTGTGCTGTGACAGCGGACCTGTCAGGTCGTTTCTCCACTGGTCCCCTCTCTGGGTTTCGCGGCGGTGTAGCGGCGGGTTCTGGCGCGTGCTGTGCGGCCTGCCTTGCTGGTGGTGAGGGCTGTCTGGGTGGTGGTGGCGCGGGAGGTGGTGCGGCAGGTCGGGCAGGCTGGGGCGCCACGGCGGTAGACCGTGGCGCACCTGCTGCAGGTGACGGTGTCCATGGTCAGGCCGCAGCCACGGACGCACCATTGTCGATCGGGACGTACCACAGATCCCATTTCACGGAGCCGGTGTTGGTGGCTGCGCAGCTCAGGTCGATGGTTCCTTCGGGGACCACGAGGAGGTTGCGGGGGAGGACGGTGGCTCCGGCGCCGCCACCGACGAGGGCATCGGAGGTCAGGCCGGTGATGCCGTACAGGCAGCCGACCTCGTCTGCCGTGATGTCCAGCACAGCACACAGATCGACATCCGACCCGGTGGTGGGGTTCGAGACGATCTTGGTGTCGTTTGCCTGGGTCTGGATGACGGTGGTGACCTCGCCGATGAGGGCGGTTACGCCCACGATTCCACCGGACACGGTGAATAGTGCTCCGGCTGTGCTGGCGGGCAGGGTGGCGGTGGCCCGGGCGACGTGCAGGCCCAGGAGACCTCTGGTGAAGACCTCGCCCGGGAGATAGACGGACATGGTTTCTCCTTGTCAGGCGGTGAGCCACTGGGGCATGTTCGCGGGGGCCCGCTGGATGTCGAGGTCGTGGGGGAGGTAGAGCACGCAGCCGAGCTGGGCGTTCGTCCCGGTGTCGGCCATGTTGACGGAGATCCATTCGTAGCCGTCGGTGAGGTCCGTGGCCTCGACGGTGAAAACGACGATTTGCTGTTCTTCAGCGGAAGTGAGGGCTCCGCCTGGGTCGGCGATGGTGGCGGCAGCGGTCTGCGTGACCTCGGTCCAGGTCTCGTCCCCATCGAGAGTGGCTTCGGCCTTGACCCAGTACTTGTCGATCGCCACGAGGTTGGCGCTGGTGCCGCTGGTGTAGGCGGTGTGCTCCTGCAGGGTGAGGGTGGGGTCGTCGCCAGCAGTCCCAGCAGCCTTGAACAGGACGACGTCGACGGCACGGCAGTCCCGCATGTGGAACCTTTTGCCGGTCTGGGCTGCCTGCATGTCGACCGGGGCGAAACCAATGCTCAGATCGTAGAGGCGTCCGAGGGCATCCATAGATATCTCTCCTTTTCGGGATCAGACTCAGACGAGACGATCTGCGAGCGTCACGTACGCGGACAAAGCCGAACCAGAATTCTTCGGGATAATCGACGAGATCAACGAGGGACGTCCATCGACCCGCTGGATGAAACGCCACACCGTCTCATCGGTGCCGAACGAGAAATGCGCTGACGATTCAGCCATCAGCATCTTCCGATCCCCGACGATGTAGTACCCGAGATCAACAAAGGAAATGTCACCCTCGTTTCCGATCGTCGGGGTCTTTTCGGTGAAGATCACGGGCCTTCCGAGGATGGACAGTGTCGGGGAGGCAGTACCCCCGCCATACCCGAACATCACCGGGCCCCCTCCAGTCCCCACCGTCATCCCCATCGTGAACAGCTCGCGGAACGTGTCGATGGACGCGATCCACACGGCGCGGCCCAACGACGACGGGAACATCCGCGCATACGTGGAGACCAGGTTCTCCCAGACGATCGTGTTCTTTGCCTGGCCGGTTTCCTTTGCCACGGTGGCCCGGGACGACGCCTTCAGGACACCGAGGGGCTTCCCGACCCCGTCCCCGGTCAGGAACGCGGAGTCCTCTGCGTGAGTGATGGCCTGCGGGTACGCGGTGGTGATGAACTCGACGAACGCCGGCAGGGCATCGGCGACGAATTCGTTCGGGACCCCGGCGAAGGCCGCCAACTTCGCGGCCTGCAGGAGGATCCGGCCGAACTTCGCGGAGCTGGGGGTGAGAGTCTCACCCTCAGCAGCCCACTGTGTCGTGATACCACCGAACACACTGCCGACATGAGTGTTAACGTCGACGGCCGGGAATGCGAGCGTTTGTGTCGTCATGGGGACCACGACGGCCCGCGGCCTGACGACCGCCGTCTCCAGTGACATTTGCATCAGCTGCGACGACAGAGTCTCCGGCAGGAGGAATCCGCCTTCCGAGGGCACCACGCTGCCGTAATCGTTTTTGTATCGTCCACGGAGTTCGTTGATCTTGGGGTCGGAATCGAACCGGTGCGAGGACATCCTCGCGAAGTCGCCCAACGACAGGTCGTGCTTGTCGAGGGCAGCGCCGGGGGCGTCGGGCCAGTACGACGCGGTGCGCTGCGCCGAGGACTTCGCGGCAGAGGGCCGGAGGTCCAGAGGCGTGCGCTGCGCGGGCAGGATCCCCCCCGTCTTCGCGGCCCGCTGCTGGAAATCGACGATCCCGGCCTCGATACCCTCGTCGATCTGGGCCTGGAGGTCCTTCGTCATGCTCGCGTCGGTGTAGGCCCGGATGAAGGCCCGGAATTCGGTGGGGTCTCGCAGGACCTCGGCCATGCGCGTGGTGTCGCCGAGCATTTCTTCCAGTTCGGCGGGGGTGGTGGGGATGGGGGTGCGGGTCGGCATGTCATCTCCTCAGGGTGGCGAGCGCGGCGCGGAGGTCCGAGACCCGCTGCTCTGTCTCGTCGTCGATGGTGAAGGGCGTATGGTCCCGGTCCCGGTCCTGGTTGTGGAGGTGGCGGAGCAGGCGGGTAGGGGGCGGGGCAGCATCTCGACCGTCCCAGGTCCAGGAGGCCCGGATACTGGAGTCAAGATCAAGAACCTGGTCAGTGGCCTCATCCTCGGACCCGGCCTCGGCGCCGCCGCCGTTACCATCGCCGTCGTGCTGATCGAGAGCAGCGACAGTCGTGGCCAGACCCGCCTCGACAGCCTCCTCCCCGGACAACCACGTCTCAGCGAGCATGGCCTCCCGCCATACTCCCGGATCACCCCCGGCCCGGCGCGCGTAGACCGCCGCGATGCCCTCGGACAGGGTGTCCAGGGTTTCCGCGGCCTGCCGGAGCTCGGACGCCGACCCCTGCATCGTCACCGACGCGTCGTGGATCATCATGGTGGCCCCGGTCCCCATGACGATCTCGTCGCCCGCCATAGCGATCACGGAAGCCGCGGACGCTGCGAGGCCATCGACCTCGACCCGGACATGCGCCGGATGCTTCACGAGGGCGTTGTACAAGGCGATCCCGTCGAAAGCATCGCCTCCCGGGGAGTTCACGGCCACCCGGATCCGGGTGGCCGTAGTGCGGGAGAGCTCCAGAACAATGTCCTCGACCCAGATGCCCCAGCCAATGACCCCGTACAGGAGCAGGTCAAGAGTCTCCTCCGACGTCGTTTCGTTGGTGGGTCTGGTCCGGGCCTGGGGGCGTGGTGCCCCTGCTCGGACGAGCGCTCGCGGTCTCACAGGGGCTCTCCCTCCGTCCAGGTGGTGGTGTCGGCGCCGGGTCTCCAGACCACGACGACGGTGCCTCGGCAGCGTGGCCCTCCCTCACAATCGACGTACCCTCCGGACGGGTACAGGCGACGCACCAGGGTGAGATCGTTCCCGAGCCACCGCCGGTCGACCTCCCGACACGCCGGGCACGTATTGCTGTCGAGGACCTCGGAGGCGTAGTACGCGGGGATCGGGGCATCCGGCTGCTCCGCGGCCGCCGCGAACGTCGCCAGCCGTGATTGATTTTGGGCAGCGGTCAGAGCGGCCCCGAGGGCCAGGCGGGGTTGGGCGTCGGTCAGGTCGTTCAGGGCTACGCGGACGGCGGCTGCGACCTCGTCCCCGGACATCCCGGACTGTGCCAGCGGCAGAGCGGTCCGGGCAGCGGATACCGCGAGCGCCAGGCCCAGGAGCGCCACCACGACCTGGGCGTGCTCGGTGATCCAGGTCTCGTCGACCGGGGCAGGGTCGGCCGGGACGTCCTGGGCCTCGACCTCGTCGGCAGCGGTGCTGGCAGCGGTCTCAGCGATGCTGGTCAGGGCCGCGATGAGGACGGCGAGGGCTTGCCCGGTAGGGGTGGAGAGGTTGGTGAGGTTGGTGAGGTCTCCGCTGTCGATGGCGTCTCTGACCTGTCGGGTCAGATCGGCGTACTGGGCGGCGAGGACCTCGTCCCACTCGTCGAGGACGTCGTCGAGGTGTCGGAGCCATGCTGCTTGGACGGCGTCGAGGTCGGGGTCCTCGGAGAGTTCGGCGGGGATGCCCTCGGGGGGTTCCGGGAGATCTGCCTGCGCCGTGTGGTGGGTAGTGGCATGGTGGTGGTGAGGTCCCTCTGCTGTTTCTGCTGGTGCTGTGTCTACCCCCGTAGGACGTTGTCGCCGGCCGGTATTTCTCTCGTCAGCAGAGGGGCCTCCACCATTACCGTCCCCGTCGGTGGTGGTGTCTGTCTGTCTCCCGGTCGTGGTGGCTGTGGGGCCGATCCACTCCATGGCTGGCAGATCGACCGTGGTCAGGACGTCGTCCGGGGACCAGCCGGCTTCGACGAGGGCCCGGGCGGCGGTAGCGCGGATGGCCAAGCCAGCGTTCTCCAGCTCCTCGTCCGCGCTGACCGGGTTCTCGAAATCAAACTCCAAGCGCTCGGCCCCGGCGTACTGGGACAGGAGACTGCGGTTCAGGACTCCCCTCAGTCTCTCGACGAGGGGAAGGGTGATCTCTGATTGACGGATCGCGATAGCGGCCTGAGCGGTCGCCCGGTTCACGTCGGTCGTGGTCCCCAGGAGCGGGAGCGGGTAGCGGAAGGCCTCCCGGATCGCTTCGCTACTGATTCTCCGCAGTTCGGTGAACTGCATGTCCCGCATGCTGTAGCTGGCGTTGACCCATTTGCCGCCGCCCTCGATGGTCGCGACCCGGTGGGCGTTCCGTACGCCCTTATGGGAGGCGCGCCACCGCTTCTGCTGGGTCGCCCACTCGTCATCGGACAGGACCCGGTCGAACTCGATGACCCCACCAGGCGTCGCAGAATTCAGGAAAAAGTTCCTGTTCCATTCGGCGCTGTAGGCGGCTGATTCGGTCTCGACCAGGATGGACTGCAGGACGCCGATCCCGTGATACGGATCCCAAGGGTTTGGGGAACGCCAGCAGATGACGTCCTCGACAGGGATCTCAGTGATCGACCCGTCCGGGCCCCGGTACTCCCAGACCTTGATGAAGTCCTCTCGGGAGGGGACGGGGTTCATGCGGTCCGGGCGGGCTGGCCAGATCTCGACCGGGACACGACCCATCCTGGTCAGGATCCCGTACGCCTCACCGACGAGCTCGTAGTGCAGGGTCCACGTGGAGACCAGGTCCATCCAGGACAGGTGCGGGTTCGGCCTGGTCAGGACGGCGAGCGCCGGGTGCTGTGTGATTTCGAGGCGGTCCTCGGGTAGCCCGGAGGGGGAGGAACGGTAGAGGTGCCAGCGGACGGCAGCGACGGAGGACACGATGCCGTCGAGGACGGCGGTGAGGGTCCCGGAGCGTCCCATCGAGGTGCGGAGGATTTCCTCGCGGTGGGCGAGGCTGGCTCCGCCCTCACCGGTGAGGAGGCCTCCGAGGGTCGGGTTGACGTAGGCGATGGGGGCCTGCGCGGACGGGTTGCGTCTCCTGGGGAGGATGCTTCTCCAGGTGATCGCCACGTCCTGATCCTACGGGCGCGGATGAGGTACGTCACCACAGGTCGCGGATCTGTACTCCCCGTGGCTGCCGGGCCCACATGGCCGCATACCGCATCGCGTCACAACCATCATCGAGAAGTTTGACGGGTTGCTCGCGTTTGGTGGGGTCGTCCCAGACGTAGCCGGGGATCTCTTCGGCGGTACCGGTGGGGGCGACGGCGTCGACGAGGGCGGGGTCGCGGTGGCGGACGGCGTCCCGGTGGACGACGAGCATGGGCCGCGGCCGGTGGTCGGAGTGGGCCGTGGGATCGACCGGGACCCGCAGGGCCTGCTGGACGACCTGGATGCCTTCGAGGACGCGTTTGTCGGCGGGGGTGGTGGATTGGCCGAGGAGGGTTTCGAGGCGGGCCCGGCTCTCGGCGTCGTGGTCGCAGACGATCGCCGCGGGGCGGGGTTCGAGCCACTGGCCGGTGTTGGGGTCGGTGACCTCGGACAGGAGCTGGGCGGCGTGCTGGTCGATGGTCCACCCGGTGCGGTAGTGCTCCGCGTACAGGATCATCCGGCCGTCGGGGTCCACCGCCCACCGTTGGCACACGAACGGGTGCAGGTAGCCGAAGTCCACGGACCACAGGCGGGTCCAGGATTTCGGGAGGGGCCGAGGTTCGACGACGTGGACGTCCGGGTCCCACTCGTCGTAGATCTGGCCCTCGGCCGCGACCCACTGGCCCAGACGCAGGCGCTTGTGCCGGACGCCGGTGAGGTTGTCCAGGCGCGCCAGGTACACGGCGCCCTCGGGGGTGGGCTTTCTGGTGTCCTGGTCGACGAGGCGGGGGTTGTCCTCGTGGTGACAGGCGATGAGCCTGGTCCGGCCCTGGTCACACCGTGTCTTGAGCCAGTGGGAGGGCTTGTCGGGGTTCGTGTCCGCGATGACCTGCTGGTAGGAGACCCTGCCGTTGCGCAGACGGGTTGTCAGGTGCTCCCAGTCCGTCTGCGTGAGCTCGATGGCCTCCTGCACGAAGATCAGGTCGTACTCGCTGGACATGATTTTCGTGGCCTTGTCCATGCCCCCGACGAGGACCCGGGACCCGTTGGTGAAGATGTACGCCGGCGGCTCCACGGAGGACCCGCCGTAGTAGTGGACAACGCCGGCGGCCAGGACCTCGGCGGCCACGTGCTCACGCCACGTGACCAGGCCCGTGGACGACAGAGACGCCAGGGTCTTGCGGACCAGGAGCGCGCGCGCTCGCGGTACCGACAGCATGACCGCGAGGATCTTCTCCAGGCAGGCCCTCGATTTCCCGGTCCCGGCCGGCCCGGACAGGAGGACCTCGTCGTCGCGAGCGGTCAGGAGGGTCCGGGCCGCGCCGTAGGGCGAGTACTCGTGGACCAGAGACAGGCCCATCAGGTGAGCTGATCGAGGTCAACGCCGTTCAGGCGGATCTCGACGGTGTGGACGGGGGCGGTGTCGCGGAGTTGTCCGGTTTCCTCGGCGGCCTGCCGGATCGCCTGCAGGCGCAAACGCCATAGTTGGGCCCGGTCTTCGGGCTGGGCGTCGAGCTGGGCGTCGAGGTCCTCGATGGTCTGCTGGATCTCGGCGAGGCGGTCTCGTCGGCGGCTGACCCAGAGGGCGGCGGTGTCGTCGTCGAGGGCCTGGCGGGCGTCGAGGATCGCGAGCTGGTGCCGGGCGGCGAACTGGCTGACGGCGGATCTGGTGACGCCGTGACGGCGGGCGATCTGGGCGTAGGACTCGGTGCGGCCCGCGATCTCGCGGATGAGGCGGGCTCTGAGGTGGCCCCGGTCGAGGCGTCGTGCTTCTGTCATGTTGATCACCGCCTCCAGCTTCAGTATGGGGTCAGGGGTCTATGGGGTCATGGGTCTGCCCCCGCCCGGGATGCTGGGCGGGGGCAGGACTCGTGCTGTCAGTCGAGGTCGCGGTGGAGAGCGCGGCGGGCGCGCTCGTTAACACGGAGACTCTGGTCCATCCGGCGTGGCCAGTACGTCCTCAGGTTGACGATGTCCCTCCTCGCTCTACACCACCAGCACCATCCGTCGGCGTCACCGACGCTGACGATCAGAATCGTGTCGCAGCGTGGGCACCGTTGCCTTCTGCTCATGTCTTCCCCTGGTGGTTGTGGGTTTCGATCAGATGTTGGCGATTTCTTCCAGGGCTGCCTCTGCTGCCGCCTTGGCCTCGGCCGCCTTGCCCTTCCTCCGCAAGACCAGGCGGGGACGGGCCCTGACGGGCATCAGACCCGGGGCGTCCTCCGTGAGGACCTCCCCGGTCTCGACGTCGACCAGGTCCACGGTCTCGCAGACCGTGTTACAGACCGTCTGGGACAAGGCCCAGTCACGGCCCTCGGGCGTGAGGCTACGGCTGACCGCCACCTCACCGAAGGGACCGACCGCACCTTCGGCGGCCTCGCGGACCTCGTCCAGGTACGAAACCGGCACTGTGATGGTCGCGTTCGCGTACCGGTCGATCTCGTCCGCCGACGTCACCTCGGCCAGCAACCGGACGAGTTCGTTCTCGTCCGTGATCTGTGCCTTTGCCTCAGCGTCCCAGGCGTCGAGGGAGACCGTGCCGTCGGTGGTGCGCCAGGCCGGGGCGGCCCCGTCGGTCGCGGCCTGCTCGGTGAGCAGCCGCAGTGTGTGGGCGCGCAGGGCATCCGAGCGCGCCTTCGCCACGGTCACGGCCTTGTCGGCCTGGATGATCAGTTCAGTGAGCTCGGCCATTGTCTTCTTCCTGGTGTCGTCCATGAGTAGTCCCTCCGACGGGTGGTTGTGGTGGTGGTTGTGGTGGTGGTGGGTTTTCCGTGGGCCTGGTGGCCGCCCCCAAGGGAAGCCACCAGGGCCACGTTCGTACTGGGGGGTGGAGGGCTCTATTGGCCTTCGGCCGCGGCCTCGGCCCAGTCCATCTCCTCGACAGCGGGATCGGGATCGGGGGCCACGAGCTCGGCCACGCACTTGCCCGTGGACTTCACCGCGAGTCCGATCGCGGTTAGGGCGTCTCCGAGCGTCCGAAGGCGGGTCAGATCGGCGCCGGCGGCCCGGAGGAGCTTCCAGTCCCTCTCCGTCAGGTGCTCGGTGGGCAGGGGTGCCGTTCGGGGTGCCGTGGTCCACGTCCGAACGTGCCAGGCACGATCGCTCTTTCTGAACGCTTCGTCCAGGATTTCGATGATTTCCTGGGGCTGTGCCGTTTCGGTGGGCTGCTGGCGGCGGGTCCGGGCGGCGGGGGCGTGGTCCTGAGGGGTCGGACGCTGCCGCTGGGGGGCGGCGACCGTGGCGGCCTGGGCAGCCGTACCGTCGTCGTCCTCGTCATCGGGGGCGATCCCGACGACTGCGCAGATGGCGTAGCGGCGGGCGTAAGCAATAGCTGACCCCAGCTCCTGTGGACGTGCCTGCGACGGGAGCGGAAACTCGCACTCGATCCGCTCACTGGTCTTGCCGTAGCGGAGTGACCCGACCAGGACGTATCGGCCATCGTCACGGATGGTGGGAGTACAGGTCCAGGCGAGACCATTGGCCGAGAGGATGGGCAGAATGACGACGTGGATGTCGGCCAGCCCGGCATAGGTGTAGCCGTACGTTCCTGCGTTAGCTTTTTCAGCTTTCACGATCCGAGGCAAGCTTCCTTGCACTCTCGCAAGCGCCGTGTCGATGTTGTCGATGTTGTCGATGTTCTGGTTCTGTGTCATGGTTTTCCTTCACCGTAGTGTGGTCTTCAGGTGGTGGGGGGCCGGGGTCTTGCCGCCCCGGCCCTTTCCTGTGCTCCCATGGTAACACATCTCATACGGTTACGGTTACGGTTGCGTGTCCCTGACGCTCCGCAGGACCACCGCCGGCGCCTCCGCCGGCCACCAATAAGCCCCCCCATCACTGAGGGGAGCTCCGTAGCGCGCTCTCAGCTCTTTCTGTAGACGCTTATTCGAGACGCTGATCCCGTCCCCCAGCTCCTCGCGGAGCCGTCGGAGTACGGCGGCCCGCACTTCACTGGTAGACAGCAGCCCCCGCAGGGCTGCTCGCGTGTCGATCCACTGCTGGACCGACGCCCGTTCCCAGAGCGGCCACCCGGAGGTTTCTCCGTAGGCGTCGGGCTCGGGGAACCCCCCGAGGGAGCCCTCCGCGCGGACCACGCGGAGCCTTTCTGCTGTCATGGGAGTCCCGTGCCGGGATTTCCACCCCGAAGAGTTGATCATCTCCACTACTTGGCGTGTGCCGAGTAGCTCTGTCATCGGTGCGTCCTTTCATGGGTGTGCCCCCTCCGGGGAGGGGGCACGTCGTACAGGGAACTCAGCGCATCCATCCGAAGGGGTTAATCTCGACGGTCTGGCCGTCGTCCTTGCTGGTGTCCTTGGTGTCCTTGTCTTTGTCCTTGTCACCCATGGTGGGCTCCTTTCATGGTGTGACTACACCATATCATACGCCTTACCACGGTGGCCATGGGGTATCACATTGACCAGACACTCCCAACACGTCACCATTGTGATCATGGCCGTGTCCAGATGCTGCGCCACCGGAGAGCACCACGTGTGCACCGGCTGCGACTGCCCCTGCCACGCCGTCGCCATGCCCGTCTGGTTCCGCGCCGTCGTCACCGCAGCGACCCGGACGACCCCGACCCCGGACCATGTCCCTCCACCGACCTGCCACCGGATCCCCGAGATCCGCCGGCCTCACCGCCGGCCGGCCCGCCCCCGAGCTCGTCGTGGATGTCCTGCACGGAGATCCCGAGGCGCCGCAGGAGGGCCTCGACAGCCGGCAGCGCCATCAGCCGCGCGATGACGACCGACGCCATCACCAGGCCCCCGACCACCCCACCGGTCCCCTCAAGACCGAGGGTCTGGACAACCTGCGGCGCGGTTACGGCGATCACGACGGCCGCGACGAGGACACCGTGCAGGACCGTGCGGGCCGCGGCCCGGGCATGATTGATTCTCATGGAACCCATGATCGGTGATACGAGTTCGGTGTTCTCTCCTGTAGCGCTCGGCAAGATCGCGTACGAGGCGTACGTGAAGGAGGCGGGCGGGGTATCGCTGGTTTCCGGTGAGTCACTCCCGGCATGGTCCTGCCTCAGTCTCGAGATCAGAAGATCTTGGGAGGCAGCGGGAAATGCCGTATTCCAAATGGTCTTCTGGTCCTACCGGAGTACCGGGATGTGAGGGTCCTGACAAAAAGGGTGTAGCCCCGATCGTCGGAGATCGGGGCTACGTCGGGGCTACGTCGTCAGTGGTTTCTGGGGCGGGTGGCGTGTGCTGCTCGGACCGCGGCCGCGTCGTACCGGGCCTCGGGACGCCCCGAGGGACCCAGCACGTATCGGAGGGGGCGGACACCCCACCGGGACAAGGTCTTCCGAGTAGATCCCAGAGACGGCGTCTTCAGGAATTCGGCTATCTTCGGATAGTTCCACTCTTCCATTTTTTCTCCTCATGGTGATGGCCCGTCTGGCCCCTGAGGGTCAGGCGGGCCGTTACCAGTGCCTTACTCGAAATCGTGACGTTTCACGATTTCTTCGAGGTCCACCTCGGTGATGGCGGTGATGATCTTTTTCTTCAGGTCCGGGTCGTTGCACGAGCTGTATGGGCCTGTCAGCTCGCTGCCCGAGAGGAGGACGCCCTCGGGAAGGGCGGCCTGGATCTTGGCGGTGTAGTCGTCCACCATGTTCTGGAAGGCTCCGTTCGCGACAGCGCGCTCGCACCAGTCGGGGCCGGCGCCGTTGATGTAAGAGGTGATGACGTCGGCGGGGGTGTTGGCGCTGAACTCGAAGTCGCTGAAGTGTCCGTACACGGTTCGAGTACCCATGATGTCCTCCGTGGTGGTTGGTGTTGCCACTATTATGCCTCACGTGAGGCACCATGGCAAGTCCACCACTACACAGAAAGGGCCCCGGTTCTCACCGGGGCCCCTCCACCTCCCCCGCTTACGCGGGGAACACCTTGTACGTCCGTGCCTCGATCAGAGCTCTCCACGGATTACCCCCGCGCGGGCGGGGACAACGCGGTGACGGCAGCGGTGAACTGCTCCATCTCCGGATCACCCCCGCGCGGGCGGGGACAACGCCAAGACGACGCGGGAGACCTCCTCGGTGACGGGATCACCCCCGCGCGGGCGGGGACAACACTACCCAGACTACCCATTCAGTCATCAGGTCAGCCGGTGGGCCGGACCCTACCGAACTTCCGGCATCCGATGGGAACACCGTCCGGTCCCCGGACGATGCCCTCGGGGTAGACCAGATCCGTCCGCGTGGGAGCGGCCTCTGCGGTCATCCTGGAAACGATCAGGACGACACCATGCTGCGGGTCCGGCAGGTCCGTAACTTCGTCGCTGAGGGTACTGACGATGACGTCGATGTCGATGCTGTTGACGTCGTCGTGGATGGGAGCGTCTGCTTCTTCGATCGTGGTGACGCGGGGAGCTGGCCCGTCCACGGGGTAAGTGGTCCGGGTGTCGCCCTGGATCAGGGTGACGGAGTGGGGGGTGAGGTTGCGGAAGAGGGCCATGGTGGTCTCCTTTTGTGTGGGCCGGGTTGTTCCGGCGTGCTCGGCTAGGTCGTGGGGCTGCGGCGCCTGCGCGCAGCCGAGCTGGGCCGGTCAGTCAGCCGGCTGTTCTTTCAGGCAGTCACAGACCGTCGGCCGCGTCACGGCGAGAACACATCTGATGATCTTGTCGATGGGCACGCTACGGATCACTGACTTGACGTCGCCGACCGTCGTTTCGTAATCATCGGGGTCGTTATAGACGACGTCTCCGATGAGATGGACAAAAGCCTCGGTCTCGAGCACCGGGCATTGTCTTTTGAGGGCGTAGTCGCACGCTGCCTCGTAGGCGGCCGCGATCGCACGAAGCTCGACGGGGCTGGCAGATCCTGCGAGCTTCTTTTCCACGGTCTCGGCGATTGTTGCCGACCCGGTAATTGTCTGCCAGGTACACATCTGGGTGGTGGTCATTGGTGTTCCTTTCGGTTGTGGTGTGCGTGTCCTGCCTGGTCGTGATCCAGGTGCCACCTACGTGGTCAGAACCAAGGCGTGTGCCCCGCCCGGACGTGAGACTCACGCCCAGGCGTGGCCACGACCATCACTGACCCAGAGAAGCAAATCCGAGCCCCCCATAGAATATGCATTTGTTCGCCGCGTTCCACACGTCGAATTTGACTCTGCGAACAGAGCATGTATCTGATGCGCGCTCGGCGTACACTTCAACGTCGTCGAATTCCTGTGGAACGAATTCCATAACTCTCAGGACTTCTGCCGGAAAGAGATCCGGCCTTTCTTCGTCATCGGTGATGGAGATGACGATATTGATGCCGTCCCGTGTGTAGTTCAGCACTGGGAGGCCGCCGCCGTCGCTGTTTGCTGCCCTGTGGGCATCCAGGATTGTCGGGACTTTTCCCGACGTGATTCGAATGTTGGTTTCCGTGATTCCGAAGAACTTCATGTTGAGCTTCTGGTCTTCGATCATCAACTCGTCGAGGATGGCGGTGATCGTTTTCGGTGTCGGTCGCATGGGGTCCTCCGGTGGGTGTGGTGGGTGGTGTCTCCCCCACTGGTGTAACCATATCATATGTTAGCCAGTGAGGGGGGTACCTATCGTGGACCAGCACCTCGCGCGTCTCCATGAGGCTTGGTCTCCTGGTAGGACGCCGTGGTGTGCTGCGAGTCGGGCCGGGCTCAACTCGACGAGCCCACAGGTCGGACACCGCCAACCCGGCTGCTCACGGGCCGGCGCATCGGTGAAACCCTCGTAGGTGTAGATGACACGACTGCCGTCGGGGTTGATCGTGGTCAACCTCGTGTACTCCTCCGGGAGCGGACCCTCCCAGCGTCGGGCCTCGGCCTCGGCGTCGAGGCGCTGGGCCAGACACGCGACGAGCTCACCGGTATGTGTCCGCTGATCGTGCAGGGACAGATGCTGGCCGGCGATGAGGTCCTGGAGTGTGCCGGTGGCGCCGCAGCAGGGGCACCGGCACGGGACGTCCTGGACGTCCTGGTCCTCGAACAGCGACAGCTGCTCAGGCATCGGGGTCAACCAACCCGAAGAGGTCGAGGCCCTCCACCGCCTCGACGACGATCCGGATGATCTGTTCCGCGGGGACGTCGCTGTCCTCCGCGAGGATCGGCCCGGACGACGCGATCCGGACCTGGCCGGAAAGACGCCAGGTGAGAACCCGAGTTCTGTCTCGTTTGCCCAGTTCTTGACGTAATCCGTAATAGAGATCCTATTGGGCAATTCGATCTGTGTGGTGGTCATGGCAACATCGTATCATACGTTTACGGTGTGGGAGGTTCTCACCGCCGCCCGGAGCCCCTCCACCAGACCAGCCACCAACGCCACCGGCACACTCGCCCGCTCACACTCCCGACACCGACCCGCCGGCTGCCCCGGATGCTCCGGGCACTCCGGCGGCCCCACCGGTGCCCGCACCACGAGGTCCCCGGCCCGCAGGCCCTGCACGTACCGGAC
>Ga0307425_1000257_pt1 | contig 33344 bp, 28 predicted proteins | sample SalMarWE160330MG_FD_202152 | JGI IMG/M metagenome (GOLD analysis project Ga0307425, IMG submission 202152) | Salt marsh sediment microbial communities from the Plum Island Ecosystem LTER, Massachusetts, United States - WE1603-30 | ecosystem: Environmental > Aquatic > Marine > Intertidal zone >... | reverse complement strand
TGAAATCGACGGCTCCTGCGCTGGTCTACGAGGAAGGGAGCCTGATCAAACGGTCGATCCGCGACCTCTACAACAAGGACATCGACGAAGTGCTGGTCGCCGGCGACGATGCCTATCGCGAGGCCAAGGACTTCATGCGCATGCTGATGCCGAGCCACGCCAAGAACGTGAAGCCCTACAAAGAGCCGGAGCCCGTCTTCATCGGTTACCAGGTCGAGCGTCAGCTTGCCGCGATGTTCTCGCCGCATGTGGTGCTGAAATCGGGCGGCTATATCGTCATCAACCAGACCGAGGCGCTGGTGTCGATCGACGTCAACTCGGGCAAGGCGACGCGCGAGCACAATATCGAGGACACGGCGCTTAAGACCAATCTCGAGGCCGCCGAAGAGATCGCCAGGCAACTGCGGTTGCGCGACCTCGCCGGATTGATCGTGATCGACTTCATCGACATGGACGAGCGCCGCAACAATCGGCTGGTGGAGCGGCGCCTGAAGGAAGCGTTGCGTCACGACCGCGCGCGCATCCAGGTCGGCCGCATCAGCCATTTCGGTTTGCTCGAAATGTCACGGCAGCGTTTGCGGACGGGCATGCTCGAAGGCTCGACGACGCCGTGCCCGATATGTCAGGGGACCGGCATGGTGCGGTCCGTCGAGTCGGTTTCGCTCGACATTCTGCGCTCGATCGAAGACCGGCTCATCACCGACGGCGTGATGCCGCTGGTCGCCACCACCGCGGTTGAGGTGGCTCTCTACATCCTCAATCAAAAGCGCGCTCACCTGAACGACATCCAGCAGCGCTATCAGGTTCCCATCATGGTGGTCGCCGATGAGAACATGCATGTCTCCCAATTCGTGATCGACCGCGCGGCGGAAGGCGAAATCACCGATGGCCCGGCCGCGGTGCATATGGATTGGGCTCATCACCAGGAACTGCCTGCGGCCGCCGAGGAGGCTGACGCCGAACCGGCAAAATCCCGGTCAAAGCGCCGCCGCCGCCGCCGCCGCCCTGAAGGTAGCGAGGCGCCGCGGCAAGAGTCCGCGAGCTCTCAGGACTCCGACGAAGAGGCGGAGGAGAAGGGTGAGTCCGCTTCCGCCGAAGATACCAAGGCCGACGAAACGAAAGAGGCCGGCGATACGCAAAGCCGCAAAGGACCGCGGCGGAGAGGACGGCGGGGAGGACGTCGCGGCCGCGGCGGTCAACGGTCCCGCCGGACATCTGACGAAGCGTTGCAGGCCGAGGGCGGCATCGACGCCGATGGCGAGAGAGCCGCTCCAGCCGGTGAGGATGTTCTGCAAAACGGCGCCAACCGGCGCCGGGATCAGGCGCTCGCGCACGAGGCCGAACCTGTCCTCGAGACCGCTCCTGCGGTCGACACCGTCTCTCCGGTCGAGGCGGCCCCCTCCGGCGAGGCCCATGCCGAAAGTCAAGGTGAAGAGGAGGCGCCACGCCGCCGCGGGTGGTGGCAGCGCTAAGAGAAGGAAACCCCGGCGGTGGCAGATACGCTGCCGCTTGCCGGTCGATTGGGAAGCGTCACGGTGTCGCCGTATTCAATGAAGCAAATTATTGGCCGAGAGATGTCCGAGGCGGTCTGTCAGTGCATCAGCGCTGAGCGCGAGAATGGGCCGCTTCCGCCGCGGCGCTCGTGAAGCCGAACCGAACAAACCAAATCATGTCTGTTGTGACTCAAGTCCGACCCCGATCAGCCCCACGGCGGCGGCTGCGTGCAATCCTGGTTGGCGGACTCGCCGCCGCTCAGATCGCCTCGACCACGGCCGACGCGCAAGGCCTGATACGCGACGCCGAAACTGAATCGTTGATCCGCATCTACGCCAAACCAATCTTCAACGCGGCCGGACTCGATTCTCAATCAATTCGCATTCATCTCATCAACGACCCTAACTTCAATGCCTTTGTCGTCGACGCGCACAACATGTTTATGCATTCCGGCTCCTTGATGATGGCAAAGACGCCTAACCAGGTGATCGGCGTCATTGCTCACGAAACAGGGCACATCACCGGCGGTCATCTCTCCCGGTTGCGCACCCAGGTCTCGCGGGCAAAATCGGCGGCGCTCATGATGCAACTGCTCGGCCTCGTGGCGATGGTCGGAGGCGCCTTTGCCGGGGCACCGGGGATCGGACAGGCAGGCATGGGCATGGCCACTGGCGGACAGAACATGGCCTTGCGCAGCTTGCTCGCCTACCGCCAGAGTGAAGAATCGTCGGCCGACCAAGCCGCCATGACGTTTCTCAATGCCACCAAACAATCCGGTCGCGGCATGATCGAGACCTTCGAGTTCATGGGCAGCAAGCTGGTCGGCATCCAAGGAATCAATCCGTACATGCAGACCCACCCATTGCCGCAACAGCGTATCGTGCAGCTTAGGGAGCTTGTGGCGGCGAGCCCTTACTACAACAACGTCGATCCCCCCGAGCTCCAGCTCCGGCACGACTTGATGAAGGCGAAGATGTTCGGCTTTCTCGTCGACCCGGATGCTGTGTTCAGCCGCTATCCCGAGACCGATCAAACGCTGCCGGCGTATTACGCAAGAGCTGTCGCCACCTACCGCAAATCCGGGATGCAGGCTGCCGCGCCGTTGATCGATGCATTGATTGCCGCCAAGCCCGATTGGCCCTATTTCCACGAGCTCAAAGGCCAGTTTCTGTTCGAAAGTGGAAATCCGGCTGCCGCTGTTGCGCCGCTTCGCGAGGCGGTAAGGCTTAGCCCCAATGAGCCGCTGATCCAGGTGATGCTGGGTCAGGTCCTGCTCGGCACTAACGATAAAAAGCTGGTCGACGAGGCCATCACCAATCTCCGCAGGGCGCTTGTGCGCGAAGACAACTCGGCAATGGGCTATCGTCAGCTCGCGGTGGCCTACGCCCGTAAAGCCGAGGAGGCAAAAGCCGCCGGCGCCAAGAAGCAATTCATGGCGAGGGCCTCCCTTGCGTCGGCCGAAGCCTATTTCTATGAAGGACAGTTGAAACGGGCCAAGCAGCAGGCCAAGCGGGCCAGAGACGGCTTTGTCGACGGCACGCCGAATTGGCTTAAGGCCGACGATATTCTGGCTTTCGAAATTCCGAAAACGAACTGACTCAAAACCCCCCGGAGATCCCAAACATGACCCTCAAGACAGGCCTCGTCACCGCGCTCGTGGCCGCAATCGTGGCCGCGCTCGTAGCAGCGGCCACCTTGGCCGTCGTCCTGCGCACCGCACCGGAAGCCATTGATCAGCCAGCTGCCGCAGCGCTGGATGAGAAGGCGATCGTCGACGTCGTCCGCAAGCATCTTACCGAAAATCCCGAGATCCTGGTTGAGATGACCACCGAGCTCGAAGAGCGTCAGCAGGTCAAGCAAGCCGAACACCAGAAAGAAGTAATCAGCGACAACTCCGACGCGATCTTTCGTTCACCGCTGGCCTATACCGCGGGCAATCCCGATGGAGATGTGACCGTGGTCGAGTTCTTCGACTACAATTGCGGCTACTGCCGCCGGGCAATGCCCGAACTGGTTAAGCTGATCGAAGACGACGACAAGGTGCGTGTCGTGTTCAAGGAGCTCCCCATTTTCGGCGAGGAGTCGGAAGGAGCGGCTAAGGTTGCTCTCGCCGCCGGAAAGCAAGGAAAATATTTCGAGATGCATCAGAAGCTGTTCGCAGCCCAGGGCAAGGTCGACAAAGATAAGGCCCTACGCGTCGCCAACGAGCTCGGTCTCGATATCCCGCAGCTCGAAAAGGATATGGAAGACCCCTCGGTCGAACAGAGCCTGGAAGAAACCAGGGAGCTTGCTCAGAAGCTCGGCCTGCAAGGAACGCCGCTCTACCTGATCGGCGATATCATGTTACCCGGCGCGCCCGACGACCTCCACGATCAACTGGTCGAAAGGGTCACCGAGATCCGCGAGAAGGGTTGCGCGGCGACCTGTTAGAGCGTCTTACGGCGGCACCCAAACGGCCAGGACCCCGCACTCATTTTGCCGAATGGCTGAAAAGCTGGTAAATGGGGCCAATCGCCCCGGCCCGGGGCAACGCATGGGAACTCGCGTGCGCCCCGTCCTTACAGGCGTTTCCTAGCCGCCATGGCCAAGCCGATTTATGTGTTGAATGGTCCCAATCTTAACCTGCTTGGGACCCGAGAGCCGGAGGTCTACGGCCGGGAGACGCTCGAGGATCTGCGCATCAGATGCGAGCGTAAGGCGGCGGCCTTAGGACTTTCCGTTGTGTTTCGCCAGAGCAATCACGAGGGTGAGTTGGTGGCATGGATCCAGGAGGCAAGAACCGAAGCGGATGGGTTGATCGTCAATGCCGGTGCCTTCACCCACACCTCGATCGCCCTGCTCGATGCCTTGTTGGCCTGCCCGGTGCCCTCGGTCGAGGTCCATCTGTCGAATATTTTCACCCGCGAACCGTTTCGTCACCATTCGTATCTTTCCAGGGCCGTCAAAGGCGTAATCTGCGGCTTCGGGGGACTTGGCTATGAATTCGCCATCGAAGCCCTGGCGGCTGCGCTTACGGCCGGCAAACCCAAGTGACGGCAGAAGAAAGAGGACGCCACCCATGACCGAGAAAGGGGGCAAGTTCGACCAAGGTCTGATCCGTGAGCTTGCGGCTCTGCTGGAGGAGACCGGACTCACGGAGATCGAGGTCGAGCACGAGGGGCGGCGGATCAGGGTGGCACGCGGCGTGAACCTCACCACCACGCTCACCACCGACCTGCCGCAGACCGAACCGCACGAAAACCCCCGCCCGGCCGGCGCCCGTTCGGCGAAAAGAACTTCGAGCCAAGCCGAGGAATACATCGTTCATCCAGGTACCGTAACCTCGCCAATGGTCGGCACCGCCTATCGCGCGCCCGAGCCCGGCGCGGTTCCTTTTGTCGAGATCGGGGCGAAGGTGGAAGCGGGACAGACGATCCTCATTGTCGAAGCCATGAAAACCATGAACCAGATCCCCTCCCCCCGCGCGGGCACCGTCATTGCCATTCTGGTCGAGGACGGCCAGCCGGTCGAATACGGCGAGCCGCTGGTGGTGATCGAGCAACCCTAACCGCGTCGCGATGTTCGACAAGATTCTGATCGCCAACCGGGGAGAGATCGCGCTTCGGGTTCAGCGCGCCTGCAAGGAGCTCGGCATCGCCACCGTTGCGGTGCACTCGACCGCGGACGCGGACGCCATGCATGTGCGCCTTGCCGATGAGAGCGTGTGCATCGGTGCGCCCCCGGCCAAGGACAGCTATCTCAATATTCCGGCGATCGTGGCGGCCTGCGAGATTACCGGCGCCGATGCGGTGCATCCGGGCTACGGCTTCCTGGCCGAGAACGCCCGCTTCGCCGAGATCCTCGAAGAGCACAACATTGCCTTCATTGGACCTACGGCCGAGCATATCCGGCTCATGGGAGACAAGATCGAGGCCAAGGCGACGGCGCAGAAGATCGGCATTCCGGTCGTGCCCGGCTCCGGCCCGGTCAAGAATTTCGACGATGCAGCGAAGGCGGCGCGCGAGATCGGCTACCCGGTTCTGGTGAAGGCGGCGGCCGGCGGCGGCGGGCGGGGCATGAAGCTAGCCCTGTTCGACAATGAGCTTGAACCGGCTCTAGCGACCGCCCGCGCCGAAGCAAAGGCAGCCTTCGGCGACGATACGGTCTATCTCGAAAAATATCTCAACCACCCCCGCCACATCGAGGTTCAAGTCTTGGCCGACGGCCGGGGCCACGCGATCCATCTCGGCGAGCGCGACTGCTCGCTGCAACGCCGCCATCAAAAGCTCTGGGAGGAAGCCCCCTCGCCTGCGCTCAATGAGAGCGAGCGTGTGCGCATTGGCGAGACCGTCGCCAAGGCGATGCAAGCGTTGCACTATCGCGGCGTCGGCACCGTCGAATTCTTATACGAGGATGGCGAGTTCTATTTTATCGAGATGAATACCCGTCTCCAGGTCGAGCACACCATCACCGAGATGATTACCGGGCTCGATCTTGTCATCGAGCAAATCAGGATCGCGGCCGGCGCGCCGCTTTCGCTGACCCAGGACGACATTCGTTTCAATGGCCATGCCATTGAATGCCGCATCAACGCGGAGAACCCCGAGACCTTTAGGCCGTCGCCGGGCACGCTCACCCATTTTCATCCGCCGGGCGGACTGGGTGTCAGAGTCGATTCCGGCGTCTACGCCGGCTATATCATTCCGCCCTATTATGACAGCCTGATCGGCAAGCTGATCGTCCATGCCCGCACTCGCAACGAATGCTTGATGCGGCTCAAACGGGCGCTGGGGGAGTTCGTGGTCGACGGTATCGAGACGACCATACCCTTGTTCATTTCGCTCATTTCCCAGCCTGACATTGTCGACGGCAATTACGATATTCATTGGCTGGAGAACTACCTCGCCAAGTCCGCCAAGCGAGCAAAGAGCTCATGACCTCGATCGATGACGTCACCATCGAGATTACGCCTCAGGTGCTTCTCAAAGCCTATGCCTGCGGCATTTTCCCGATGGCCGAGAGCGCGGAGGACAACGCCCTCTACTGGATCGAGCCGGAGCGGCGCGGCATTCTTCCGCTCGACGGGATGCATATTCCGCGGCGGCTGGTCCGCACCATCCGTAATGGCGGCTTCGATGTCAGGGTCGATCGAAATTTCGAGGCGGTGATCGACGGCTGCGCGGCGCCCCGTCTAGGCCGCCGATCGACCTGGATCAACGGCCGTATCAGGAGCCTCTACCGCGAGCTGTTTGCGCTCGGACATTGCCACACGATCGAGGTGTGGCAGGACGGCACGCTGATCGGCGGCCTTTATGGCGTGCATCTCGGCCGCGCCTTCTTCGGCGAGAGCATGTTCTCCAGAGCGCGCGACGCGAGCAAGATCGCCCTCGTCTATCTCGTGGCACGCTTGATCTATGGCGGATTTAGCTTGCTCGACACGCAATTCGTCACCGGTCACCTCGCGCGGTTCGGTGCCGTCGAGGTCAGCCGCGACGAATTTCAGGGATTGCTGGAGGCTGCGTTAGGGGGCGGCGGCACGGCCCAGGGAAGCGGTTCGGGAGCGGCTTCCGCCGCCGGCGGCGCGTCGGCGGGCGCTTCGGCGGCGGCGGGCCCGGCCTCGGGCGCGGCCTCAGGGGCAGCCTCCGGGACAGCCGCATTTTCGGCGTTGCCGGAAGCTGCTGGCGCCGAATTGGTCTTGCAGCTGGTCAGCCATACATCGAACACCGGGTGCTCGACGGCGTGAAGGCCGGGGCTTTCGGCGAACATCCAGCCGGTGAAGATACGATGCACCTCGCCCGTGAGCGTGGTCTCGTCGACTTCGACAAAGGATGTGGTGCGGGGCGGCTCGGTAGGCGGGCGGGTATCGCACACCCGCGGCGTCACTTTGAGCGCGCCGAACTCGACCGTCTGGTTCATGGGGATCTCCAAATGGTTGATGCGCCCCGTGACTTTGTCGAGAGCGGCGAACACCGCGATTTCATTCCTAATGGCCTCGGCATGGGCCGGGCTCGCCGCAAACGCGAGCGCAAGCCATAAGAGAGTAAATCGGCTGCCGCTCAAGCGTGCGGTCTTTCGTCTTGCTCGTTCTGCCATGCCACGCATCGTCCGAACGGATCTGTTGACTGTCGCTCCGGTGGCCCTTTTGGACAGCCAGATCGTTTCGTTCTCATCAACCCCCGGCATCGAACGCCTCTGCCAAGATTGGGGCATTGGTGTGGCGGACCGCATCAGGCCTCGCGCTCGGCAAAGAATCGAAGCCGAATGTGGTCGGCAGTCCATTGCCCTTGCGCGTCGCACAGCGAGGGTTGCAACAAGTCAGTGACCTCTATTACCACCTCGCTGCGCTCAGGCTCAGGGAATTGATCGAAGAACGATCTGCCGAAGGTCCTGAGCCAGCCCTCCATGCCGGTCTTGAGCGGCGTTGGGCGCGGCGCGAGCGCAATCTCTTTGACGGTGAATCCGCCTTCGGTAAGAAGACGGCGATACTCTTCCTCCGTCGGAAAGAACCAGGGCGCGATCACGGCGGGGTCGACGTGGCGGCGTGCGCCGACGGCGCGCATCGCGGTGGCAATGGCCGCAACATTGCCATGGCCGCCAAGTTCGCCGACGAAACGGCCGCGCGGACGAAGGGCGCGCGCCACACAAGCGATCACCAATTTGGGATTTCGCATCCAATGGAGCGCCGCATTGGAAAAGACCGCATCGAACTCGGACACGAAATCCAAGGCATGACCATCGGCCTTACGGACATCGAGTCCTTTCTTGCGCGCCGCAGCCAAGAGGTCGTCACTCAGATCGACACCGAGGACATCGGCGCCCAGCGCTTTGATCTCAGCGGTCAACGTGCCATCGCCACAGCCGAGATCGAGGATCCGCTCGCCGGGCTTGGCCGCCAGCATGCTGAACACAGGACCGGCAAGCTCCTGCACGAAGCGGCCGTTCTTGGCGTAATCCGACGCCGTCCATTGTTGCACAGACGTGGGCGGGGTGGTGTCGAGCACGGCCGGCTCCGTCAATTCGGCTGCCACGGCTCGTAATCCAGCGGAGGTTTCGTTGTCCCTGCGCGTAGCGTCGAGCCGGGCGGTCGGTAAGCCTCGTAGGTCCCTGTGAGGTTGGGACGATGCGCCTGCTCCCATGGCCGCGGGCTATAGCTCTCCTCGGTCGGCGGCACCTCAACGGTGTGGTGCAGCCAAGCGTGCCACTCAGGCGGAATCTGCGACGCCTCGGCAAGAGAGCGATAAATCACCCAGCGGCGCTTTCCGCCGCGTTCGCGGTAATAGATATTGCCGAGTCCGTCCTCGCCCACGCGTTCTCCCTTTCGCCAAGTATAAAGGCGCGTGCCGATGGTGTTGCCGGTCCACCAGGTAAAGAGCTCCTTGAACAGTCTCATCTTGGGGTTCGATGCCTCATCTCAGCGCCGCGACTATGGCCTCAAGCGGATGGACCTGTCCAGGCAAGGCCGGATCGCGGACAGAGCCCGGCGAAATTGGCGCCAAACACCCCCGGCTGGGCGCCGGCCCGCCGGATGGTTCCACCGGGTACCCCCCCGGCGTCCACACCCTGCTCCCAGGCTCACCCACAGCCTTTAGTGGTATGATAGGAAGTTATTGCATATATATTGATGGTCATGACGAATCGCTCCAGCTTCGGCTGTTGCGCGCCTATCGGGGGCTGAGCGCGAAAACCAAAGGGGGGGTGCGACCAAGATGCGGATTGAGAGACGTTTCACCGAGGCAGGCAAGTCGCCCTATGACGCGATCCCGTTCCGGGAGAGCGGGAGCGAGATCCGTAATCCCGACGGCTCGGTGGTCTTCTCGCTGTCGCGATTTCAGGTTCCCGCCCATTGGAGCCAGGTCGCGGCCGATATTTTGGCGCAAAAATACTTCCGCAAGGCGGGCGTGCCGGCAAAGGCCAAGCGCGTCGAAGAGAATTCGGTCCCGTCCTGGCTGTGGCGATCGGTCCCCGACGAGGCGGCCCTCGCAGCGCTGCCTGAGGCCGAGCGCTATGCCGGGGAAACCGACGCGCGCCAAGTGTTCGACCGGCTGGCAGGCACCTGGACCTATTGGGGCTGGAAGGGCGGCTATTTTTCGTCCGAGCAGGACGCTCAGGCCTTCTACGACGAGCTCCGCTACATGCTCGCCATGCAGATGGGGGCGCCGAACAGCCCGCAATGGTTCAATACCGGCCTGTTTTGGGCCTACGGCATCGATGGCCCAAGCCAGGGTCATTATTATGTTGATCTTGCCAGTGGCGAGGTCAAAGCCTCGACCTCGGCCTATGAGCGCCCCCAGCCACATGCCTGCTTCATCCAGTCGATCGCCGACGACCTCGTCAACGAGGGCGGGATCATGGATCTCTGGGTCCGCGAGGCGCGGCTGTTCAAATACGGCTCGGGCACCGGCACCAACTTCTCTCGTCTGAGAGGCGAGAACGAGCCGCTTTCTGGCGGCGGCAAGTCCTCGGGGCTGATGAGCTTCCTCAAGATCGGCGACCGGGCAGCGGGCGCCATCAAGTCGGGCGGCACCACGCGCCGGGCGGCCAAGATGGTGGTTGTCGATATCGACCACCCCGATATCGAGGACTACATCGATTGGAAGGTCACTGAAGAGCACAAGGTGGCGGCGCTCGTCACCGGCTCGAAAGTCCTGTCCGAGCGGCTCAACGCGATCCTCAAGGCTTGCGTCAATTGCGAGGGCGACGGCGACGACTGCTTCGACCCCAAGCGCAATCCGGCCCTGAAGCGCGAGGTCAAGGCGGCCCGCAAGGCCAAGGTCCCCGACAACGCCGTCCGCCGCGTGATCCAATTCGCCCGCCAAGGCTACACCTCAATCCAGTTTCCGACCTACAACACGGATTGGGATTCCGAGGCCTACCGCACCGTATCGGGACAGAACTCCAACAATTCGGTGCGGGTCACGGACGACTTCTTGCGCGCGGTCGAGGCCGACGGCACGTGGAACCTGACCTTCCGCAAGACCGGCGGGGTGGCCAAGACGGTGCAGGCGCGGACGCTGTTCGAGCAGATCGGCTACGCCGCCTGGGCGTGTGCCGATCCCGGCATCCAGTTCCACTCCACCATCAATGACTGGCATACCTGCCCCGAGGCCGGGCCGATCAGGGCGTCCAACCCCTGTTCCGAATACATGTTTCTCGACGACACGGCTTGCAATCTTGCCTCGCTCAACCTGATGGGCTTCCGCGGCGCGGACGGCAGCTTCGACATTGCCGCCTACGAACACGCGATCAGATTATGGACGGTCGTGCTCGAGATCGCCGTGACCATGGCGCAATTCCCGTCGCGACGGATTGCCCAGCTCTCTTACGAGTACCGCACGCTTGGCCTTGGCTACGCCAATATCGGCGGCCTGCTCATGGTCTCCGGCATTCCCTACGATTCGCCGCAAGGCCGCGCCTTGTGCGGCGCGCTGAGCGCCATCATGACCGGCGTCGCCTATGCCACCAGCGCCGAGATGGCGCGCGAGCTCGGGCCCTTCCCCGGCTATGCGGCAAATCAGGAGGCCATGCTCAGGGTCATGCGCAATCATGCCCGGGCCGCGGCCGGTGAAACGGCAGACTATGAGGATCTCGCCACCGCACCGGTGCCGCTCGACCATGCCTCCTGCCCCGATCCGAGACTGCTCTCTCATGCCACCCAGGCCTGGGCGAAGGCGATCGAGCTCGGCCGCAAGCATGGCTACCGCAATGCGCAGGCGACCGTGATCGCGCCGACCGGAACCATCGGCTTGGTCATGGATTGCGATACGACCGGGATCGAACCCGATTTCGCCTTGGTCAAGTTCAAGAAGCTCGCCGGCGGCGGCTATTTCAAGATCATCAACCGCATGGTGCCCGAGGCGCTGAAACGGCTCGGCTACGCTGAGGACGCGATCACGCACATCATCGAATACGCGGTGGGACGCGGCACGCTGAAGGGCGCACCGGGCATTAACCACGACGCGCTGGCCGCCAAGGGCTTTACCCCTGAAAAGATCGCCGCGGTCGAGAAGGCGATGGCCTCGGCCTTCGACATCAAATTCGTGTTCAACCGGTGGACCCTCGGGGAAGATTTTCTGACCGGCACGCTCGGCCTGTCGCCCGAGCGAATCGACCAGCCCGATTTCGACCTTCTGGCGGAGATCGGTTTTGACAAGCGCGACATCGAAGCCGCCAACGAATATGCCTGCGGGGCGATGACCCTGGAAGGCGCGCCGGGACTGAACCCCGAGCATCTGCCGGTGTTCGATTGCGCCTCGCCTTGCGGGCGCAAAGGCCAGCGCTTCCTTTCGGTGGAAAGCCATATCCGCATGATGGCCGCGGCGCAGCCCTTCATTTCGGGGGCCATCTCCAAGACCATCAATATGCCGAACGATGCCACCGTGGAGGACTGCAAGGAGGCCTACCTCCTCTCCTGGCGGCTCGCGCTCAAGGCCAACGCGCTCTATCGCGACGGGTCCAAGCTGTCGCAACCGCTCAACGCTCAGCTGCTGGCCGATGAAGAAGACGAGCAGGAGGAAGTGCTCGCCGCGGTGGCTTCCGACCAGCCGCAAGTGCAACGGGCCACGGTGGTCGCGGAGCGGATCGTCGAGCGGGTGGTCGAGCGCATACGGGCGCGGGCCGACCGCGAGCGTCTGCCCGATCGCCGCAAGGGCTACACGCAGAAGGCCGTGGTCGGCGGTCATAAGGTCTATTTAAGAACTGGAGAGTATGCCGACGGGCGTCTGGGCGAGATCTTTATCGACATGCACAAGGAAGGCGCCGCCTTCCGCTCGCTCATGAACAACTTTGCGATCGCGGTGTCCGTCGCCTTGCAGTATGGCGTTCCGTTGGAAGAGTTCGTCGATGCGTTTACCTTCACGCGCTTCGAACCGGCAGGTCCGGTTCGGGGCAATGAGGCGATCAAGAACGCAACCTCGATCCTAGATTATTTGTTCAGAGAGCTTGCAGTTTCTTATTTAGGGCGCTACGAGCTTGCACATGTTGATCCAAACGAGATCGGCAGCACAACACTCGGCTCAGGTGACGCGGGCGAAGGCAAGCGTTCCACCGAAGCTCTTGTCTCGCCAGGCTACACCCGTGGCCGACTCGGCGAGCGAAAGCTTAATGCGCCGAGCAAAGCGCAGAGCACTGGTGCGCATGCGCGTGCGTTGCAGACGCAAGTCAGCAGCGACGCGCAGCCGCGTACCACAAGCTTTGCCGCCGCGTCCTCCCAAGACCCTTCTACCGAGACGGCCGAGCATGTCGCTCGTGCCGTCGAGACGCTCGCTGAACGCGGCGCAACAGAACTTGTGGCCGAAGCGCGCGTTAAGGGTTATGAAGGGGAAGCATGTGGAGAATGCGGAAACTTTACCCTCGTCCGTAACGGCACGTGTCTCAAATGCGATACGTGCGGAGCGACGAGCGGTTGTAGCTAGAGTGAATTAAACAGCCAGCCAGCCCGAAGGAGGGATGCACTATGGCAGCAAAGAGAAAGGCCAAGACGAAGGCCAAGGCAAAGAAGCGTACGACGAAGCGGAAGACGACCCGCAGAACCGCAGCGGCGAAGAAGTCGACTGCGAAGAAGACGGGTACGGCTCGTCGTAAGACCAGAAAGAAAGCAGCCAGAAAGAAATAACCTGGCAAAGGCGCGGGGCTCGTCCCCGCGCCTTTTTTATTTCCAAATTTCCCATTTAAAACAATAGATTAGACAAGCGCACACGGTGCTTTGCCGGCGCGTGTTTGGTATCGTTTCGCCCCAACCAAGCGCTTCCGTTTTCTTATTTCATCATCTCTGTCTTCCGTTTCCATCGACTGCGTTTCTAATCCGCATCGATTGTTTCGTGTGAGCGTTCCCGCACGCCCGGCGATCGGCCTCGCGCTGCCTGACCCACTCTGCATCGCCGGCACTCACTCATCGCAGTTACGAGTCTGATTGGAATGAAATCGTTCCCGGCAACGACGTGGACGCTGCTCGCCGTAGCACCACCGATGGCGCCCGGACGGCCGCCGGCCAGGAAGCGCAAAACGAATCACTTGGCTCGAAGTGGTTCGTTTTGGCCAACTTGGTTAACGAAATTCGTCGGCCGGCTCTTATTCATCCACAGCCGCTACGGCGTGGAAGCCCTGCTTGGAGACCAGGTCCCACAGGCCAGCGACGGCGTCGGCGAGCTTGTCCGCGTCGGTCGCACGCAGCACCACATAGGTGCCAAGACGCTTGTTCTCGAAGAACGGGTAACTGCCGATCTGAACCTCGGGATGGGAGCTTTGCAGATCGGCAAGACCCGGAGCCGCATCGCCTTCGGGCACATCGAGACGGACCGAGCGGGTCAAAATGGGATTCCCCTTGGCGAGACGCGGGGCGACCGCATCGAGCATGACCTGCATGATTCGCGGCACACCGGCCATGACGATCACATTCTCCAGCATGAAGCCCGGCGCCCGGGAAATGGGGTTGTCGATTAGGGTGGCGCCTTTTGGCACACGGGCCATACGCAGCCGCGCCGGCGTGAGGTCCTCGGTCTCGAATCGCTTGCGCATGGCGGCGACCGCGTCCGGAGCGACGGCGATCTCGACTTCAAAGGCCTTGGCGATGGCGTCGGCGGTCACGTCGTCATGGGTGGGCCCGATGCCGCCGGTGGTAAAGACATAGGTGAAGCGCCGGCGAAGAGCGTTTACCGCGGCGGCGATCTCCTCCTCGTCATCGGCGACGACCCGCACCTCGCGCAACACAATGCCCATGCGCGTGAGATAGGCGGCGATATAGGTGATGTTTTCGTCTCGCGTGCGGCCCGACAGGATCTCCTCGCCGATTACCAGGAGGGCGGCAGTCACGGGTTCGGAGCCTTGCTGAGCGGTCATGGCGTCACGATAGAGTTCCCCAATGGCCAAATGTATCGTCTTGACCGCCTCTCGCGAACATCCCACGCTGCCGGTTGCACATTGCCATAATTCCTCCTAAGTGACCCTCAAATCCTTATAATCGCGTCCCATGTCCAATCTCGAATTTGCCCGCGCGGAAGCGCGTGACAACAAGATCAAGCTTCACGGCGCCGACGCCTTCGCCGGTATGGCAAAGGCTGGCCGGCTTGTGGCCGAGGCTCTCGACCTCCTGGTCGACGAGGTCAAGCCCGGCGTGACCACCGAGGCGCTCGACCGGTTCGTGTTCGAATTCGCCATGGACCATGGCGCGGTCCCCGCCCCGCTCAACTATCGCGGCTTTCCCAAATCGATCTGCACCTCTCTCAACCACGTGGTCTGCCACGGCATCCCGGGCACCCGCGTGCTGAAGGAGGGAGACATCCTCAATATCGACGTCACGCTCATCGTCGATGGCTGGCATGGCGACTCCAGCCGCATGTACGCTTTGGGCAAGATTTCCCGCGCCGCCGAGCGTCTGCTCGAGGTGACCTATAACGCGCTGATGCGGGGCGTCGCGGCGGTCAAGCCGGGGGCCACCACCGGCGATATCGGCGCCGCGATCCAGACCTATGCCGAAAGCGAGCGCTGTAGCGTGGTGCGCGACTTTTGCGGCCATGGCCTGGGGCGCGTGTTCCACGACCGGCCCAACATCCTGCATTATGGAGAGCCCGGCGAAGGACTTCCGCTCAAGCCCGGCATGCTGTTCACCATCGAGCCGATGATCAATCTCGGTAAGCCGCATGTGAAGATTTTGTCGGATGGCTGGACCGCGGTCACCCGCGACCGGTCTTTATCGGCGCAGTTCGAGCATACGGTCGGCGTCACCGAAACGGGCTGTCAGGTGTTTACGGTCTCGCCAGGAAAGCTGGACCACCCTCCTTACCGGCGCTAATCGGGAATGGCCTTCAAGGATGCCGGGAAGCCACATTATTTCGGTCATCGTGAGAGGCTGAGGCGCCGCTTCCGCGATGGAGGCGCCGACGCCCTCCCCGATTACGAGCTGCTCGAGCTGATCCTGTTTCGCGCCGCACCGAGGCGCGACACCAAGCCGATGGCCAAAGCGCTGATCGCGCGCTTCGGCACCTTCGCCGAGGCCCTGAACGCCCCTGAAGAGCTGTTGCGCGAGGTTCCAGGCATCGGCGATGCCGCCATTGTCGAGCTTAAGCTCGTACGCGCCGCCGCGCTGAGATTGATGCGCGGCGAGGTGCTGGAACGGCCTGTGCTCTCCTCCTGGGCCCAAGTGCTCGATTATTGCCGGGCGTCAATGGGGTTCGAAAGCAAGGAGCAGTTCCGCATCATCTTCCTCGACAAGCGCAACCAGATCATTGCCGACGAGGTGCAGCAGACGGGCACGGTCGATCATACCCCGGTCTATGTCCGCGAAGTGGTGAAACGGGCGCTCGAGCTGTCGGCGACCGCAATCGTGCTAGTGCACAACCACCCTTCGGGCGATCCCACACCGTCGCGGGCGGATATCGAGATGACCAAGCAGATCGTCGCCGCCGGCAAGCCGCTTGGCGTGATCGTCCACGACCACATTATCGTCGGCAAGAAAGGCCACGCCAGCCTTCGCGGCCTCGGCCTGATCTAGGCCGGAAAAGACTCTCACCGGGCGCTTCGCCCGCATAAACCTCTGGAGTTAGCCCGATATGTTTTTTGACATCGTTATCCCCGACATTGTGGCAAGAGGTTTAATCCTCTCGGCCATCAGTCTTCTTTGGATCGTCTGTCTTGTACGGCTTGTCGGCCTGAGGTCTTTTTCGAAGATGACCAACTTCGATTTCGTAATGACGGTCGGCATGGGGTCGCTCCTGGCGGGAGCGAGTCAAGCGACCAGCTGGGGCGCCTTTGTACAAGCCCTGACTGCCATGGCTGGACTGTTCGCTCTCCAATATGGGCTTGCCCGCATCAGACAATCTCATGAATGGTTTGAGAAGGTTATCCAAAACGAGCCTCTCTTGCTTATGAAAGACGGTGAGATCTTCGAGGATGCGCTTGTTAGAAGCCGCGTAACCAAGGGCGACCTGATTGCCAAGTTGCGCGAGGCAAATGTCCTTGAGATCTCCGATGTTCGCGCTGCCGTGCTCGAGACTACTGGCGACGTCTCAGTGCTTCACGGTGACCGGCTGGCGGGCGACTTACTAAGGGGCGTGTGGACCACCCGTGCTCCGATTTAAGGGCGTCTGGACAAAAAGTAAGCCTCAACGTGCGAGAACTCCAAGGGCCGTCTCCCTCATCGGCACCTCCTGAAGGGCAACTCCCCCAACCCGGACCCGGTCCGCACCCCGTCCTCAACGGTCTAGTCCTATCGGACTAGTCAGGGCGAGACCGCATACTAGTGCTCGAAGCCGATTACCGCGGGTCTCCGACCTCCCCATTTTCTATCTCAGTGGACGCGCAATGCGTCGAACCGGGATTACGGAGACTGAAGGTTTTCGAAAGAGCACTCGCCCATGCCGCGCGACAGACCGCTCATTCCCCGCTGACTCTTCTGCACGATTAGAGGCCTGCCGTGCCTCGCTTAAACCGCCACATCACCTTGGCCACGAGGAGGTTGAGACGATGCCCAATAGTCAACAGCACGAAACGATCGCCCGGATGGTGTCAGAAATTCCGATGCTACGGCGATACGCACGGCATCTGAGCCGAAATGCCGATCAGGCCGACGACTTGGTTCAGGAAAGCCTCGCCCGCGCAATTGCGCGGATCGACTCCTGGGAGCCGGGTACAAACCTGCAGGCTTGGCTGATCGTCATTCTGCGCAACATTTTCTTGAATGAGTGCCGCAGAGCAAAACGTGAGCGCATCTCGCTGGAGCAATTGCAACCCGCCAAAACCACGCAAATGTCTGCACCGCAGGAAGCTAGCCTCAAGCTTGCCGAACTCGAGAAAGCGTTCGTGTCACTATCCAACGATCATCGGACCGTGTTGGAATTGGTGGTGCTGAAGGGAAAGACATACGAGCAATCGGCAAAAATCCTCAACGTGACGATGGGAACGATCAAGTCCAGACTGTCTCGCGCAAGAACAAGGCTTGGCGAGATCATGGATGGCGAGGTGCCGCAGCCTGAGGCGGAGGCAAAGTGCCTTGAGGCGGCCTGACTTCGCGATGGCAACAGCATTTAAAGGAAGAGCCTATGCACGATACCACGATTAAAAAGGTCGAGTCGGCCACTTCGCCTCAAGGGGAGATGGGTCAACGCTATTTGGTTTCAGGTAAGAGCCTCTCCATGCGCTTGTGGGTGGAGGAGCCCGTAAACCGCCAAAAGGAGGCCTCCACCCGCAACTACGAAACGGTGGGGTTTGTTATTTCGGGTAAGGCCGAATTGGAGATCGAAGGGCAGACCATCACTCTCACCCCCGGCGATTCTTGGCTCGTGCCCGAAGGTGCCTCGCACCGATACAAAATCCTGGAAGCCTTCACCGCGGTCGAAGCGACTTCGCCTCCTGCAGAGGTCCACGGCCGGGATGAGCCGAAAGAAAGCCACCCTACCGGGGAGGCGTAGATTGAATTTGATTTGTACGCAGGGCCCGCGCCGGCGCACGAGGAACTTCACCGCTGCCGAGGTGTTGGTGACGTAGCACATCAATACGTGAGACTTATGATGCCAGCGAAATCCAAAGCACAGCAAAAGGCCGCGGGCGCAGCTCTAGCAGCCAAACGCGGTGAGCAAGACGTGAGTTCGTTGAAGGGCGCGTCGAAGACCATGTACCAGTCCATGAGCGAGAAGGAACTGGAGGAGATGGCTTCCACAAAGCGCAAAGGAAAGCCCGAGCACAAGTCGGGCTGATCGGGCCCGCCTGAACGCTGGCTGAGGCATCGACTCGCTTTGGGCTCTTGCGCATTTGATTGAGCGAGATGCGATGAACACCGAACCTGAAATATCGACCAGAAGCCGTATAGGACTGCTCATCTACGGAATGACGAACGCCGTGCTGTTCGGCATCGGCATCGTTCTTGTGCTTTCAATCGAGAGCCTAGCGGACCGGTTATGGATCGCGATTCCCATTGTCGTTGTGGCGAGCCTCATCCTGGCGTGGCCGATTTCATGGCTTATCGCGCCCCGTTTGCGCAAGCCTCTGTGGCGCAGGCGACAATTGGCCAAGGCCGGTCACCCCGTCGGAACGCCGGAGGAAAGGCAAGAGCTTGCTCGCAACGGTTCCGGGACCCGGCGCCGATAAGATCGCCGGCAGCCGGGTTCCGCGGCCTTTCAAGCGTCGTGGAAGGCACGCAAGGGCCGTGGCGCATCAAGGGGCCGGCTAGGGGCTCGACGCCACGCCGGCCCGCCATGTCGCCCCATTGATCGCCTCCAACACGAGCGCATCGGCCGGCCCGCGCTCGGCGTCCGCCCCATCGGACGGCGGTAAGGTAATGGTCGCGCGCGCGCCGGTCTGCCCGCTGAACCCGATCTTCTCGGTTTTGAAATGGGAGGCCCAGACGTAAGGGTAGACGTTCCTGATGGCGGTGTCAGGCAAGGCGGCGAGCGCCGCCCCGTCCCATTCGGCGATCGTTTCGCCAGCTTCATCGACCAGCCGGGCGGCGATCACGTAGGCCGCGCCCGTGTCGGGCCCAGAGTCGACATACGCCTTGAAGGCGACACCACGGTCCTCTGTCACCGTCACATCGGAAAGAGCCAGATTGTGGCGATGGAAGGTCACGCGCGAATGTAGCGGCGACACCACCGCGCCAAACAGAATTTGGTAGCTGCCGACGGTGAACACGACCGCCACCGCCGCCAGCAGAAGCGCCATCGCCTTGAGACGCTCAAGCGGAAGCGGGCCGCTGAACAGCCAGGCGCTCCAGGCGTTACGGCCCGCCCATTCGGTGCGCCCGATCAGGTGATCGAGCGACCAGGTGCCGCCGCCGGCGAGAAACACCGCGCTGCTCATGGCCACGCCCGAGACCGCCATGGTCCATTCGTCGAGGCAGGTCGAGCCCATCCAGCCGAAGATCAGCATCAATGCGACGTTGAGACCGATGCTGACGAAAGCGGCAAGCCGGGTCATCAAACCGAAGATCAAGCCGATCCCTACGGCGAGTTCGGCGAAGGTCCACATCCAGACCGAGGCGACGATCAGATCCGGATATTGCAGCGTCCATTCGAGTGGGGCTTGGACCCATAGCGAGCCGGGCAAGGCATGCGTCAGTTTGTTGGCGACAAAGGCCGGCGATTCGAAATCGAGCTTCACGGCGAAGTCGACGCCGGCGATCTCATGGAAATCGTAGAACAGCCGCCGGCTCGCTCCGCCCCAGAAGATGAAGCCCTGGACGAAGCGTGTGCCGAGGAGCACGAGCGCGAGCAGAGAAAAGCAGGCGGCAGGCTTAAGCGCCGGCCGCTCGATGGCATAGGCCTCTGTCATGATCTCCTCCCCGATCTGATACCCCGAGCGCAAAGTCGCCCAGCACGAGCTTAGGCGCAAAGCTCACGGAAGGGCTAGCGGCCGGTGCAATCTGGCGCGCGGCGGGAAATCCGGACGTGCGGATGCGGGAAAGAAGATACCGGGCCTTAAGGGCTCGGACTCATTTGCCTTTCAGAGGACGCTGTATGCGAGGCCTAAGCCGGCGGCGGGCCGAACACGAGAACGGCGTTGAGGCCGCCGAAGGCGAATGAATTCGACATGGCGTAATTGACCTCGCGGTCACGGCCTTGATTCGGGATGTAGTCGAGGTCGCATTCCGAATCAGGTTCGTCGAGACCGACCGTCGGCGGCACGAAACCTTCACCGATGGCCTTGACCGCGGCGACCGCCTCGATGCCGCCCCCCGCCCCGAGGCAGTGGCCGTGCATCGACTTGGTGGAGGAGATGGCAAGCTTGTTCGCGGCATTGCCGAACACCCGCTTGATGGCCCGGGTCTCATTGATGTCATTGACCGCGGTCGCCGTGCCGTGGGCGTTCACATAGTCGATATCCGACGGGGCGAGCTTGGCGTCGTCGATCGCCATTTGCATGGCCGTGGACGCACCGTCGATCGAGGGGTTCACCATATCGGCGGCGTCAGCCGTCATGCCGTAGCCCAACAGCTCGGCAAGGATCGGTGCGCCGCGGGCCTTGGCATGTTCGTACTCCTCAAGCAGGAGAATGCCGGCGCCCTCGGCGAGAACGGTCCCGTTACGGCGCTTGGCGAACGGCCACAGCCCGTCGGGGCTGAGCACCCGCATCGCCTGCCAGGCGCGGGTCGCGCCCCAATTGAGAGAGGCCTCCGCCGCACCGGCAAGGCCGAGATCGACGAGGCCTTCACGGATCATGCGATAGGTCATGCCGATGGCGTGGGTCGCGGTCGAGCAGGCGCTGACCACACCGAAGGTCGGACCCTTGATGGAATACTCGATGCTGACATGGGCCGACGCCGAGCTGCCGATGGCTTTGAGCAGCGTCAGCGGATGGGTGGCGCGCTTGTTCTCCTTGAACAGCATCTTGTAGGAGAATTCGAGCGTGGTGAGGCCGCCAACGCCCGAGCCAATGATGCAGGCCGCACGGTAGGCCGCGTTGTCCTTGAGCGGAACCTCGAGCTTGGACATGGCGACGGCTTCCTGCGCCGCGCAGCCGGCATATTGCGAATATTTGTCGGCGAGGATCAGCGGTTTGCTTTTCAACCGTTCCTTCGGATCGAAGTCCGGCACTTCACCGGCGATGGTGATGTACAGATCTTCGGTGGAAAAGCTTTGGACCTCGCGTATGCCGCACTCGCCTTTTTTGAGTGCCGCCCAGAATTTCTCTACGCCAGTGCCCAAAGGAGTGACGACGCCCTGGCCAGTGACCACGACGCGCCTGCGTCCATCAGTGTGTGTCATGTAGTGTTAGGTTGAACTCCCAAGCCTGGTCGACGTCCCGGGAAGACTCCCCCGAGCGGAATTGGCTGGATTAAGCTGCTGCTCCGGAAGCCTTCGTCTCTGCGATGATACCTTTCACCCGATCGACGACGGATCCAACCGTCGCGAACGCCTCCACCTCTTCATTGGCATTATAAGGAATTTCGATTCCGAAAGTATCCTCAATATCAAACACGATGACCGCGAGATCGAGCGATTCAATCTCAAGCTCACTGAGGGGCGTATCAAGCGTCACCGCCTTCGACGGGTCCTTCATGTTCTTACGCAAAATCTCGATGATCTTGGTAGCGGCGTCGTCCATATTGCTGTCTCCCTGCCCCTTTAGGGGTCCGTATCTCCTGGTCCCTGGCTAAATCATCGCTATTCCGAGGGCAAGTCGGGCATTGGAATAGACTTAAAATCTTGTCGAGTCTACCCGCGGACCGAGCCCGATTCCTTCCCGGTTCGGCGTTGTAATCGCCAAGAATATTGGCGTTTTTGCGCCTTCCTCCGCCATTGTTTCAGCATAATCTTGATCGGCCGGCGGGCGGGCTTCCCATGGTTAGCGACAGGACCAACCTATAAATATAGTCTCCGGATGTAACATCGTGGTGGCAGGGCCCCGGCGCAAGCGGTTGGGCTGGTGCAAATTGGCGGCCCCTGGCGGCCCGCAAGTTAATGAAAAACAAGGACGGAGGGCGAAAGTGCCCGATTCCGCTCACCAGAGGACGGCGTCTTCCCGGCAGGCGGCCGGCGAACGTCCATGGCTCAAATCCTATCCCCCGGGCGTCGCCTGGGACGTGAAGTTCCGCCCGGCCCTTATGGGCGGTCTGCTCGACGAGGCCGTCCAGGCCTATGGCGCCCGACCGTGCAGCTATTTCATGGGAAAGCGGCTGAGCTTCGCCGAGATCGGCGCGCTGTCGGACCGAGCGGCCAAAGGCCTTCAGGCGCTCGGCGTCGGCGAAGGCGTCAGGGTCGGCCTCCTGCTGCCCAACACGCCGACCTTTCTGATCTTTTATTATGGCGTGCTGAAAGCGGGCGGCACGGTGGTCAATTTCAACCCGCTCTACAGTCACGACGAGATCGAGTTTCAAATCCGCGACAGCGGCACCAGCATCATGGTGACGCTCGATCTCGCCCTGTTGTTCGACAAGGTCACGGCCATGTTCGAACGCGGTGCCCTCGAAAAGGCCGTCGTTGCAAGCTTCGCCTCGCTCCTGCCCGCTTTGAAATCGGTTGGCTTCAAATTGCTGCGACGCGCGCAGCTTGCAGATATCGGGGCTTCCGATTTCGCAGACCGGATCGTGCTGGAGCAGGCTTTGCTCGCCAACGATGGACGCTATGAGCGGCCACCGATCACACCGGACGCCGTCGCGGTGCTGCAATATACCGGCGGCACGACCGGAACCCCTAAAGGGGCGATGCTCAGCCATGCCAATCTGAGCATTAATGTCGGTCAAGTCCGCGCTTGGCGAGACCAGCAAACAGGCGCGGTCGACCGCGTGCTTGGCATTCTGCCGCTGTTCCACGTCTTCGCCATGACCACGGTCATGAATTACGGCATTGCCGCGGGCATGGAGATCATTCTCGTGCCCAAGTTCGAACTCGTCCCGACTCTCAAGCTGATCGGGAAGCTCCGCCCGACCATGATGCCGGGCGTGCCGACGCTGTTCCACGCCATACTGCGTGATCCTCGCTCCGCCAAATTCGATCTGTCTTCGCTCGAATATTGTATCTCCGGCGGCGCGGCGCTGCCGGTCGAGGTCAAACGCGGATTCGAAACCAAAACCGGCAGCGGCCTGGTCGAGGGCTACGGTCTGAGCGAGACCTCGCCGGTCGTGACCTGCAATCCGGTCGCGCATGCAAAGGAAGGCTCGATCGGCCTTCCCTTGCCCGCCACCGAGATGTCGATTCGTTCGCTCGACGATCCAGATCAGGAGATGCCGTTCGGCAAACCTGGCGAGATCTGCGTCTCGGGACCGCAAGTGATGACCGGCTATTGGAACAAGCCGGAAGAAACCGAAGCGGCATTTGCCGGACGCTACTTCCGCACCGGCGATGTCGGCTATATGGACGAGGACGGTTTCATTTTTGTCGTCGATCGCATCAAGGACATGATCAACGTGTCCGGATTCAACGTGTATCCGCGGCGAATAGAGGATGCGCTGTATGCGCACGGCGCCGTGGCCGAGGTGACCGTGGTCGGGATTCCGGACGAATATCGCGGCGAAGTGCCGAAGGCCTTCGTGAAGCTGAAGGACGATAAGACGGCAACGGCCGCCGAACTGCACGAGTTCCTGGGAGGAAAGCTTTCCAAATTTGAGCTGCCGGCTGAAATCGAGTTTCGCGACGAATTACCAAAGACCATGATCGGCAAGCCGTCGAAAAAGGCGCTGCGTGCCGAAGCGCGCCGCCAATCACGGTAAGAACTGGAAGCAGCTGGGGCTGTTACTGACCCGTTGCCTCACTCTATCCAGGGCAAGCCCGACTCCCTTGCTCGCTCCAGCTCCCGCTGCTGTCTGCGCAAGAGACGCCGTTGGCGCCGGGTCAGCGGCGCCGACTCTATCTCGGCCTCGGCCGCTTCCGTCGGGAGGCCATCGACACTTTCGGGGTCAGCCTCGGCGGCGGCGGCGGCGGCGTCTTGGGGCGCAGGCGCGCGCTGTTCGGCAGGCTTCGTTGCCGGCGCAGGGTCCGCCACCGCGGTGGTGACCGGCGCCGGCCTCGCCACCGGCTTCCGTGCGGCCGGCTGAGCCTTGGCCGGGACAACAGCGGTGGCGACCGGTTTGGTCATGAGGAAAATGCTCGACACGTTCTCGCCATTGAAACGCGTGGCCATATCGGGCGCGCTGGAAATTGTGAGGAAGCGATACCCGTACCGCGCATCGATGTCCGCAGGGGGCTCCGCCGGTGTGGCGAACTCCAAAGTTGCTGGAGTCGCCTGCCCGGGCAGTCCCGGTTCGGCCGAAGCTGATTTGGGTGCGGCCTCAGGCGTAACGGACGCCTCGATCTGCTCCGTTCCCTCCGCGGGTTCGGCGGGCGTCTCCGGCGGCGGCGGCGCGGTTCTGAACCACTGTCTCTCACCGCACAACAACCAGGCTTTACAGCCTCTCAGGTGGATCCGCTTCTGCGACAGGACGGTCAGCGTGGCGCTATAGGTACGGCCGTCCTCGGGATTGTAGATGCTGCCAGTCCAGGTCGAAGGGGCGCTCGGGGTCAGTCCTCTGAAGATCGGCAATCCCACGATCTCCCGGCCGCGCAGTGAGGGATTCTCGTTGCGAACGTCATGCAGGGGGCCGCCCTTGCTGTCGATCGGGTTTTTGAGCCAGGCGATCTTGGCGCAAAGCAGTCTTTTTCCCGTTCCGCATTTGAAGACGTAGATCTTGGATTCACGCTCAGCGTCCGGCTTCATCCAGTAACCGGTGGGATCGGCTGAAGCCGCGTGGGACTGGCTAACAGGCAGAAGGATGGAGCCGGCTAAGAGCCCGATCACCGCAGCGCAAACGTCATGCCGCATAAGAACCTCCGAAAGGGTCACACCAACACGCCTAAGACGCCGTTGGCCATCACTACGTTTACCCCCTGTCCCTGCCGGCCTCATGATGAGGCTCTCTTAATTCACCCTGCGGCGCACTTTCCTGCGCGTCCATTTATCTCGTTCGGCCTTCTATCCGGCCTGGGGTTCGGTCCCTATCCCGGCCCCTTCGACGATCGCGGCGACACCCATGCCGCCAGCCGTGCACACCGATATCAACCCTCTCCGTCCCCCTTGACTATGCAGGAGCTTGGCCAAAACGGCCAGGATACGCGCTCCTGTCGCTGCAAAAGGATGCCCGAAAGCTATTGACGAGCCCTTGACGTTCAGCCTTGACGGGTCGATCGACCCCAGGGCTTGGCTCCGTCCCAGACGGTTGCGGCAATAGTCGTCCGATTCCCATGCCTTCAAAGTCGCCAGTACTTGGGCCGCAAAGGCTTCATGAATCTCATAATAATCAAAGTCCTGCAGCGCAAGGCCGGTTTGCTTGAGGAGATCGCTCACCGCAACCGTCGGCGCCATCAGAAGTCCTTCTCCTTGCACAAAATCTACGGCGGAAGTACGGCCCAGGCCGAGATAGGCTTGGGCCGGAATTCCACGTTTTTCGGCCCATTCTTCGGAGGCCAGAAGGACAGCCGCGGCGCCGTCAGTTAGTGGCGAGGAGTTGGCGGCCGTGATCGTGCCCGCCCCTGAGCGATCGAAAACCGGCTTCAACTCGGCCATCTTCTCCAGGGAAATGTCCTCGCGGATCGTGTTGTCGCGGAATACACCGGCACAAGGGACGACGAGATCGTCCATGAAACCCTCGTCATAGGCGGCCGCCGCCTTCCTATGGCTCTCATAGGCGAGCCGGTCTTGGGCTTCGCGGGTGATTCCCCATTCCTTGGCCATCAGCTCGCAATGCTCTCCCATGCTGAGACCGGTGCGCGGCTCTGCGGTCGAGGGCGGCTGCGGGGCGAGCTCGGCGGGGGCAAAGCCCTTAAAGGCAGCAGCCTTCTGGCCAAGACCGCGGGCGCGGGACGACGTCACCAGGCGCCGGGCGAATTTTCGCTGGAATACGACCGGCGCGTCGCTGGTCGTGTCGGAACCGAACGCAATGCCCGATTCGATCTGGCCGGTGGCAATCTTGGCGGCAACCCCAAGCGCGCCTTGGAGGCTCGTGCCGCAGGCCTGCATCATGGTGATGCCGGGCGTTGTGGGCGCGAGCGCACTGCCGATCACGGCTTCGCGGGCAAGATTCCAATCCTTGGCGTGAGTCACCACGGCGCCGCCGACAACTTCGTCGATATGGGCGCCATGCAGAGCGAAGCGATCGACCAGGGCGCCAAGCGCGGCAATCAGCATGTCGAGATTGGAAAGTTCGGCGTAAGCCGTATGCGAGCGGCAGAAGGGGATGCGCGATCCGCCCAACACCGCGACACGCCGCACCGAAGCCTCAGCCATCTCTTTCCTCTCTCCCCTCGCCCCGTCTAGGCCGCAGCGGCGGCCGTCGATGCACGTTTGCGCCGGTAGTGGAGCGGGCCGCCGCGGAACGGCGCAAAGCCCGTGCCGAAGATCACGCCGGCATCGACGTGGTCCTCGGTCGCGACCACACCATCGGCCAGCGCGCGCTCAGCTTCGTCGAGCATGGGTTCCACCAGTTCCCGCCCGAGACGCTCCAGTTGAGCCTGACTGTATTCGGCCGGCTTCCGTTTCGGCTTGCCCTGCTCCCACACATAGAAGCCCTCGCCGGTCTTCTTGCCGAGCTTGCCTTGCTTGACCAGTGCCGCCAGCGGGTTGTTACCTTCCGGCGCCAGACCAAGCTCTTCGCCGACATGATTGGCGATGTCGAGACCGACCATATCCATAAGCTCGAGCGGTCCCATCGGCATGCCGAATTTGAGCGCAGCTTGATCGATCTTGTCGCGCGGCTCTCCCTGCTGGAAGCGGCGCACCGCCTCCATCATGTAGGGCGCAAGCACGCGGTTCACGAGGAACCCGGAACAACTCTTGACGATCAGCGGCAGCTTGTTGATGGCGGTCACAAACGCGCAGGCCTTGCGCACTTCGTCTTCGCGCGTTGTTTCGCCGCGCACCACTTCGACCAATGGGAGCTGCGCCACGGGATTGAAAAAGTGCAAGCCGACGAGACGTCCAGGATCGGCAAGGGGTTTGGCGATGTCCTCAAGCCGGAGCGAGGAGGTGTTGGTCGCGAGCACGGCGCCAGGCTTGGCCTCGCGCTCGAGCTTTTGGAACAGGGTCTGCTTGACGTCGAGCTTCTCGACAATCGCCTCGATCACCACATCGGCATGCTTGACATGCTTGCCGGACGGATCGGCGATCAGGCGGGCCATCGCCGTCTCGACCGCCAGCGGTTTACGCAGGCGCCGCTTGAACAGGCTTTTGGCACGGGCGAGCGCTTTGCCGATCTGGGCCTCGTCAAGATCCTGAAGGCTGGCCTGCATGCCCTGGACCACGCACCAGGCGGCGATATCGGCGCCCATCGTGCCGGCGCCGATCACATGCACCTTGCGCGGCTTGAACCCATCCTTAGGCGCCTCGTCCTTCAGCATCTCGGACAGCCTGAACACACGGCGGAGATTGCGAGAAGCCTCGCTCGCCATGAGTGGCGTGAACATCTCTGTCTCGGCGGTTCGCATGCGCTTCGGATCGTCGCCGTAGCGCTCGAACAGATCGATCAGCCGGAATGGTGCCGGATAATGCTCCTCGCGAACCTTCTCCGCGGTCTTGGCCCGCATTTGCTTCGCCAGCAGCCCGCGCACCGGCTGTTTCAACATCAGCCGCTTCCACCACGGCGCACCCTGGGATTTGCGCTTTCGCAACACCGCCTTGCGCGCGGCCCAACGCAGGCTGTGGCGGGTCGGCACGAGCTGGTCGATAAGGCCCATCGCCTTTGCCGCCGTGGGGCGCAACATGCGGGCCGTCAGCATGGCGGTCATCGCGTCCATCGGGCCGGCGGCCTCGATCGCACGGACGGTGCCGTTCAGCCCAGGGAAGATGCCAAGCTTGACTTCGGGAAAACCGAGCCGCGTGTCCTCCTCACGGTCCGCGATCCGCCAATCGCAAGCGAGCGCGAGTTCGAGCCCCCCGCCGAGGCAATAACCGTGGATGGCGGCCACCACCGGCACGGGAAGCCGGTCGATCCGGTCGAACAAATCAAGTGTCTGCTTCACCACCTCGGTAATCTTGGCCTCGGTGTCGAAGCCTTCGAACTCCCGAATATCGGCGCCGGAAATGAAGCTCCGCTCCTTGGCGCTGATGAGCACGAGACCCTGCACTTCACCTTTCGCCGCCCCCTCCTCCACCGCCATGACGATCTCGCCAAGCTCCTCGGTGGCGCGGCGGCTGAGTGCATTCATGCTCTCGCCTTTGCGATCGAAGATCGCCCAGGCGATGCGCTCGAAATCGACGCTGAAATGCCAGTCCTGCAAATTGGGAAGTGTCACGGACATGATCGCGGTTACTCGGCGGCAATATGTTCAGGCCGGGAGGCGCCGTTCTCGGGGGGCGGCCCCGACTGTTCGCGCACGACCTCGCTTGCCGAAAAATCGTCAACGGCGATGACGCGCGCCACGAGATCGCGAAGCTCGGCAAGATCGCGCGCTTCGGTTTCGCTCAGGATGTCCTTCTGTTGCGCTTCAGCGATCCAGTCCCTGCCGTGGAAACGCTTCACCTCGCCGTTGCGAATCGCCTGTTCCAGCTTCTTGTCGGCATCCGCGCAAGCCACGATCTTCGCCAGCGTATAGTCGAGCAACCCGGCGTTATACTTCGGGTCGTCGGAGACGAAAATGTCGCGGGTCAGACGGTCGCGGAACGCACCGGGCTCAAGCGCTGCCCGCACAATGTGTTTGCCCGCCTTGTCACTCGCCGGGCGCCGGCGCAAGCCTAAGGGAAAGACCAGCGGCGTCATCAGCCAAGCCGCCCATCGAACCGGGAAATTGCGTAACGTGCCAAGCAAGGCCTGGTCGAACCGGTAGAGGCCGTTCCTGGCGCAATATTCCACGACCTTGACATCCTCTTTGGGACGCCCGTCGTCGTCGAAGCGCTTGAGCACGGCGGACAGAATATAAAGCTCGGCCAGGGCGTCGGCCATGCGGCCGGCGATCTTCTGCTTGACCTTGAGTTTGCCGCCGAGCAGCGCCACGGTCGCATCGGCGACCAGCGCGAAGGAGCGTGAGGCGCGGGCAAGCTCTCGCCACCAGGCCCGCGTATCGCCGGCATTAGGCGGCGCCGAAGCGAACACGCCAAAGGTCAGATTGTGAAACAAGGCGCCCGCGGCATTCGACACGGTAAAGGCGACATGATCGTTAAAAGCGAGCGCGAAATCTTCGATGCCGCGCGCGCGATCCTCATCCTGAAGCGCTTCGATCTCGCCGAACAAATAAGGATGACTGCGCAAGGCGCCTTGAGCGAAGGTGATCAGCGTGCGGGTCAGGATATTGGCGCCTTCGACGGTGATCGTGACCGGCACCACCTGATAACTGCCCTGAAGGGAGTTGCTCGGTCCGTCGCAGATGCCCTTGCCACCGTGGATATCGAGGGCATCGTTCACGCTCTGACGCATGCGTTCGGTCGACACATATTTGAGCAGGGCCGAGATCACCGCCGGCTTCTCGCCGGCCGAGACCATGGAGGCCGTCATCGCGCGGGCGGCCTCGACCGCATAGGCGTTCTCGATCATGCGCGCCAAAGGTTCCTCGACGCCCTCCATGAAACCGATCGGCAGATTGAACTGCTTTCTGATGCGGGCATAGGCCGTGGTGGTCCGGAGCAGGCCTTTGGCGGCGGCGGCGCTCGTGGCGGGGAGCGACACCGCCCGCCCGGCGGCAAGGCAGTTCATCAGCATGCGCCAACCCTGCCCCACCCGCTCCTCGCCGCCAATGATCCAACTGAGCGGCACGAACACGTCGTGCCCTCGCGTCGGACCGTTGGGAAAACCCGTCCCGCCGGGAAGATGCCGCCGGCCGATCTCGACGCCTTGATGGCTGGTGGGGATCAACGCGAGCGTAATGCCGATATCCTCGCCGCGGCCGAGATGATTCTCCGGATCGAACAATCGGAAGGCGAGACCGAGCAACGTGGCATTGGGCGCAAGTGTGATATAGCGCTTGTTCCAATTGAGCCGGATACCGAGCGTGTCCTTGCCGTCATGCTGTCCGCGCTCGACAATGCCGATATCGCGCATTGAAGCGGCGTCGGATCCCGAGAATGGACCGGTCAGCGCAAAGCAGGGAATCTCCTCGCCCCTGGCGAGACGCGGCAGGTAATGCTGCTTCTGCGCTTCGGTGCCGTATTTCTCGATCAGCTCTCCGGGACCGAGCGAGTTCGGCACCATGACAATGATGACACCCGCCGAGCTCCGCGTTGCAATCTTACCGAGAACCAGCGACTGCGCTTGGGCCGAGAAGCCAAGACCGCCATGCTCTTTGGAGATGAGCATGCCGAGGAACCCTTGGTCGCAGACGAAGCGCCAGATGTCGTCGGGAACGTCGTGGAGTTCGTAGCGAATGCGCCAGTCGTCGAGCTTCTTGCAGAGTTCCGTTGTCGGTCCATCGAGAAAAGCGCGTTCTTCCTCGGTGAGCGAGATCGGCGCGATGCGGCGCAGCCTTTCCCAATTCGGCGTTCCGGAGAACAGCTCGGCATCCCAGCCGGTGGTCCCCGCCTCGAGCGCCTCGCGTTCGGTCTCGGAGATCGTCGGCATCGCTTTTTTCAGTGCGCGATAGGCGGGAAGCACGATGTAATTGCGCTTGATCCCGGGAAGGCTGAGGACCAAGAGCAGCCCCGCGACCAACCAGCCCAGCAACGACCAGAGCGAAAGGACCGGCCAATGCAAATGGCCCTGCGCCAGTCCCATCTGCGCGCTCAAAGTGATAACGGCGATGGCAAGCGCCCAGACCCGGAGCGAGGCCCGGTTCATGGCCAAGGCAAACAGCGCCGATATGGATATGAGGGCAAATAGGACTTCAGCCATGAGCGGCCTCTAAAAACACCCCGGCCCCTCTCCGTCCCCCACTGAAGCGCCCTTTGCGGGCGCGCCGTCCTGCCGGTGCGGCGGGAACGGGGCCGGTTTTTCGCCCTCTATGGTGCGGATGGGCCATCGACTCAAGCTCTTTCGTGCGACCTCAGCGGGTTGATTCGGCTTTCGAATCAGTCAGTTCATCCTGAGGCCAACAGATTCCCAGTGAATTAACAGCTTGCTCCAACGTTGCTCGCGTCTTCATACCCCTCAAGTGGCGACAGTTTCTTGTGCCGGCAAGGCGAATTGGCTAAGCAGGGCTCAAGCCCCGGGCCTGAGAAGGCCAGCTCTTGCAAAGGACCCTGCCATGTCAGAGCCAGAGCGACCGCAGCTTAACCCCTATCAAGTCGAACTTGAGGCAGGCAAACGCTACGCCTGGTGCCGCTGCGGACGGAGCAAGAAACAGCCTTTCTGCGACGGTTCCCACACCGGGACCGGGATCGAGCCGCTGATGTTCACCGCCGAGCGCACCGAGCTTGCCCTGCTTTGCGGCTGCAAGGACACCGGCGATCCGCCCTTCTGCGACGGCTCGCATCTGCTGCTCTGATCTCGGCCTCCCATGAGCCGCGTTGTGTGCGGCGCGGCCTTCTTGCTAAGAAAGGGCGGGGGCAGGACCTGAGGGCTAACCGGAAGGCAGGCCTGGCTTGAGGGGACGGCGGGGCCAATGGCTTATTTCCTTCAACAGCTGATCAACGGGATCGCGCTTGGCTCGATCTATGGGCTGATCGCCATCGGCTACACCATGGTCTATGGCATCATCGGCATGATCAATTTCGCCCATGGCGACATTTTCATGGTGGGCGCCTTCATCGCGCTGATTCTGTTTCTGGCGCTGCTCAGTCTAGGCGTCACCATGATCCCGCTCGCCCTTCTCATCGTGCTCGTGCTTGCCATGCTTCTCACCGCGGTGTGGGGCTGGACGGTGGAACGGCTTGCCTATCGGCCGCTGCGCGAGTCGTTTCGTTTGGCGCCGCTCATTACCGCCATCGGCATGTCGATCGTGCTGCAGAATTTCGTCCAAGTGGCGCAAGGCGCGCGGGTCAAGCCGCTTCAGCCCGTCGTCACCGGTGGCTATACCTTGTTCGAGGAGTCCGGGTTCACCGTCACTCTGTCCAACATCCAGATCCTGATCGTCGTAACCACGCTGGTGCTGATGATTGTGTTCTGGCTCATCATCGCGCGCACGGCGTTGGGACGGGCGCAGCGCGCCTGCGAGCAAGACCGGCTGATGGCGTCTCTGTCGGGCGTCAATGTCGACCGCACGATTTCGCTGACATTCGTGCTGGGCGCGAGCTTGGCCGCCGTCGCAGGCCTGCTCTACCTGCTCTATTACGGCGTGATCGATTTCTACATTGGCTTCATCGCGGGGATTAAAGCCTTCACCGCGGCGGTGTTCGGCGGCATCGGGTCATTGCCCGGCGCCATGCTCGGCGGACTCGTGATCGGCCTGATCGAGACCTTCTGGTCCGCCTATTTCACCATCGAGTACAAAGACGTCGCGGCGTTCTCGATGCTGGCGATCGTGCTGATCTTTTTCCCGACCGGGCTGCTTGGCCGTCCCGAAGTGGAAAAGGTCTGAGGCCCTTGGCTGAGCGTTCGACATCGTTCGGCCAGAGGCTCGGGCCTGCACTGTTAGATTCTGCTCTCGCAGCCATTATTGCCTTTGCCCTGTTCAGCCTTCTGTTGGGTTTGCGCACGGTCGATAACGTCACCGGGCTCACACTCCAGCCCCGCCCTGTCCTGCTCGCCGTCGCCGTCGGTATCGTGTTCTTCGGCCGGCTCTTGCTCAATCTGTTCGTGTGGCACGCCGAATATCCGCTCACCGTACCCTTCGCCAAATTGTTTTCGCGCGCACCGTTCGAGCGGCGCGATCTGATGGTGCTCGGTGGAACCGCGCTCGCCGCCGCAATCGCGTTAGCCGCAAGTTTCATTTTCGGCAGCGCCGGCGTCGAGCTCGTGGCCGGAAGCGTGCTGGCCTTCTTAGGCGTCGGGATCGTGCGCCGGGCGATCGTGCAACTCTTCCCCGACCTACCCTACGCCCGCATCTTGACCATCGGCGGCGTCGCTTTTGCCGTCTTGTTTCCGATCTGCGCCTATTTGTTAGACCAGATATTCCATCTCGGATTGCACCTGCGTTACATGTTCGACCTGTCGATCCTGGTGCTCACTTACATCATGCTCGGCTGGGGACTGAACATCGTGGTGGGCCTCGCCGGGCTGCTCGACCTTGGCTATGTCGCCTTCTACGCAGTCGGCGCCTATACTTTCGCGCTGCTTGCCACCCATTTCGGTTTGGGTTTCTGGATCTGCCTGCCGATTGCCGGCGCCGCCGCGGCGCTGTGGGGCATCATCCTCGGCTTCCCCGTGCTCAGGCTTCGTGGCGACTACCTCGCCATCGTGACGCTCGCGTTCGGCGAGATCGTCCGCATCGTGCTCCTCAACTGGACCGAGGTGACCAACGGGCCGAACGGGATTTCCGGAATTCCCAATCCCACACTCTTCGGCCTGCCATTCACGTTCCGCGGCGATATGACGTTCGCCGGCTTCTTCGGCATCAAATACGACCCCCTACAGGGCATGATCTTTCTTTATTACGTGATCCTCGCGCTTGCCCTTC
>Ga0307425_1000256_pt1 | contig 33463 bp, 29 predicted proteins | sample SalMarWE160330MG_FD_202152 | JGI IMG/M metagenome (GOLD analysis project Ga0307425, IMG submission 202152) | Salt marsh sediment microbial communities from the Plum Island Ecosystem LTER, Massachusetts, United States - WE1603-30 | ecosystem: Environmental > Aquatic > Marine > Intertidal zone >... | reverse complement strand
ACGTGGTCAAGCTTGGCGACCGCGAAGTGCCGTCCCGCGCCTATGTCGGCTGGTTCAACTTCAAGGGACCGGATCAGCAGAAGAAGGTGGGCCAGCTCTCGGGCGGGGAACGCAACCGCGTGCATCTCGCCAAGATGCTGAAGTCGGGCGCCAACCTGATTCTGCTCGATGAGCCGACCAACGATCTCGATGTCGAGACGCTGTCTTCGCTCGAAGCGGCGCTCGAGGACTTCCCCGGCTGCGCCGTGATCATCAGCCATGATCGCTTCTTCTTGGACCGGATCGCCACCCACATCTTGTCCTTCGAGGGCGACAGCCATGTCGAATGGTTCGAGGGGAATTTCGAGGATTACGAGGAGGACAAAAAGCGCCGGCTCGGCGAGGACTCGGTCCTGCCGAAACGCATCAAATACAAGCACTTCGCGCGGCGCTGAGCCGTGGGAGGCGCGGCTTGCCATAGCTGCATAAAACGTATAAACATATCTTTATGTCCAATGATGCTCAGCCGCAGCCGCTATCCCGCGCCGACGCCTTGGCCTGCTTGCGTGGCGCCGGCGAGGCCACGCGGCTGCGTATCCTGGCGCTGCTTGCCGCCCGCGAGCTGAACGTCAAGGACCTGACCCAGATCCTCGGTCAGAGCCAGCCCCGCATCAGCCGGCATCTCAAGCTCATGGCCGAGGCCGGCCTGATCCGCCGCTTCCGCGAAGGGTCCTGGGTCTTCTTCCGGCTTGCCGAGACGGGCGCAATCGCGGCGCTCGCCCGCGCCATTGTCGCCAATCTCGACCCGGCGGATCTGACGCTTGCGCGCGACCGTGCGCGGGCTTCTGCCGTGGAGAAGGCACGCGCCGAAGCCGCACAAGCCTATTTCGATGAATATGCCGGCGAGTGGGACCGGATCCGCGCGCTGCATGTGGCCGAACGGGACGTGGAGGCGGCCATGGAGGCGGCGCTTGGCTCTGAGCCCATCTCGCTTCTCGTCGATCTCGGCACCGGCACCGGCCGCATCCTCGAATTGTTTGGCCCCCGCGCCGATAGCGCGCTCGGCTTCGATCTCAATCACGCGATGTTGGCTTATGCGCGCATGAAGCTCGAGCGGGCAGGGCTTTCGCGTGCGCAGGTGCGCCATGGCGACCTGCAAAACGTCCCGCTGCCTGACGGCGCCGCCGACGTGGTCGTGCTGCATCAAGTTCTGCATTTTCTTGAAGACCCGGCCGCGGCGATTGCCGAGGCCGCGCGTCTGCTTGCGCCCGGGGGCAGGCTGCTGATCGTCGATTTTGCACCTCATGAGCTTGAATTCTTGCGCGAGCAGTCGGCGCACCGCCGGCTCGGGTTCGCGCGCGATCAGCTTGAGCGGCTTCTGGAGAGTTCCGGTCTGAAACTCGAGCGCTTCCGCGAGCTCAAGTCCGCGCCGTCCGGCGGCAAGCTGACCGTCTCTCTGTGGCTCGGCTCAAAACCTGCTCTTGCCGCCAAGAAGCGCAAAGCAAGCGCTAAGGAGGAGGCCGCCTGATGCTCTCATCGTCAGAACCGAAGAGCCGTGGACTTGGCCGCGGCGCGATCGATGTTTCGTTCGAGTTCTTTCCGCCCAAGACCGAGGCGATGGAGCAGACCTTGTGGCAATCCATCCGCAGGCTCGAACCCTTGCGGCCGAGCTACGTTTCGGTGACCTACGGCGCCGGCGGTTCCACGCGCGAGCGCACCCACGCCACGGTTGAGCGTATCTTGCGGGAGACCACGCTCAAACCGGCCGCGCATCTGACCTGCGTTGCTTCGACCCGCGAGGAGGTCGATGACATCATCCGTGATTATTGGGATTTGGGCGTGCGGCACATCGTGGCGTTGCGCGGCGATCCTCCGGGAGGGGTCGGCGCAAAATACGAGCCGACGCCCGGCGGTTATGTCAACGCCGCGGATCTCGTCAAAGGTATCAAGTCCATTGCGCCGTTCGAAATCGCGGTCGGCTGCTACCCCGAAAAGCACCCGGAATCGCCGAGCGTCGAGGCCGATATCGACATGCTCAAGGCCAAGATCGATGCCGGAGCGACCACCGCCATCACCCAGTTCTTCTTCGAGAACGAGTTCTACTTCCGCTATCTCGATCGCGTCCACGCCGCCGGCATCACCATACCGATCGTGCCCGGGATCATTCCGATCCACAATTTCAAGCAGGTTTCGAACTTTGCCGCCAAAGAGGGAGTGACCATGCCGGATTGGATCGGTCACCGCTTCGAAGGACTGGATGACGACCAGGAGACGCGTCACCTGGTGGCCGCTGTCGTTGCTGCCGAACAGGTGCTCGGCCTGGTCGACCAAGGCATCACCGAGTTTCACTTTTACACGCTGAACCGCGCCGACCTTGTCTACGCCATCTGCTATCTGCTGGGCTTACGCCCGGCCAAGGCATTTGCCGATGTGAAGGCAGCGTCATGACCAGGGAGGAGCGGATCGAAGCGTTAAAGCGTGAGGTGAAGGCGCGCATCCTCATCCTCGATGGCGCCATGGGCACCATGATTCAGCGCTACAAGCTCGATGAAGCGGGCTATCGCGGCGATCGTTTCAAGAATCATGCGCGCGATCTCAAGGGCAATAACGACCTGTTGGTCCTGACCGAGCCCAAGATCATCTCAGAAATTCATGACGCCTATTTCGAAGCCGGCGCCGATATCGTCGAGACCAACACGTTCAGCGCCCAGGCCATCAGCCAGGCCGATTACGGGCTCGAGGATGTCGTCTATGAGATGAATGTGGCGGCGGCCAAAATCGCGCGCGAGGCGGCCGATGCCTGGACCAAGAAAACGCCTGACAGGCCGCGCTTCGTGGCCGGCGCCATCGGTCCCACCAACCGCACCGCCTCGCTCTCGCCTGACGTGAACAATCCCGGTTTCCGCAATGTGAATTTCGATAAGCTGGTCGAAGCTTACGCCGAGCAGGCGCGCGGCCTGATCGAGGGCGGCTGCGACATTATCCTGATTGAGACGGTGTTCGATACGCTTAACGCCAAGGCTGCGGGCTTTGCCGTCGAGCAGGTGTTCGATGAGCTGGGCGTACATCTGCCCATCATGGTTTCCGGCACCATCACCGATCTTTCGGGGCGCAACCTTTCGGGTCAGACGCCGGAGGCCTTCTGGTACTCGATGGAGCATCTTCGGCCCTTTTCCATCGGGCTGAATTGTTCCTTTGGCGCCGAGCAACTCCGGCCTTGCGTCGACGAGATCGCTCATGTGGCCGGCACATATGTCAGTGTCTATCCCAACGCGGGGCTTCCTAACGAGATGGGCGAATACGACGAGAGCCCGGAATTCATGGCAGGCCTGCTTGAGGAATGGGCACGCGACGGGCTGCTCAATCTTGTCGGCGGCTGCTGCGGGACTACGCCGGACCATATCAAGGCGATCGCGGCGGCCGTGGCCAAGTACCAGCCGCGGCACATGCCGGAAGTCGCCCATAAGCTCCGTCTTTCCGGCCTCGAGCCCTTTGTGCACGGGTAAGCGTTAGCATGGCCAATGGCGCTCAAAATTTCGTCATGGTTGGCGAGCGGACCAACGTCACCGGCTCGGCGCGGTTTCGTAAGCTGATCGAAGCCGACGACTATGCAGGCGCGCTCGAAGTCGCGCGTCAGCAGGTGGAGAGCGGCGCCAATCTGCTCGACGTCAACATGGACGAGGGCATGCTCGATTCCGAGCAGGCCATGGTCACCTTTCTCAACCTGATCGCGGCCGAGCCGGACATCTCCCGCGTGCCGATCATGATCGATTCCTCGAAATGGTCGGTGATCGAGGCCGGGCTGAAATGCGTGCAAGGCAAGGCCGTGGTCAACTCCATCAGCCTGAAGGAAGGCGAGGGTCCCTTTCTCGAACACGCGCGCAAAGTCCGCCGCTATGGCGCCGCCGTGGTGGTCATGGCTTTCGATGAAAAGGGCCAGGCCGAGTCGGCCGAACGCAAATTCGAGATTTGCAAGCGCGCCTATCGCTTGTTGACCGAGAAAGTCGGCTTCCCTGCCGAGGACATCATCTTCGATCCCAATATCTTCGCGGTCGCCACGGGCATCGAGGAACACAACGATTACGCTCGCGCCTATATCGAGGCGACACGGCGGATCAAGGCCGAGCTTCCTTACGTGCACGTGTCAGGCGGCGTGTCGAACTTGTCCTTCGCGTTTCGCGGCAATGAGCGTGTGCGCGAGGCCATGCATTCGGTGTTCCTCTATCACGCGATCAAGGCCGGCATGGATATGGGCATCGTCAATGCCGGCCAGCTCACACTTTATGACGATATCGACCCTGAGCTCCGCACCCTGGTCGAGGACGTGATCCTCAACCGCCGCGCCGACGCGACCGACCGGTTGCTCGAAGCAGCCGAGCGCTACAAAGGGGAGGGCGCGCAGAAACGCGAGGCCGACCTCAGCTGGCGGGAAAAGCCGGTGGAAGAGCGGCTGGTTCACGCGCTCGTCCACGGCATCGCCAACTATATCGAAGAGGACACCGAGGAGGCGAGGGCGAAGGCCGAACGCCCGCTCCATGTCATCGAGGGACCGCTGATGGCGGGGATGAACGTCGTCGGCGATCTGTTCGGGTCGGGCAAGATGTTCCTGCCCCAAGTGGTGAAATCCGCCCGGGTGATGAAGCAGGCCGTCGCTTATCTCATGCCATTCATGGAAAAGGAGAAGCGGGAGCTTGGCCTCGTCGATCAGCCGTCCGCCGGCAAGATCCTGATGGCGACGGTCAAGGGCGACGTGCACGATATCGGCAAGAACATCGTCGGCGTCGTTCTTCAATGCAACAATTACGAGGTCATCGATCTCGGCGTCATGGTGCCGGCGCAGGTCATCCTCGAGACCGCACGCGAGAAGAAGGTCGACATCATCGGCTTGTCGGGCCTGATTACGCCGTCGCTCGACGAGATGTGCCATGTCGCCGCCGAGATGGAGCGCGAGGGCTTCGACCTGCCGCTCCTGATTGGCGGCGCCACCACCAGCCGCGTGCATACGGCGGTGAAGATCAGCCCTAACTACCATAAGAGCCAGGCGATCTATGTCACCGATGCCAGCCGGGCGGTCGGCGTGGTGTCGAACCTGATGTCGCCGGACGAACGGCCCAAGGCCATTGCCCGGGTGCGCGAAGAATATCGCAGCATGGCGGAGTCTTACGCTCGCGGGCAGGCCGAGAAGCGGCGCCTCTCGCTGCAACAGGCCCGTGCCAACAAGCTCAAGCTCGATTGGGAGGGCTATGTGCCGCCTAAGCCGTCCTTTCTCGGCACACGCGCCTTTAAGAGCTACGACGTCGCCGAGCTTGCCCGCTATATCGACTGGACGCCGTTCTTCAATACCTGGGAGCTCAAGGGCACGTTTCCCCGCATCCTCAAAGACGACAAATATGGCGAGGCCGCGCGCCAGCTCTATGACGACGCCAAAGCCATGCTGAACCAGATCATCGAGGAGAAGTGGCTCACCGCCAGTGGCGTGGTCGGCTTCTGGCCCGCCAACGCTGTCGGTGACGATATCGAACTCTACACCGACGAGACGCGGTCGAAGCGCCTCGCCACGCTTCATACGCTTCGCCAGCAGATGGACCGGGACGTGGCTAAGCCTAATCTTGCGCTTGCCGACTTCATCGCGCCGAAAGAGACGGGACTTGCCGATTATGTCGGGGGCTTTGCCGTGACCGCCGGCATCGGCGAGGAGGACATCGCGCGCAGGTTCGAGCGCGCCAACGACGATTATTCGAAGATCATGGTCAAGGCGCTGGCCGACCGGCTGGCCGAAGCTTTTGCCGAGGCGTTACATGAAAAGGTTCGCCGCGAACTGTGGGCCTACGCACCAGACGAGAAACTTACCAACGAAGAACTGATTGCCGAAGCCTATGCCGGCATCCGTCCGGCGCCGGGCTACCCGTCTCAGCCTGAGCACACCGAGAAACGGACTCTGTTCGATTTGCTCGACGCGGAGAAGGCGGCGGGGCTCAAGCTGACCGAGTCTTACGCCATGTGGCCGGCGGCTGCGGTCTCCGGTCTTTATTTCTCACATCCCGAGTCGCGCTATTTCGGCGTCGGCAAGATCGGCCGCGACCAAGTCGCCGACTACGCCGCGCGAAAAGGCTGGAGCGTGGCGGAGGCCGAGCGTTGGCTCGCACCCATCCTCAATTACGATCCGAAGCTCTCCGCCGAAGCCGCAGCCTGACCCGTTCAGGCGCGAGCCGACTGCCGGCTCGAGGCCGTGTCAAAAGTTTTCAGCTTTGCGAATAAAGCGAGGCCCTTTGGGCCCTAGATCATCCCGAGGATGAGAGCCGCGAGAAAGCCAAACGACACGAACGCAAAAATGACAGTCAAGGTGGCTGTTAAGTCCATCGGAAGCTCCTTTCCGATTGGAGGTGTGCCCTCTAGCCGTCCGCCAAATTGTATGAGGGCGGCCGGGCCTCGCCAAGACGATTCGGTGTTGCACCGCACAACGTTGACCCCCGTTTCGTCTCGCTTCCTCACAACGCGCCGGCGCGAAATTGGTTCATCGCCGCCAAAAAGCCGCCGCCAATTTTCACCGGATCTGTTGAAAACGGGCGCGGAGAGGATAGAAAATGGCCGGAATGGGCGCCTAACGCAGGCGGGCCCGTTGGGGAAAACCGGCCGGGACGGCATAGTTTGGCCGTAACGGCAACAAAATCCGGGCGTTTCTGCCATCGATAGTCCAGCGCAGGGATATGTGAATAGCGGGGAAGAGCCCTGCGCCCGGAGGGCTAGCCGCCCATCAGAGGGAGTTGAAGGATGAGGATCGTCACCGTTTTAGGCCTCGGCCTCCTGAGCCTTTTCTTTGCCGTTCCGGCGCAGGCTCTGACCATCTCCAACACTGACGCGGAGCCGCGCACCCTCACCGTCACGGCGGGCGGCGACAGCGCCGAGGTTACAATCGAGCCCCAGGCGTCAGCCGAGCCGGCTTGTGCGTCGGGCTGCACGATCGAGGTCGACAGCGGCGAGCAATATGAGATGGAAGGTGGCGAAGTGGCCGCGATCGAAGATGGCAACATCTTTGTCGATGCGGTCCCCGCGCGCGAACAATAGAATCGCGTTTCTCTACACGCCGAACAAACACACGCGCGAAGATTTTGCGCCGGCCTCGACGCTCACCGCCTGATCGGGGCTGGGCCCGCCTGCGACACCATCGGACAGTCGAGCGTCTTCTCGAGCGCATCGACCAGTTCGTCTTCGGAATTGGCGCGCGTAAACAGCCCACGATTCTCTTTGGCAAGGCACATGAGTTCGAACACGCTATTCCCTCCGGTCCACGAGAAGCCCGAATAACGGAAGGCGATGACGTGAACCGTCAGCTGGTCGGAAAGAAGACGAAGCTGTTTGGCTAAGGCGCATGGCGACCGGCCGCAGGTCTCCTCGCCGTCGGTGACAGCAACGATCACACCTGGCTTGCTGCGGTAGTTCAGAACCTCGGCTGCCTGCTCGACGGCGGAGGTGAGCGGCGTCTTTCCGGCGGGAATCAAGCCGGTGACCGCGCGCATGATCGGCTTGAGAGCGTCCGGGGTCGGTTTGAGATCGAGCTTGACGTTGCATTGATTGTAAGGGCCGGGGCCGTAGGTGATCAGGCCGACGCGGCGGTGCGTTGTCGCGGTGGGCAAGACTCGCGCAAGCGCGGCGCGGACCTCATCGATCCGTGGCCGCGAGTTAGGGATGCCGAGCACCTGATTCCCCGACATCGAACCCGAGGCGTCGAACACGATCATGGCGTCCTCGGTGCAAGGCGATGGCTTAGTCTCCTCTGCGAAAGCCGGAGTGCTGGCCAAGAGGCCTGTTAAGGCTATGACTCCAAAGCGAAAACAGCCGTTCCCGGCAACCCGGCTGCAGGTAAGCATCACAGACATTGCGCAATTCTCCCGAAAAGACTTGCCGACTTTACCGCAAGAAACGGGAATGCGAAGGGGTTTCGTTTCGTCGCAGGCACGATCTCCCAGGGGATCGCGGCTCGCGTTTCCGCACACGGATTGGTTTTGCGGGAGATCAAAAAAAGGTCCCGCCGGTTGGCTCTGCTTCAAGGGAATGTCGGGTTCGACTATCTCGACTATAATGTTCGTGGGGGAAGGCTCTTTGGAGAAAGCGAGCCATGGGCAGGAATCACCACGTGGTTAGCCGCGGTGATGGTTGGGCCGTCGAGGCCGAAGGCGCGTCCCAGCCGCTCGCCATCTTCAAGACGCAGAGCGAAGCCTGGGAGAAGGCAAAGTCGCTGGCGCGAAAAGAGCGCTCGGCAGCGTTTCTGCATGCTCGAAACGGCGAGATCCGCGTGTGCAACACCTACGGCCATGACGCGCGCCGTCGCAAAGGCTGATTTTCAGCCGGCCTTCCTCCGAGCGCTTAAGGGCTTGTAAAGCTAAGCTTGGGCTCGGCGGCTCCCACTTCGTCAGCATTTCGTTTACCGCATCGGCGAATTTCTTTGGCCGTTTAGGACTGTTTCTTTGCGACTCCACTGCGAAGCTCCTCGGCAAAACGGAGGCATCAGATGGACGAGCAAAGGCAAACCGTACGAGGCGCGTTGGTCGGCGCGACTGCCGCGTTCTGCATCTTGTCGACATTGCTGGGCGCTGCGTGCGCGGTAAAGCAGCCTTACGACTTTCCGGCCATGAGGCTCACCAGCGCGCCCGCGAGCGACGATCAAACCCGGCAGTAACGCTGGCGGACATCTCGAAAGAGTTGCGTTGACCTTCTCAAGGCTCGCCCTGCCGCAATAGGGCAGGGAGGGCGAACGCTCTTCCGCTGGCAGCCGGCAGCGCTTTCATGTAAAAGCCCTTTACATGAGCCCTTCAGGCCGCTGGCGGCGTCCGCAGACTTACCATCACGGTAATCTCAAACAGGTGCTGCTCGAGGCGGCGCGCAAGCTGATCGAGCAATACGGGCCTGCCGGCTTCAGCCTGACCGAGGCGGCCCGGCTCGCCGGTGTCAGCCCGGCGGCGCCTTACCGGCATTTTCGCGACCGGGACGCACTGCTGGCCGAGGTTGCCCGTTCGGGCTTTGAGCGATTCGCCGCCCGCCTCGACACGGCCTGGAATAACGGCGTCCCGACGCCGCTCTCGGCCTTGGAGCAACTCGGCCGCGCCTATCTCGCGTTCGCCCGCGATGAGCCCGCGAGCTATTCGGTGATGTTCGACACCGGGCTTGCGGAGGCCGCGCACGAAAAGATGCCCGCCGCCGAGCGCGCCTTCGATGTCCTGCAACAGGCCGCGGCGGCGCTCTGCCGGACCTTGCCTGAGAGCGAACGCCCGCCGGTCAAGCTGATGAGCTTGCATATCTGGGCGATGTCGCACGGTGTCGCCACGCTGTTCGCTCAAGGCGAGCTTCAGGCGCGCAAAGTGCCAATGGCGCCCGAAGAGATTCTCGAAAGCGCCATGCTCATCTATCTGAAGGGTCTCGGGATCCTCACCGATGTCGAGGACGCGCCGCCGTCCTAAAGGATGGACGCTGAAATTAGCGGCCTGCCTGGAGCCGGTGGAGCACCCGCTGCCAATCGGCCTGCGAGCCGTTGAAGCTGTTGCGATCGACCTTGCCGGCGACGCCGGGGACGGTGCCGGTGGTGGTGAACTGCCAAAACGTCCAACCGCGTTGTTGATAGACGTCGGCCGGCTCTGCCGCGACCGAGCGCAGCCAGAATTGGTAATTGGGAAACTCGCCCTCGAGAACGTCACGGTGGAATCTCGGGTCGGTGTAGATGATCGGCCGCTTGCCGGTGTGGGACTCAAAGGCCGCGAGCAAGGTGCGGATCATTTGCAGCGCTTTCTTACGCGAGACCTTCTTTGGGCAAGTCGGAGAATGACTGTTCCACTCAAGGTCCAGCACCGGCGGCAGCGCGTCTGGATCTGTCGGCACGTTCAGCATGAACCACAGCGCCTGTTCATGGGCCGGCCTGCACCAATAGATGAAATGATAAGCGCCGCGCGCCACCCCGGCGCGCTTGGCGGCGTACCAATTGTCGATGAATTTTGGATCGAGATGATCGCCGCCCTCGGTGGCCTTGATGAAGGCGAAGTGGACTCCGGCCGCGCGCGCTGTGTCCCAGTCGATGTCGCCTTGCCAATAAGACACGTCGATGCCTTGAATCGGCATGACGTGGGCCGCCGCGACCCCTTTATGAGGCTTGGCGTCGCGCAGCTTGCGGGACCGCGCGTCGTCGGCGCTGCCCGCCACGAGCAACGGCACAAGAACGAGCGCTACGATCCAGCGCCGGCAAAACACCATTTGGCTAACCCCCGAATCTGCCCCGTTAGCGCAAAGGCCCAACCTTGACCGCAGAAGATTAGGATATTCTTGCCCTTTTTTGGGCAGCAAAATGCGGTTCGGCACTATCCACAGCAGAAAGCAGCCCCCAATCACGTTTCTTGCCGAGGCCCTTGACTCTTGGCCGGGGAGGCGCATCTATGTGAATGTGAATAACATTCACACTGAAGGAAGGACCTCGATGCAACTGGTTGCGACCCTGGACGAATACGGGAAGCCGGCATGGATCACAGCCATGATCGTCGGCTTCCTGCTGTGGTGGCCCATTGGCCTTGGCATTTTGGCCTATCTGATCTGGAGTGGACGCATGGGATGTTGTGGAAACCGAGCCGCGTGGCGGCAATATTTTACCGATGAGGCGCGGCGCTTCGGCGGAGGCATGACGGCCTTCGGCGCGACCGGCAATCGTGCCTTTGACGACTATCGCGAGGAGACTCTGCGGCGGCTCGAAGACGAGGCAAAGGAATTTCAGACCTTCTTGCAGCGCTTGCGCCACGCCAAAGACAAAGCCGAGTTCGACCAGTTCATGGCCGAGCGCAACGGCGCCGCTCCTTCAACGACATCATAGATGCGCCCTGCGAACGAGCGCTGAGTGAGAGGCAACGAGAGGCGTGGGGCATTCAGCCCCGCGCCCCTTCTTATGTCGGATTGATCACTCGCGAGGATCGCCGAAGCCGCCGCCGGTCGGCGTTTTGACGATGATGGCTTCGCCGGGTTCGAGCACCGTTTGATCCGCGCTCTTCAGGCGCTCAAGCCGCCCGTCGCTTCGCCTGACCCAGTTCTGTCCCGCCTGGCCGTCTTCGCCGCCGAAGGCGCCGAAGGGTCTCACTTTGCGGAAGCCCGACAGGATCGCGCAGTCCATTCGCTCGAGGAAGCGGATGACGCGATGCGTCCCGTCGCCGGCATGATGTTTCCCCTTGCCGCCCGAGCCGCGCATGATCTCGAAGCGTTCGACCAGCACCGGATAGCGAAGCTCGAGCACCTCCGGATCGGTGAGACGCGAATTGGTCATATGCGTCTGTACCGCCGCCACCCCGTCGAAGCCAGGGCCGGCCGGGGCGCCCGAACAGATCGTCTCGTAATATTGATAGCGCTCGTTGCCGAAGGTGAGATTGTTCATCGTGCCTTGCGCCGAGCCCAGGCACCCGAGCGCGCCATAAAGGCAGTTCACGATCGTCTGGCTCGTCTCCACATTTCCGGCCGCAACCGGCGCCGGATAGCGCGGCTTTAGCATCGAGCCCTTGGGCACGACGATCTTGGTCGGACGCAAGCACCCTGCGTTCAACGGAATGTCCTCGTCGACCAGCGTGCGGAAGACATAAAGCACGCAAGCCCTGGTGATGGGTCCTGGCGCATTGAACGCATCTGAGGTCTGAGCGCTGGTGCCGGCAAAATCGACCACTGCTTTGCGCGCCTTGCGATCGATCTTGATGGCGACCGCGATTGTGCTTCCCTGATCGGTCTCAACCTTGAAGCGCGCATTTTTGAGCTTGGCGATGACCCGCGAAACGGCTTCTGCTGCATTGGCCTGCACATGGCCCATATAGGCGTGCACCACGGCGAGCCCGTAATGACGGACCATGGCGTGAAGCTCGGTCACGCCCTTCTCATTGGCGGCGATCTGCGCCTTGAGGTCGGCAATATTCTGGGCCGGATCCCGGGCCGGGTAGGGGGCCTTGGTGAGAAGGTCGAACACGGCTTTCTCACGGAAACGCCCGCGCGCGACCAGCTTGAACGGATCGATATAGACGCCCTCTTGCTCGATGCGGGTCGCCAGCGGGCTCATCGAGCCGGGCGCGATCCCGCCGATATCGGCGTGATGGCCGCGCGCGGCGACAAAGAAGAGCAGGTCGCGGCCCTTTTCGCCGAATACCGGCGTGACCACGGTGATGTCGGGCAGATGCGTGCCGCCGTTATAAGGGGCATTCAGCATATAGACGTCGCCCGGCTTGAGAGCGTCGCCCACCTCCCGCAACACGGTGGCGACGCTCCGGTCCATGGACCCGAGATGAACCGGGATATGCGGCGCATTGGCCACGAGGTTGCCTTTGGCATCGAAGATCGCGCAGGAGAAGTCGAGCCGTTCCTTGATATTGACCGAGCGCGCGGTGTTTTGCAGCGCGTAACCCATCTGCTCGGCGATCGAGACGAACAGATTGTTGAACACTTCGACCATCACCGGATCGGCGCGTTTGCTGATGCGTGCTTCGGTCTTTTTGGCAATGCGGGTGAGGAGAAGCTGGTTGTGCTCCGTAACGCGCGTCTGCCAATCCGGCTCGACCACGACAGTCTGGTGATCCTCGATGACAAGCGCCGGTCCCAAGATCGACTGACCCGGGACGAGGTCTCCGCGCAAGAAAATCGGCGCGTCATGCCACCCTCCGGCGGTAAAGAGCCGCGCGTGCGTATGGGGTTTCGGCGGTGCGGCGGTCAGCTCTGAAAAAGTGGGCTCGGCGATCTGCGCGCCGCCGCCTTTTGCTTCGACTTCGATCGCCTCGATCTCGATATCTTTTTCCGGGCTGATGAAGCCGAACCGTTTCCGGTGCGCGGCTTCGAACATCGCCCGCATGGCGCGCCCACTCGCTGCGGGAATGGGAAGGGCGCTATCGGTCCCGGCATAGCGAAGATGGGCGTGAACGCTCATCTCGATTGCGCCGCTGTCGACGCCTTGGCGCAACAGTTCCCTCCGCACCTCTTCCTCAAGCGGCTTTTGCAGTTCGGCGAAGACGGCAAGCCCGTCCTCGTCGAGCCGCTCAAGCACGGAGCGGGTGCGGGTTGCGGTGAGAGAAGCGAGACCCATGCCGAAGGCCGACAGCACGCCCGAGAGCGGATGGATCAACACCGACTTGATGCCGAGCGCGTCGGCGACCAGGCAGGCATGCTGACCGCCTGCGCCGCCAAATGAATTGAGCACATACTCGGTCACGTCATAGCCGCGCTGAACAGAAATAGTCTTGATCGCGTTCGCCATGTTTTCGACCGCAATCTTGATGAAACCGTCGGCAATCTCTTCCGGCGCGCGTCCCATTTTGCCGGCGAGCGAGTTGAAGGCTTTGCGCACCGCCTCGGCGTCGAGCGGCTGGTCCTGATCGGGACCGAAAATGTGCGGAAAGAAAACCGGCTGTAGCTTGCCTGTCATCACATTGGCGTCGGTGACGGTGAGGGGGCCTTGGCGCCGGTAGCACAGCGGTCCCGGATCGGCCCCTGCGGAGTCTGGTCCGACGCGGAAGCGCGCCTCGTCATAGTGCAGGATCGAGCCGCCGCCTGCGGCCACGGTATGGATCAGCATCATCGGCGCGCGCACGCGCACGCCCGCCACCCGGCTCTCGAAACTGCGCTCGAACGCGCCGTCATAGTGGCAGACATCGGTCGAGGTGCCGCCCATGTCGAAGCCGATGATCCTGGTAAAGCCTGCCGCCCGCGCGGTCTCGACCGCACCCACGACGCCGCCTGCCGGTCCTGACAGGATCGCATCCTTGCCTCTGAACATGCCCGCAGACGTCAGCCCGCCGGAGGACTGCATGAACAGCAGAAGGGGCCGTCCCGTATCATCTTTATGGCGGCGGCCGGGGGTATTGTTAAACGCAGCCGCGACGCGATCGACGTAGCGGCGAAGGAGCGGCGAGAGATAGGCGTCGGCCACGGCGGTATCGCCGCGCCCGACCAGTTTCACCAGCCGGCTCACCTCATGGCTTGCCGAGATTTGCGTGAACCCCTCTTCGCGCGCGAGCCGGGCCGCTTCGCGCTCATGCTCCGGGTAAGCGTAAGCATGCATGAAGAGAATGGCGACGGCGGAGATGCCGTCGGCGCGCGCCGCCTTGAGCGCTTTGAGCGTCGCCTCGTGATCGAGCGGAATCTCGACGCTACCGTCGGCGCGCACACGTTCAGGCACTTCGACCACGCGCCGATAGAGCATCGAAGGTTTCTCGATCCGGCGGGCAAAGATCTTGGGCCGCGCCTGGTAGCCGATTTCGAGTGCGTCGCGGAAGCCTTCGCTCACGATGAGGAGCAGTGGATCGCCCTTCCGTTCGAGCAGCGCGTTGGTGGCAACCGTCGTGCCCATCCTGAGGCTGGCGATCTCGCTAGAGGGGAGCGGGCGGTCGCGTGGGTGGTCAAGCAGGTCGGCGATACCGGCGAGCGCGGCGTCCTGATAGGCCTTGGGATTGTCCGACAGCAGCTTGCGGGTGACGAGCCGGCCATCAGGCGTTCGTGCCACGAGGTCGGTGAACGTACCGCCGCGATCGATGAAGAACTGCCACTTGGCGCTGCCGCTCATCCGATGCGCTTGAGCCCCGCGGCGTATTGCTTCCAGCGCTTGACATAAACGCCAGCGGCGCGGGCGATCTCCGCGCGCACCGCTTCGTCGCTCGCTTTCACGGCCTTTGCCGGTGAGCCGAGGATCACCGTGTTGTCGGGAAATTCCTTGCCGGCCAGCACCAGGGCGCCGGCACCGACCAGGCAGTTCTTTCCGATCTTGGCGCCGTTCAACACTATGGCCCCCATGCCGACCAGGCTCGCATCGCCGATCGAGCAGCCATGCAGCACGACGTTATGGCCAATGACGCAATCCTCGCCCACCGTCAGAGGAAAGCCGGGATCGGTGTGCAGCGTCGAATTGTCTTGGACTTGCGAGCGGGCGCCGATCTCGATCCACTCATTGTCGCCGCGCAGCACCGAGCCGTACCAGATGCTCACATCGGATTTGAGCCGTACCTTGCCGACCACCGAGGCCGTCTCTGCGACCCAATAGAGCCCGTCGGCCGGAAGGTCGGGCCGCGTCCCGTCAAGTTCGTAAACCGTCATATCCTATCCTTCTCGCCTACCGCTTGGGCTTGTTCGAAGCAGCGCGCAGCTCCCGTTCGAGACGCGCGACCTTGTCGCGGAGCGTACCGGCCTCAAGCTCGGCATACATCGCCGCGGCTTCCGCGCCTAGCCTTGCCAGCATCGTGCGTTCGCTGGTGTCGAGGTCCGTACCCGATTCGTGCGGCCCATAGAGTGAAACGGCGAAACAGCGCGCAGGATTGCTTGCAGGCACGGCAAGAACGGGGCGCGCAAGACCCGACGGGAGAGCGATCCCGTCATCGTCACGATCGGGAAGGCAAAATGACTCGCCTTTCATCACCGGCACGAGCATCTGCGCGTCTGGTCTCATGGTCGTGGCCTCGCCCCGGTTCCAGCCCTTGCCATTGCCGTCGCGGCGAAAGACCGGCCCTTCGCGGCGAAAGGCGGCCGCCGAGGCGAGCTTCAACGCCTTGAAGGTCTCATCGGCAAGCAGCTTGTCGATCTCGACGGCTTTCTTGGCCTTGCGGATCGCTTGCTTCAGCCGTTGCTCGGCTTCTTCGATCGCGCTGTTGAAATAGCGATCGGCGAGATACACACCCCCTTCGTGCAAGCGAGAAAGCAAGTAGACGAATGCCGCCCCCATGACGACCCACGCCCAACCCGGCAGTTCCAGATAGTCCTCGATGCGCTCCATCTCACGGTGCATTAGCAGGACGGGGACGCTCAAGGTCAGGCCAAGGATCGTCACGCGGCGCAACGGGATCATCACGTTTACGACCCGCCTCCGGCGCAAGGCTCCGAACACGAACAGGCAGAGCACGCCGTTGACGAGATAGAGCAGACCGACGATGTCCTCGTCCGGCGTGAAGTTTCCCCACCGCGTACTGAAAAACGTTGTGGTCGAGGCAAGCTCGGCTATTAGGAACGCGGGCAGTCCGATCACGCAGCCCCAGATCACCCAACGCACGCGCTGATAATCCTCCGCAGCCTGGGTTTGCGCTCTGACAAGAAGGATGGCGAGTGCGGCGAGAGCGACGAGGAAGCCCATGAGGATCGAAATGCGGGTTATCGTCTCGACGTGAAAACCGAACAGGGCGCCATAGGATGCACCCAAGGCAAGCACGAAGACGAACACCACGGCCGGCAGAGCGCGTTCGAACCCTCGCCATCTCGCTTCTGTCTTGTTGCTCGGCACGCGCAACACGAAGAGCAAAAGTCCGGCGTAACCGACGGCTTCGGCAAAAACCATTGCGGCGGTCTGTGAGAGGAAAAGCGCGGGGCGAGGTTCGAGGAGGGCCTCGAAGGCATAGACCTGCCCGGGATTGAACCAGTTCACGTAAAGGAAGAATCCCCAGCTCATTGCCGACGGCCGCGTCCACACCAGCCAAGCCGCCGCAAGCACAACCGCGATGCCGGCGACTTGACAAAGGACGATCACCGCGCGCTCGAGAAAATTCGACCGTACCGGCGCGGCGGCCACAACGACCTGCCGCGCGGGCGTTGCATCGGTCGCGACGAAATCAAGTGTGACCGTCCGCCCCGGCAATAGATATTCGACGCCGCCAAGCGCGGCGATTGGGTTACTGCATGTGTCGAACGCGTCGAGCCTACAGCGCATGGCTTCGAGGTCGAGCCGCTCGCCGACCCTGATCCCGGCGCGCCAGGCGGGCGATGCCGCCTGGTCGGGGAAGGGGTCGGTCACGTCGGCGATCCATCCGTCGCCGTTGGCGAAAAGACCGATCGAGGCAAGGGGCTGAGCGACCCTGACCAAGTCAGGGACGATCATGACAAGGCCCCACAGCGTGAGCACAAGGAGCAAGACTCGGCCGGCGGTCATTTGCGGCATCCTTGAAACGCCTGGCAAACGTGGAGAATCGCAAGATCCCACATTGCCGAGGCCGCGTAACCATTCCGTAATCGCGGAATCTGGCAAGGCGAAAGATGGCATATGGCCTCCGCGCCCTCGGGACGCCCTTGTAACGCCAACCCCCCTCGGCTATGAGGGTCGCCGACCAGGCTGCAAAGGCCGTAAGTGATCAGCATGGATACCGAAGCCCCTAAGGACGCGCCGCGCTCCGGCGCCAACATTCTCACGATCCTCATTACCTCGCTCAGCGCGGCGATCGTCGTGGCGGGCGGGTTCGGCATCGTGTTTCAGGCCGGCATCGTCGCCGCCGTGGCCCGGATCGGGCTTCCTGAGGCATTCCTTTGGGCCGGGACGGCAATCAATGCGGCGTTGACGCTTTGGCTTGCGATCTGGACCTTTGCCCGTTCGTGGCACGTGGAGCGGCGGCTCAGGGATGGGCTCGAAGTGGACGAGCCGAAGCTCTCCATCCTGGCCAATTTCCGCGGGTCTTGACCCGGCCGCAACGTAAAGCTGCACAGAAGGGGTCGATTCTTCGCATGCGGCTACGGCCAAAAATCCCTATGCTCTGGCCGGAGCAACATCCTTTGGGGGAATTCCCGCCATGTCAGTTTGGGGCAAGTTAGCAGGCGCAGCCGCAGGGCTCGCGGTCGGGGGCCCGATCGGAGCGCTGCTTGGCGGCGTGGCCGGTCATTACGTCATCGATCGCGACCAGGAAGAGGACGCATCGGGCGAAGGCCAGGTGGCCTTCACTGTGGGTGTGATCGCGCTCGGCGCGAAGATGGCCAAGGCCGACGGCGTCGTCACCATGGACGAGGTCAACGCCTTCAAGGAAGTCTTCAAGGTTCCCGAGGGCGAGATGAAGAACGTCGCCCGAGTGTTCAACTTGGCCAAGCAGGACATGGCCGGCTATGAAGCCTATGCCGAGCAGCTTGCCGGCATGTTCAAGGGCAACCGCAAGGTGCTCGAAGACGTGCTCGAAGGGCTGTTCCACATCGCTAAGGCCGATGACGAGTTGCATCCGCGCGAAGAAGAATTTTTGGCCGGCGTCGCCAAGCGCTTCGGTTTGACCGAGACCGAGTTCGCTTATGTGAAGGCGCGCCATGTTATCTCCAACAAGCGCAATCCCTACGACGTGCTGGGCATTGCTCCTTCAATCAGTAACGATGAGCTCAAGAGCCATTATCGGCGGATGGTCGCCGAGAGCCATCCGGACAAGCTGATTGCCCGCGGGGTCCCGAAGGAGTTCGTTGTGATTGCGACCGAGAGAATCGCGGCCATCAACGAGGCCTATGAACAGATCGCCAAAGAGCGCGGAATGTAGCTCACAACGGCATGGCGCCCGTCGACCGGGCCGTCCCGGCGACTCACGTATTTGCATTCTGACGAAGGACGCCCAAGATCTGCACGTTCGGCGGCAGCCGGATGTGACAGACGCGAATTGAAATTGAATGGCCACAAGCCCGGACAGTCCACTCGCCACGCTGTGGTGTCCCGCGCCCAACCGCGAGGCGCGGTGCAACGGGCTGAAGCCCGATATGCTGATCTTGCATTATACCGGCATGGACTCGGCGGAAGGCGCGCTCGACTGGCTGACCTGCCAAGAGTCGGGCGTCTCATGCCATTACTTCGTCGACACTGAAGGGCGAATTGCGCAAATGGTTGCCGAGGACGAGCGCGCCTGGCACGCCGGACAAAGCCTCTGGGCCGGCGAGACCGACATAAATTCCCGTTCGATCGGTATCGAGATTCATAATCCCGGTCACGATTTCGACTATCCGGATTTTTCTGAAGCCGAGATGCAGGCGGTTGAGGCCCTGTGTCTCGATATCCTGAGCCGTCACGCCATTCCGCCTCATCGCGTGCTTGCCCATTCCGACGTGGCGCCGGGCCGAAAACGCGACCCCGGCGAGAAATTCGATTGGCAGAGGCTCGCGCGCGCGGGCATCGGCCTGTGGGTTCCGCCGGCACCGGTTTCAGACGATACCGGTCTTGGCCCGGGCGACGAGGGCGAGGCTGTCGCCGCGTTGCAGCGCGGACTTCTCAACTACGGTTACGGCGTCGAAGTGACGACCACTTACGGCACGGGCCTGGAGAAGGTGGTCGAAGCCTTCCAGCGCCATTTCCGCCCCACACGCGTCGATGGCCGGGCCGATGCCTCGACCCGCGACACGCTCGATCGTCTGCTTGCCGCCCGGTCTCAGACAGGAGCGTGAGGCCTAACGACAAGACCCGCCCAAAAGGGCGGGCCTTGCGGGGGGCGTGCGAAGCGGAAGCTTCGTCCGTCAGTGGGTCTCTTCGAAATCCATGCCTTCGAAGGTGTAGCGAGGCTTTTGCACCCAGATGCCATCTTCCTGCACCGGAACTTTGTGCATCTTGACGTCGGTCACCTTGAGGTTGCCGTCCTTGTCATCGACCCAGAAATCGATGTCGTAGTACTCGTCCTTGCTGCCCGGCTTGCGGAAGTCGGTGCAGGCGAAGTACTTGCCGTCTTTCTTCAAATGCCGGACCGGCTGATGCATCTCGATGAACTCGAGCGGCACGGACTCGCCGGTCTTGTCGTCTTTGACCTCGAGATCGCCCTTATCATCCTTGTTTTCGGCAATGTAATTGTGGATCGCGCTCATCACGTGCCAAGCGCGTCTCACTTCCATGTCGCCGGGATGCTCTTGCACCGGGAGCCACCACCACGCGACCGGCAAGCGCGTAATCATGTAGTAGCTGTCGCCGTCCTTCTTCGGGCCCTTCTGCACTCTGATATCCATCAGCGTGAGCTTGTCGCCCTCGGGCTTGAACCAGAAGTCGAGCGCGTATTGCTTCTTCGGTTCGTCCTTGTCGTTGAAGATGACATTGGCGAACCAGCCATAGCCCTCCATGCCGCGCACGGTCTTGATGTTGTCCATCTCCAGATTGAGGTCGGTGTCGAGCTTGGCGTCGCGGAACACGAAAGTCCCATCCTTCGATCGTTCGGTGATCACCTCCTCGACTCTTTTCTTGACGTCATCCTCGCCGAAGTCTTTTGCGCCCGCGGCTTTAGCCGCTTGCTTGGAGGCCAAGAACTCTTGTGCCTTTTTGATATTGCCGGCCGGGTCCTTGAGGAACGCCTCCTTTGAGGACTCTGAGGAGAAGCAATAGATATGCCCGTCCTCATCGGTCCAATTCACCGAACAATCGGTCTTGATTGTTTGCCCCGAGGCGAGCCCCATGGCGCATTGATCGCCGAACTCGCCTTCCGCCGCTCGAAGGGGTGAGGCGTAAGTCAACATGACAAGCACAGCCACGACGGCCGCAAGATGCGACCCGACACCGTGACGACTACTTAGCAATTCTGTCATCGCTTTGATTTCCTTGGACGTTTGCGGTTTTCGAGATCTGTCTTCTATTTAGGCTTGGCACCAGCGCCAGTATGTAACCCAAGTCACTTTGCCGCCGGTCCGTTTCCGTTACGCAGCTTCTCCCCCGCCATAATTCGCCAGCGCGGCGCGATCCTTGAGCTCGATCGAGCCGCGCGAGGCCTGCACCCATCCCATGCGCTCCCATTCGGCGAGATAGCGGCTGATCACCTCGCGCACGCTTCCAAGATCGAGCGCAAGCTGCTGGTGGGTCTTTGCCACCACACCCCGCTCATCGGCCTCGGCCAGGAGCCGCCGCGCCAGCCGCAGATCGAGGCTGGCAAATGCCACCTCATCGACCAGCATGATCAGGCTCGACAAGAGATCCCCGTAATTGTCGAGCACGAATTTGCGAAACGGTGGCGAGGTGGTCATCAGCCGATGAAAAGCGTTGGCCGGAAGTGCGGCGTGAAGCACATCGGTCTCCGCCGTGCTTTCAGCCGGGAACGGGCTTCCCGCCATAAGGCAGGACGTGGTGAGCACGCAGGTCTCGCCCGGACCCACTTGATAGAGCAGAATTTCGCGCCCGGATTCGGAGGTCTTGAACACACGCGTCTGTCCTTCGAGGCACATGACGTAGTTGTGGCAGTGCTGCCCCTGCCGGTAAGCGATATCGCCGCCGCGCAAACGGCTGAATTGCAGCTTCTCAAAAAGTTCGCCGCGATGCTCCTGCTCGAGCTCGGTAAGCTCGGGAAAGGAGGCGAGCAGGCGCGATATCAGCTCGTCATTGGCTGTTGGCGTCTCATGTCTGCTCATCGGGCTGCATAGTCCTTGGTTGGGGCCTTCATGACCTCAGCCCGCCGTACCAAAAGGGCCGCGACGGACCAAATCCTAGGGAGAAAGGACCCAGCTGCGAGTGATCCTACCCTTAAAATATGGGAACTCGCTGACCGGACGTCATCAAAATGCCGTTACGAGCGGGCCATTAGCCGTGAAGACGGGCCTCCGCTTGACTGGCGGGTTGGAAAGTCCCTTATTACCCGTGTCAGCGGGCTGGATGGCCGCTTCGCCCATGTCTTTGCGTATCGGGCGGAGAGGAAAGTCCGGGCTCCTTGAAAGCACGGTGCCGGATAACCTCCGGCGGGGGTGACCCCAGGGACAGTGCCACAGAAAGCAAACCGCCAAGCCGGCGCCTCCGGGCAAAAGGCAGGTAAGGGTGAAAGGGTGCGGTAAGAGCGCACCGCGTTCTTGGCAACAAGAACGGCACGGCAAACCCCACCGGGAGCAAGACCGAATAGGGGCGGCGTGGGAGCGGGCAACCGCTGCCAGTCGGCTTTCAGATGAGCCGCCCGGGTTGGTTGCATGAGGTCCGCCGTAAGGCGTGCCCGAGATGAATGGCCATCGCCTCGTCTTTAAAGGCGGGGTACAGAACCCGGCTTACAGGCCTGGTGACATGATATGGCCGGCGCGCAGGTGATCCCTTCGCGTCGGCCTCCAATTTTTGGGGCGCGGTTTGTCACAAAGGCCAACGGGCTGGCCCGGCAAACGAGATCAACCGCCGATGAAACCCTTGAGCAGGCTCAGCGTGGACGCCGGCTGCTCCTCCTGCGGCATGTGTCCGCAACGCTCGACCAGGCGCAAAGTTGAGTTCGGCAATGTCCGCCGAAGTTTTATGCCGATATCCAGCGGCACGATGCGATCATGATCGCACCACAGGATCAGCGTCGGCAACGTGATCGACTTGTAGAGTTCTGGAAGCCGGTCAATGTCCTCAGGCACGATCTGCCGCGCGCTATAAATGATGGCGTGCTTTCCGGCCGCGGTTTTGAGCGGGGCGGAATACATCTCGACTGTCTGTTCATCGATTTTGCTGTCGTCGAAATAAGCGATCTGCAACGCGACACGCGTTTGCACCACTGGTGGAACCATACGCATGCCGACCTGGGAGACGAGAGGCACGTCGAGCAGGCGGAAGGCTACGGGGATCGTTTGCGGATAGGCGATCGAGTCGAGCAAGACGAGGCGCGCGATACGTCCGCCGAGGCGCTGGTTTGCCTCGATCGCTAAGCGCAACGCGACTCCTCCGCCGAAAGAATGCCCGACGATGGTCAAATCGCGGAGATCCTTGTCCTCGATCAGTTGGGCTATCAAGGCGGCCTGATCGAGAACCGAATAGCGCTCGTCGAACGGCTTGTCTGACTGGCCGAAGCCCTTGAGATCGACGGCAATGACCCGGTGGGTTTTGGCGAGCTCCGGAATCACGTAGCGCCAGGTGAAAGTGCTCGCGCCGAAGCCATGAATGAGGAGGACCGGCGGTCCCTTACCGTGCTCCTCATAATAGAGGTTGACCGGGGCTTCGGGCGGGCCGAGCAGGGCAAAGGGAACTGGAACGCCGTCGGCGGCGCTCAGCCCGCGCAAGCCCAGCATGAGGGCGATGGCGGCGAAGCCCAACATCGCCCTGAGCTCTTTCTTGGCCATGCCCTCAAATTCCCTCGTCACTGAGTCGGGGCCGAATCAGCGCGGACGCATCATCGCTGTCCAACTCTGACCGTCTACCCCTCGGCTCACAAGCGGCAACTCCGGAGCCGGTTAACCACGAAACAAGAATTAGATGGCCCTTTTGCGCCATTTTCCCAGTCAATGCGGCTAACTCCCAGTACTCTCCATTGACCCCCATAAAATCCCATGATATCCCGTTTTTGCCCGTTCGGTGAGTAGGGTGGGTGAGGCAGGCCGCGCTCCTTAGAGGCCACGGGGGGATCTGCGCCGCCTCTCCCACCCAATTTTTCGGGCAAGCGGCCTGCACCCCAGGCCTTGTCAACAGTCCCGCGTAGGCTCGGGTGCGTGAGGGGGAGATGGACCAGTTTGTGTCGACATTCACCAATAAGATCGACACCAAAGGCCGCGTCTCGGTCCCTGCTTCTTTTCGCACGGTTCTCGCCAAAGACGGCCTCGACGGCATCTACTGCTACCCTTCTCTCGATGGGCCTGCACTCGACGCCGGCGGCAAGCGCCTGGTCGATAAGATCAACGCGCTGGTCGAGGATCTTGCCCCTTATTCCGACGAGAAAGATCAGCTCGCCACTGCGCTGTTCGGCACCAGCGAAGTCCTTTCCATCGATCAGGACGGCCGCACCATTCTGCCTGAACGCTTGCGCGAGCATGCCGGTATCACCAGCCACGTCACCTTTGTGGGGCTTGGCGAGAAATTTCAGATTTGGGAACCCAAACGGTTCGAAGCCCATCTCGCGGGGGCGCGCCAAAAGGTGCGCGACCTTCGCAAACTCTTCGGCGCGGGGCGCCGCGGAAGCGGCGGGCCAGAGGGAGCACGGGAATGATGGCGGGTTGCGGCAGCTCGGCTGCCGCCGGCGGACCGGCCCGCCACATTCCCGTGATGCTCTCGGAGGTGCTTGCCGCCCTTGACCCCAAAGACGGCGAGATCGTCGTCGACGGAACCTTTGGCGCAGGCGGATACAGCGAAGCCGTTCTCAGTCGCGCCGATTGCAAGGTCATCGCCATTGACCGGGATCCCGAGGCGTTTCGGTTAAGCGGCTTACTGGCCCAAAAATATCCGGGCCGGTTGCTCGCTGTGCTTGGCCGTTACAGCGACATGGAAGAGATCGCGGCAAGCGAAGGCTTCAACGCCGTCGACGGCGTGACCCTCGATCTCGGCGTTTCCTCAATGCAGCTCGACCGGCCGGAGCGCGGCTTCTCGTTCATGCAGGACGGCCCCCTGGACATGCGCATGGGCGAGGGGGGCCCTTCGGCCGGCGATGTCCTCAATACCGTGCCAGAGGAGGAGCTTGCCGAAATCCTCTGGAAACTTGGCGAAGAGCGCCGCGCCCGCGCCATCGCCAAGGCGATCGTCGCGCGGCGGGCAGAAAAGCCGATCGCGACCACGGGCGAGCTTGCCGAGCTGGTGGCCAAGGTTCTCGGCCGCAAACGCGACGAAACCAAGCACCCGGCCACCCGCACCTTCCAGGCGCTCCGGCTCTTTCTCAATGAGGAGCTCGACGAATTGGCCAAAGGCCTTGCCGCCGCCGAGCGGCTGCTCGAGGCCCGGGGGCGCTTGGCCATCGTAACCTTCCACTCGCTTGAGGACCGCATCGCCAAGCGCTTCCTCGCGAGCCGTAGCGCACCGCCCCCGCGGGCCTCGCGTCACCTCCCGGAGTCCGAAGCCAAAATTTTTGCCCCAAGCTTCCAGCTTCTTAACCGGCGTCCGGTAGAACCGGACAAGAAGGAAATAGCGCGGAATCCGCGCGCCCGCTCGGCTCGGCTCAGAGCCGCCTTGCGGACCGCGGCGCCCGCTCATCCTCTAGACCTTGCCGCGCTCGGGGTGCCGCGGCTTGGCTTCGCCGTTTGAGGGACTCGCTATGCGATTTGTTAATATCTGTCTTGTGATCGGCCTGGTGGCGCTCGCCGGTGTCATCTATCAGGTCAAATATCGGGCTCGCGCGCTCGATGGGGAAATCTCCACCCTCCATAAGCAAATCGACGATGAACGTGACGCGATCGCCGTGCTGCGCGCCGAATGGAGCCTGCTCAACCGCCCGGAGCGTATCGAGCGGCTGGCCCGGAAATATCTGAAGCTTGCGCCCGCCAACCCTGCGCAACTCGTCACTCTCGATACCGCGTCCGATAGCGATTTCGGCCCGGTCCTTATGAACCCGGCGGCGCCGGCAAGCGATCCGGCCGCGAAGTCGACCACGCCGCCCACGAGGTCAAAGGTCTCTGTCGCCAGTGCGCCTGCCGCGCAGTGGCCGGCGGCCAAGGTTGAGCGGCCAGTTGACGCGTCCGCCCGGTAGGCCACGACAATCATGCCCGACGCTGTAAGAAACGACGCTGCCACCTCGCGCGCGGAGCGCGCCTATCTTGCGCGCGGCCGCAATCGCTATCGCCTCGCCTGTCTTGCCTTTGCCGTCGCCTTTGTCGCCATCGGGGCGCGTCTTGTGACTCTCGGCTTAGCCGCGACCGGACCGAGTTCCGGCAGCCTCTACGATATCTCCACCACGATCCACCGGCCCGACATCTTCGATCGCGGCGGACGGTTGCTCGCTACCGACATCAAGGGCGCAACCCTTTACGCCGATCCCGCGCGCGTCATCGACATCGACGAGCTGGCCGAACAAGTCACGAGCGTCCTGCCCGACGTCAATGCCAGAAAGCTTCGCGCGAGGCTGAAACACGGCCGGCGCTTCGTTCGTATCAAGCGTGAATTGACGCCAAAGCAGCAGTCCGAGATTCACGAGCTCGGTCTCCCCGGTCTCGGCTTCATCGAGGAATATCGCCGCGTCTATCCCATGGGCGTTACGGCAAGTCATGTCGTCGGCCTCGTCGACGTCGACAATAAGGGCCTCGGCGGTATCGAGAAATTCATCGACAACAACCCCCAGCTGGCGATGACCGGCGAAGCGGGCGTCACGCTGTCGCTCGATCTCGGCGCGCAACATGTGCTGCGCGAAGAACTCGGCCGCGCCATGGCCACGTATCGCGCCAAGGCCGCGGCGGGAATCGTCATCGACGCGCATTCCGGAGAAGTGGTGGCGCTCTCGTCGCTGCCCGATTACGACCCTAATCACCGGGAGCAGGCGCTGGACAAAAACCGTCTGAATCGGATCGGCTTCGGCGTTTACGAAATGGGTTCGGTGTTCAAGGTGTTCACCGTTGCTGGCGTTCTCGACTTAGGCCTAGCCACGCTGCACACACGCTATGACGCCTCGGGCCCGATTCACTACGCCTCCTTCACGATCGACGACTTCCACGGCAAGCGACGCCCGTTAAGCGTACCGGAGGTCTTTATCTATTCGTCCAATATCGGCGCAGCCAAGATGGCGCTGCACATGGGCGTCGACCGGCACCGCGGCTTTCTCAAGAAGTTGGGGTTGATGAACTCTGTGACCACCGAGCTTGGCCCCAGCGCGGCGCCAATCGTTCCGGCGGATTGGCAGAAGCTGAGCAGTATGACCATCGGTTTCGGTCACGGTCTGTCGGTGACGCCGCTCCAGCTTGCCGCAGCAACACTGCCTCTCGTCAATGGCGGGATCGCGGTGACGCCGACCTTCCTGCCGCGCTCGCGCGAGGATGGTATCCAGGGCGGCGAAAGGGTGCTGAAGCGCAGCACCAGCGCCGCCATGCTGAAAATGATGCGTCTCAACGTGCTCAAGGGAACAGGCAAGCGCGCCAACGCCGAGGGGTACCGCGTCGGCGGCAAGACCGGGACCGCGGAGAAAGTGGTGCATGGCCGCTATTCCACCTCGGCGCTGCTGACCAGCTTCCTCGCCACCTTCCCCACCGATGCGCCGGAATATGTCGTGCTGGTCATGCTCGACGAACCGCAGCGGGTGCCTGAGTCGCATAATCACGCCACCGCCGGCCTCAATGCCGCGCCCACGGTCGGCCGGATCGTCGCCCGGATCGCGCCGATCCTTGGCGTGACGCCGAAACGCGAGCGCGATCAGCGCAAAATTGACGCCAAGGTGCTCGCCTCCTATTAACGGGCGTCAGCCCTTAACGGGTTGGCCAAGTCTCCGATTTTCAAGGAAACGCCACTTTTCCGGGCGCATGTTCGACCATGACTCTGGGTGAGCTGCTGGGGCGCGAGGCGAAGCTGCCGGCCGGCCTCGACGGCGTTCCGATCAGCGGGCTTGCGGCCGACAGCCGTGAGGTCAAGCCGGGCTATCTGTTCGCCGCCTTGCCGGGTGTCAAGACCGACGGCGCGCGTTTCATTGCCGATGCTTTGACGCGTGGCGCCGCGGCGATTCTGGTGCCGCCTGGCGCAAAGCCGGCCTCTAGCGCGGTTCCGGTGATCGAGGACAGCGATCCGCGCCGGCGGCTTGCACTGATCGCGGCGCGCTTTTTCGGCCTTCAGCCCAAGGTCACCATCGCCGTGACCGGGACCAACGGCAAGACCTCCGTTGCCTCCTATGTGCGCCAGCTTTGGTCGGGCGAGGGGCTCAAGGCCGCGAGCCTCGGCACCGTCGGTCTGGTAAGCCCATCCGGCACGAAGATACTGACGCATACCACGCCCGACCCGATCGAACTGCATCGCCTCCTTGCCGCGCTTGCCACCGACGGTGTCGCCCATCTTGCGCTCGAAGCGTCGAGCCACGGCCTACAGCAACGCCGCGTCGATGGCGTGGCGTTGGCGGCGGCCGCCTTCACCAACATCTCGCGCGATCATTTGGATTATCACCAAAGCTTTGACGACTATTTCGCGCAGAAGCTCCGCCTGTTCACCGAGCTTCTGCCGCAAGGCGCCGCCGCGGTGATGGATGTCGACAGCGAGGCGGGCAGGCATGTGGCTGAAGCCGCGAAGGCGCGCGGGCTCGATGTTGTCACCATCGGACGCCAAGGAAAGACATTGCGCCTTGTCTCAACCGAGCGCGACGGTTTCGGCCAGCGCCTGGTCATCGAGCATGGCGGCAAGCAGTCTGCCGTGCGGCTTCCATTGGTTGGAGACTTCCAAGCATCTAATGCGCTCGTGGCCGCCGGGCTTGTCATGGCTACCGGCACCAGTGCTGAAACAGCGCTGCCGATGCTTGCATCGCTCACGGTCGCGCGGGGACGGCTCGAGCTCGCCGGCATGGCGCGGGGCGTGGCGCCGATCTTCATCGATTATGCCCACACGCCGGATGCGCTGGCGAAAGCGCTCGATGCGCTGCGTCCTTATGCAAAAAACCGTCTTGCCGTCGTGTTCGGGTGCGGCGGCGATCGCGATAAAGGCAAGCGCCCCGAGATGGGAAAGGCTGCCGCCGGGCGAGCCGATCTTGTGATCGTGACCGACGACAATCCGCGCAGCGAAGATCCTGCTGAGATTCGCCAGCAAATCTTGGCGGCGGCACCCGGCGCGCTCGAGATTGGCGACCGCGCTAGCGCAATCGCCGAAGCCATTGCCGGTCTCGAACCAGGCGACGTCTTGCTGGTGGCGGGCAAGGGCCATGAGACGGGCCAGACCGTGGGCGATAGCGTGGTGCCGTTCTCCGATCATGACGCGGTGGCGGCCGCGCTGAAACAAGAGGCGAGTTGTGGCTGAACCGCTTTGGACACTCGGCGAGATCGTCAGCGCCACGCGCGGGGCAAGCCTCGGCGCGCCCGAGATTGCCGTTTCGGGCTTCTCCATCGATAGCCGCAGCCTCGCCCCCGGCGAGGCGTTCGTCGCCATCCGCGGCCCGAACCGGGACGGACATGCTTTCGTTGCCGCAGCGCTCGATCAAGGCGCGGCTTGCGCGATCGTGGACAACACCTACCCGCCGGGCGATGAACAGAGGCTCGTCCGCGTCACCGAAACGTTGGAAGCGCTGAACGACCTTGGGCGCGCCGCACGCGCCCGTGCCCGTGATGCAAAGGTGATCGCCGTCACGGGAAGCGCGGGCAAGACCGGCACGAAGGAAGCTTTGCGTCTTGCGCTTGCGCCGAGCGGGGTGGTGCACGCCTCGGCCAAATCGTTCAACAATCATTGGGGCGTCCCGCTCTCGCTTGCCAATATGCCTAAGACCGCGCGCTTCGGCGTGTTCGAGATCGGCATGAACCATGCGGGCGAAATCGACGCGCTGACGCGGCTGGTAAGGCCGCATATCGCCATTATCACCACCGTCGCGCCGGTTCACCTCGGCTTCTTCCGGTCGGTCGAGGAGATCGCCGATGCCAAGGCGGAGATCTTCCACGGGCTCGAACCGCGCGGAACCGCCATCATCAATCGCGACATTCCCTATTATCAAAGGCTGCGAGATCATGCGCTCGAGCATGGCGCCAAGATCGTCGGGTTCGGCGAGACGCAGGATGCAGAGGCGCGCCTGATAGGTGCCGTGCTTGAGCCTGACGGCTCGAATATCAGCGCCGACATTCTCGGGCAGAGGATCGATTACCGGACCGGCGCGCCCGGCCGTCATGTGGTCGAGAACTCGCTCGCCGTCCTTGCAGCGGCAAAGATAGCAGGGGCCGATCTTACCCTTGCCGCAAGCGCTCTTGCCGGGCTTCAAGCGCAACCCGGCCGCGGGGCGCGCACGCTGATCGAAGCTGAAGGCGGTGCCATCGCGATCATCGACGAATCCTATAATGCCAATCCGGCCTCGATGCGCGCGGCTCTCGCCGTGTTCGGTCTTACGTCCCGCAGTGAATTTCGCCGCAAAGTAGCAGTGCTCGGCGATATGCTCGAACTTGGGACCGATGGGCCCCGGTTGCACCGGGAGCTTGCGGAGGTCATTGACGAGACGGGGGTAGATGTTGTCTTTGCCTGCGGCGAGCTGATGAGCTCGCTTTTCGAGGCTTTGCCCGCGAATCGCCGCGGCGCTTACGCCAGGACCGCGGAACAGCTGGAGTCCCAGCTTATTGCTGCGGTCGGCCCGGGCGACGCTATTATGGTCAAAGGCTCTCTGGGCAGCCGCATGGCGCCTCTCGTCGAGGCGCTCAAGCGCCGGTTCGGAACGGAAATGGCGCCGGCGTAAGATCGCGATTGGGGGAAGAAATCGATGCTTTATTGGCTGACCGATTTCGCGTCGGAAATTCCCCTATTCAATGTCTTCCGCTACATCACCTTCCGCACCGGCGGCGCTCTGCTCACAGCTCTTTTGTTCGTGTTCTTCTTCGGACCCAGGGTGATCAAGTCTTTGCGTGTTCGCCAGGGCAGGGGTCAGCCCATCCGCGCCGACGGTCCCGAGAGCCATATTGTCCAGAAGCAAGGCACCCCGACCATGGGCGGTCTCATGATCTTGTCGGGTGTGACCGTCGCCGTGCTGCTGTGGAGCGATCTGCGGAACACGCTTGTTTGGGTGGTGCTGCTGCTCACGCTGATCTATGGCGCCGTCGGCCTCTACGACGATTACCTGAAAGTGACCAGGCAATCGGCGCAAGGTTTCCGCGGACGCATCAAGATTTTGATCGAAGCGGCCGCGGCGCTGGCGGCCACGGCCGTCATCGTCCGTGTCGGCCAAGAGCCGCTGGCAACGTCGCTCACCATTCCCTTTTTTAAGAGCGCGCTGATCGATCTTGGCTGGTGGTTCATCCCGTTTGGGGCGCTCGTCATTGTCGGCGCCGGCAATGCCGTGAACTTGACCGACGGTCTCGACGGCCTTGCCATTGTCCCGGTGATGATCGCCGCCGCGACGTTCGGCATCATCTCCTATCTTGTCGGTAATGCACTCTTTGCCGATTATTTGCAGATCCATTTTGTGCCCGGCACCGGCGAGCTTGCGGTCATTTGTGGTGCGCTTGTCGGGGCGGGCCTCGGCTTTCTCTGGTTCAACGCGCCGCCCGCACTCATTTTCATGGGCGACACCGGGTCGTTGGCGCTCGGCGCCGCGCTCGGCGCCATCGCCGTCGCCACCAAGCACGAACTGGTGCTGGCCATTGTCGGCGGCCTGTTTGTGCTGGAGGCCGTCTCGGTGATCGTTCAGGTCGCCTCGTTCAAGCTGTTCGGCAAAAGGGTGTTCCGCATGGCCCCGCTGCACCACCATTTCGAGCAGAAGGGCTGGCCCGAATCGACGGTGGTGATCCGATTCTGGATCATTGCCGTGGTCCTTGCGCTTGCTGGCCTCGCCACCCTCAAATTGCGCTAAGTTCTGTCATTATGATTCCCGTGACGATGTTCGCCGGGCGAGACGTTGCGGTCCTGGGCTTAGGGCTGAGCGGACTTGCCTCGGCGCGCGCGCTCAAAGCGGGCGGCGCCAATCCGGTTGTTTGGGACGACAACGCGGGCCCGCGCGAGCAAGCCGCGTCAGAGGGCTTCACCCTGGCCGATCTCCGGGACGCCGACTGGTCGCGCTTTGCCGCTCTCGTGCTCGCGCCCGGAATTCCTTTGACTCATCCCGCGCCGCATTGGGGCGTCGCCCGCGCCAAAGAGGCCAATGTCGAGGTGATCGGCGATATCGAACTCTTCTGCCGCGCGCGGGCGCTCTCCAGCACTCCGGGGAAGGTCGTCGTCATCACCGGCACGAACGGCAAATCGACCACCGCCGCGCTCACCGCGCATCTGCTCACCGCGTCAGGTAGACGCGCCGCGCTCGGCGGCAATATCGGCAAGGCCGTGCTCGATCTCGACCCGTTCGCAGATGACCTTACTTACGTGCTCGAACTGTCGTCGTTCCAGATCGAGCTTGCACCCGGTCTGGCGGCCGACGCCGCAGCACTCCTCAACATCACGCCGGACCATCTCGACCGCCACGGCACGGTTGAGAATTATGCCCGCATCAAAGCCTCGATTTTTGCCGGCCTCGGTCCCGATGGGACTGCCGTGGTCGGCGTTGATGACGAGCTGTCACGGGCGATCGCGGATGGGCTCGAAAGCCGGTATGCGGTGAAACGCGTCTCGATCGGCCGAAAGGTTGAGACGGGCGTTTTCGGGACTGACGGCGTCTTGCACGAGATGGAGCAGGGACGCGAGCTTGCGCGTGTCGATCTTTCCGGCATCGGCTCTCTGAGAGGGGCCCATAATTGGCAGAATGCCGCGGTCGCTTACGCGCTTGCCCGCTCGCAAGGGCTCGCATCCACCTCGATCGCCGAAGGCTTTAAGAATTTTGCCGGCTTGCCCCACCGCATGGAGCAGGTGGCGCGCAAGGGCAAAGTCCTGTTCGTCAACGACTCGAAGGCCACCAATGCCGATGCCGCGGCCAAGGCGCTTGCGAGCTTTTCCGGCATTTATTGGATTGTCGGGGGCAGGGCCAAGGAAGGGGGATTAGCGGGTCTTGAACCTTTCTATCCGAAACTTGAGCGCGCTTATCTGATCGGGGAGGCGGCGGACGCCTTTGCCCGCCAACTCGGGGACGAGGTCGATCATGTCCAATGCGGCACTCTTGAATCCGCCGTCGCGGCTGCCGCGGCCGATGCCGGCCAGTCGAGTGGCAAGGAGCCGGTCGTGCTGCTCTCGCCGGCTTGTGCCTCTTACGATCAATTTGAGAATTTCGCCAAGCGCGGCGATGCTTTTCGGGATCTGGTCATGAGCCTCGACGGTGTTGAAGGGGTGAAGCCCAAGCAGGGACAGGCGGCATGAGGCTGACGCGCGCCGACGGCAGCGTTCTTTCGGATTGGTGGTTCACCGTCGACCGGCTGATGTTCTTCGGCCTTCTTCTGCTGATGGGCGCGGGCGTTGTGCTCTCTCTTGCCGCGAGCCCGCCGATCGCCGCCAAATTCGGTCTCGAACCCTTCCACTTCGTGCGCCGCCACGTCGTGCTGCTTTTGCCGGCGGTCGCGATCATGTTCGCGGTTTCGACGCTGACACCGAAGCAGATCAGGCGCGCGAGCCTCGTCATTTTCTGCGCCGGCATCGCATTGATGGTTTTGGCCATCCTATTCGGCCCCGAGATCAAGGGCGCCAAGCGCTGGCTCCAGTTTGGCGCCGCGTCGATCCAGCCGTCGGAATTCGTCAAGCCCGCTTTCGTGGTGCTCTGTGCCTGGCTGTTCAATGAGTATCAGAAACGCCGCGATGTGCCTGGTTTTGAGCTTGCGGTCGCGCTGTACGCGATCTTCGTGGGACTGCTCGTCATGCAGCCCGATTTTGGTCAAGCGCTGCTCGTGACCTTGGTCTGGGGCGCACTTGTTTATATGGCCGGCATCAACATTGTATGGATCGGTGCGCTTGGAGCGGCCGGCCTCGTCGGCATCGTGTCGTCTTATCTGCTCATCCCGCACGTTGCCTCGCGCATCGACCGCTTTCTCGATCCCGCCTCCGGCGACACCTACCAGGCCGATCGCTCGCTCGATTCGTTTCTTTATGGCGGATGGTTCGGCCGCGGTCCCGGCGAAGGCACGGTCAAGAACGTGCTGCCCGACTCTCACACCGACTTCATCTTTGCCGTCACCGCCGAGGAGTATGGGCTGATCGTCTGCCTGATCTTGCTTGCTCTGTTTGCTTTCATCGTGCTGCGCGGCCTGTTGAAGGCGGCGCAAGAGCCTGACGGTTTCATCCGGCATGCCGTCGCGGGTCTCATCATGCTGTTCGGCTTGCAAGCCTTGATCAACATGGCGGTCAATGTCGGTCTGCTGCCCGCCAAGGGCATGACACTGCCGTTCATTTCCTATGGCGGGTCGTCGCTGTTGGCCATGGCGCTGACCATGGGGCTTGTGCTCGGGCTGACCCGCAAGCGCCCCATGGCGGGGCATTTGGCGCCAAGAGCGCATCGTGAGTCCGAACCGGACTCTGTCAGGGAGCAGACCGCTTGACTGCGCGCCCGATCCTTCTGGCCGCGGGCGGCACTGGAGGACATCTCTTTCCCGCTGCTGCTCTGGCGCAAGAGCT
>Ga0307425_1000255_pt1 | contig 33481 bp, 38 predicted proteins | sample SalMarWE160330MG_FD_202152 | JGI IMG/M metagenome (GOLD analysis project Ga0307425, IMG submission 202152) | Salt marsh sediment microbial communities from the Plum Island Ecosystem LTER, Massachusetts, United States - WE1603-30 | ecosystem: Environmental > Aquatic > Marine > Intertidal zone >... | reverse complement strand
AGGCACCTGCTTCTGACGGTCAGTGAAAAGGCGGACAGCCTGTTCGGAGTCCGGTTTGTGGGGAATTTTTTCTCGGGCAAAGGGGAGATGAAGATCACCCTGTTTTATCTTACTCCCAAACCGCCGGGCGTCTTTGAATCCGACCATGAGAGTGAACTGCAGGCCAGAAAATCAGAGGCCAAAGGGCTGCAGGCATTGCAGGGGGCCAAAGGAGAACTTCTGAAAATGGGGTTCAAAGAGGAACAAGTGATAACCAAGCTCAGGGCCCGCAGGGTGTCCAAGATCATGGATATTATCCAGGAGGGGGCGAACGGCAGATATGATGCTGTGGTATTGGGCAGAAGGGGGTTATCCTGGCTGGAGCATGCCTATGATGAAAGCGTGACCAAGGGGGTGCTTCAGCAGACGGTGGACTTTCCCCTCTGGATATGCCGGAGGCCCGATCTGGAGAGAAAAAACGTGCTGGCCTGTGTGGACGGTTCTGAAGCGTCCCATCGCATGGTGGACCATGTCGGATTCATTTTAGGGCATGATGAAAATCATACGGTGACCCTCCTGACGGTGGCCAAGAAGGGAAAAACCGGCGACAAGAGCCCGGAGGATGCCATTTCAAAGAGCAGGGAGCTGTTGATAGGAAGCGGCCTTGCAGCGGATAGGATTAACACCAAGGTGATCGCCGGGGCCGCGCCGAGCAAGGCCATTTTGAAAGAGGCCGCGACCGGAGGTTTTGCCGCCGTGGCCGTGGGCAGGACGGGGACCGGGCAAGGGCTGCTGAAAAAGGTCTTTGTGGGCTCTGTGAGCGATACCCTTTTTCAAACGTTGGAGGGGGCGGCCCTCTGGCTGGCCTGATGGTCTCTGGCATGGCCCGCTGTGTCCCCTGTTGATTCGGTGGGTGGATACGAAAGGGCATGGGCTTATGGTCACGCCCGAGGCAACAAGAGGTTTGAATTCGGAAGATGTTTATGTTTGGGAGCTACAATATACCGGTTGAATTGAGAGAGGGGGAAATCTCTGTCTCGCTTCATAGGGAGCAAGATGTCCTGATCTATCACAGGGAGTGCCTTGGGGACGCGTGTGATAAGCGGATGTTTTCCAAGGCAGAAAAAATCCTGATGGTTCCCACGGAACCGGTGACGCTGCCAAAGGCCATTACCCCCTATCTTTTCATCAAGTTTGACAAAACCCTTCTCCTGGAGCCGGAATCCACAGCTCGAATCTATGTGACCTTTCCGGTGGAGATCGGTGTCTTTGCCTCTGGCGGTGGCAAACCCCAATTTATTGATGGGTTTACTCTGGCCCAGAAGAAATTCACCCTCTATGGCGAACCGAGTACGGGCAAGATTTGTAGGTATTGGAACAGCGACATCCATACAACTATACCTGAATGGGATAGGCTCTGGGAAGGGATTATGGAACTCAACATCCAGAACACGGACACCGATTGGGTCGAGGTGAAAAAGGCGGTCTTCAACGCCTATGGCATAAAGATTTTTTACGACCAAGGTATGGTATCCATGAAGTCCATCATGAAACTGAGGCCCGGGGATACGGCTGAGACATCCTTTGAAAGCAGCCCCATAAAAGCGGGCATGAAAAAGTCCGTGGAGAGATATACCCTTAAGAAAATCTCTGTGGCCACGGGAAAATTTGTGATGGAGCACGGACTATGATTCACAACAAAGTCATCTACGGGAATGTAACGGTTCTCGACCTGGCCATGGCCCTGATTATCCTGATCGTTTCCATCGGGGTGGCAAAAGGGCTCGTCCTCTATACCAGACGGCTTCTCAAGGAAAAGGTAGATAAGGGGCAACTGGAGATCTTCGCCAAGGTTCTTTATTACGTCATAATAGTCACCGCGGTTCTTGTGGCCCTTCCCTTCCTGGGTGTAAAGCCCTCGGGACTCCTGGTAGCGGGCGGCGTAGTCGGCCTGGCCATCGGCTTTGCCAGCCAAAGCATCATCGGGAACCTGATTTCAGGCATATTCCTCATCATCGAACGCCCCATCAAAATGGGTCAATCGGTCAACATTGAGGGGACCGTGGGGATTGTGGAAGACATCCGGATCATGTCCACCACCCTGAGGACCTTTGAAGGGCTCTTTGTAAGGATACCCAACCAGAAGGTATTTACCACCAACATTACCAACTACGTGGCCAACGTGGCCAGGCGTGTGGATTACACCATCGGGATTCCCTATACCGCCGAAGCGGAAAATGCCATCTCCCTGATCAAGAAACTGATCGAGGCCGAACCCTTTGCACTCAAGAATCCGGAACCCGTGGTTTATGTGGACAACCTGGGGGACAACAGCGTCAATCTCTTGGTTCGGTTCTGGGCCCCCGTGAGCGAGTGGTTTTCCATAAAAACCAAAATGCTCTGGCGGATGAAAAAGGCCCTGGAGGAAGAAGGGATTGAGATCCCCTTTCCTCAACGTGTGCTCTGGTTTGCCAATGAGTTGAAAGGAAGCGTGAAGGCGGATCCGGAATCGGTTGTCGGGAAAGAGGCCGAAGCCGAGAATTTGTCATGATTTTCTGGGGCTCTTTGTGACTTCTCAATAAATCCGGGAGTCCCATCGCGCCTGCCGGCGCAGGCTCAGGGGGGTTTCTTGAGTAAATGCGCCGTTTGTCTTGTCCTTTTAGACACCTTTTGCCAGGACAGAGAGACTGACCCATATTTTTTTTAAGAAGATAAATCATGAACATCCTCGCCATCATTGCCAACTTCAAGTTTCAGGATCTTATCGACATCCTGTTCCTCAGCGTACTGGCCTACCATCTCTTCGTGTGGTTTCAGGGGACCAAGGCGTTCAAGGCCCTTATCGGCCTTCTAATCTTAGGGGCCGTGTTTACAATCGCAAAGGCATGGGGCTTGTTCCTGACCACTTGGGTGTTTCAATTTCTGTGGCAGATCCTGGTGATCCTGTTAGTGGTCCTTTTTCAATCGGAAATCCGGCAGGTGCTGGAAAAGGTGAATCCGCTTCAAAGATTGGGATTCCGCAGACAGAGAAAATCCGAGGAATGGGTTGTGGAAATGGCAAAGGGGGTTTTTGCCCTTGCCGGGGAGAAAACAGGGGCACTCATTATTATTGAACGGGGTGAAAGGGTCCAGGAGTATATGACTGAAGGGCAAAAGCTTGAATCCGCACCTACACCGGAAGTTTTGAAAAGCATTTTCCAGAAGGAATCCCCCCTTCATGATGGCGCCATTCTCATCAGGCAGGGAGAGATCACGGAAGTGGCCTGTTATCTCCCCCTCACGCCGGCTGAAGGACTGCCAAAAGAGTGGGGAACCCGCCACCGCGCGGCCATAGGTCTTTCAGAACGCTGTGACGCCTGGGTTGTGGTGGTTTCCGAGGAACGCGGGGAGGTCTCCATGGCGAGGGAAGGCCAAATGATCCATGTGGAGAACCCCCAGAAGTTTTACCAACTGATCCTGGATGCCCTGGCCGCCTCAGGCCCCAAGGACAAGACCTGGAAGGAAAGGATCCGCTATTTTCTGCTCAACCGTTGGCGCACCAAACTGGTGACCCTTGGGCTTGTCGGCTTTCTCTGGTTGCTCTTGGCAGGGCAGCAGGATTTTGAAGTCACATTAAGGGTTCCCCTCAGGATTAAAGAGCTTCCTGCTCAGATGGAAATCCTGGAACCCCTCAACTCCAATCTCCAGGTTACCCTCCGAGGTCTGCGACGAGATGCCAGCATCCTGGATAAGGAAAATGTGATTGCCGAAGTTGATCTCTCCAGGGCTCAACCGGGGAAGATGGACTTTGCCATTACCCGTAAAGAAATAGGGTTGCCCGATGATCGGGTTCAAGTGGTGAACATTGATCCCTCGACAATTCAATTTACCTTCAAGGAAGTGCAGGAACATCAAAAACGTGAGCAATAGAACGGAAGGAATAGTGGTTTTGCGATGTGAGGATTAGAAATGGAAAAGAAAAAGAAGGAAAAAAAGATAAAAAGGCGAAGAGTAACCTTTTCCCTCGATGCCCCGAATGCGCAAGTGGTCATTCTCATGGGGGATTTCAACCAGTGGAACGAGAAGACCCATCCCATGAAAAAGGGGGATGACAGCGGGTGGAAAAAGTTCATCATGGTACCTCCGGGCAGGTACGAATACCGATTTCTCGTGGACGGGGAATGGGGGAACGATCCAAATAATAGTCAGGTATGTTCCAATTCTTTCGGCACGCTGAATAACTTCCTGGTGGTGACATAGGACCGTCTCTTATTCTTTATTACACAACACATTAGGCGTGCCCAGTGTTTCGGTGCCCCATAGTTCCAGGATGATGGTACTGGGGTCTTGTGCGAAGCTCCGATGGCAGGATCTCCACAATGCTCCGACTGGCGGTGAAAAATATTCTCTCACTTACCACCATTGCACAATTGACCGCAGCGACAATGGATTTAGCCGCCATGTGCGGTGACCTATTTGTCCTCAATAAACCCACCGGAAACCCTCGCCTGATTCGTTTCATATCTATCGAACACGAATGCTGCATCATCTTCCAGAAATTGTACACTGACACAAAAGAAGGTCTTGGATGTCAAGAGAATGAAAAGCCAAAAAATCGTTTTTGAAGTACGCGTTGAAGACTTCGCTGAAACCTTCAGCAGAACACCAAGGGGGAAAAAAGAATTTTCCGAATTCCGTGAGTACTGCGAAAAGGGTCTGCGAAACGGACACATCGATTGGAATATCGTTCTTGATTGCGCAAAGGACGCGATGAAAAAGTGAAGCCGCGAGAAAACATTCACCGTCTTAAACACCCGCTTTGCTGAACGAGATGATATGTTCTGATGAAAATTGCTGGTTTGAGGATGTCTCAGGAAAGATAGATTTTGATGGGAATTCGCTGGGAGTTTTTGTGGTTGGCCTCCCCTATAGAAATTCCCAGAATAGTGGGAAAAATAGTTCTTATATAAAGATTTGTATGGTGCAGAATACTTGTAGAAGTGGGATGAGAGAAAACAGGGTGCGCTTCTGTCATTCTATAAATTTCTTATCAAAACCTTCTCATGATCGGTTTCTCCTCCTCTTCGGATTATGGCTTCTTTCTATATTGCTGTGTCTCAAAAAAGGAAGGTTTTAGGCATTATTTACTCTTCAGTGAAAAATATGAGCGTCAATTACCATCTGTGAGGAGTAAAAATGTTTAATCAGAAAGAAGCCAATTATTATCAAAATTACATCTCTCCCCTTCAAGGCGGGAAGCTCACAGTACTCCCCACCATGGACTTTTCAATCGATTACGTATCAAAAAGAAATACGTCATATATCGTTGCAGAAGAATTCATGAAACGCGCAGAAAGCCCGGGCAAAATGTCTTATCTTGATGATTTTTTCAATCAAAAAAAGGAGCTCTCAGAAGACAGAGTCAACCTGGTCCTCGAAGAAATCACCGGCAGGGAAAGACTCAGAGAAGAGAACCTTTCAGACCTCTACCAAGACCTGATGCGGATTAACAACTGGCGACTTGAAAGACCAATTGATCAATACTACCAGAAAGGCAGAACCTGGTTAGACCTCAACAAGATGGAGTTTCAGATACCTGAGTGAGCGCGTACGTGAACCTTCGGGCCTGAAAGATACTTCATCCAATAGAAGTATCGTTCAAAAGCAGCTTGATCTTGTAGCGGCCGAAATTCAAAACGGCGTGTTTGAATTCTCGGAAAGATTTCCTCACAGCAAAAAGAAAGAGTATTTCACCATGCTGGAGAGAAAAACGGTAATAAAGAATCCTGAACACGTACTGTTTGGGGAATCTGTAAAGAAATGGTGGGAGGACATGAAATTGGGGATGAGCTTCAGCCAAATTAAAGATTATACCACAATTCTCAAAACTCACCATCTTCCCTATTTTGCCAAGATGCCTTTCAGTGAAATCTGTTCCAAGGTGGGGATGAAGAAATTCGTGGCAAGGCTAAAAAGTAAAAAAAACCGCTATGGTCAGCCGCTTTCGGCCAAACGCATCCAGAATGTTATGATTCCTTTAAGGATTATCGTAAGAGACGCCATCGATGAGTATGGCTGGTCCGATCTTATCGACCCTTTTACAGGACTCAAACTTCCAAAGGTCCGAAAGTTCAGGGTATGTCCTTTCAATTTTGAGGAATGGCAAGTTGTGATGGATCTTATGCTGCCCTGGTATAGGCCCTACTTTGAATTTGCGGTGCAAACAGGCCTTAGGCCCTCAGAGCAGGTCGCGCTCAAATGGGGCGCCATTGATGATGAGTTCATCCATATTGAGCTGAGCAGGGTGTACAATAGGGAAAAATCTGACCTTAAGACCGAGGAAAGCAGGCGGAGGATCCAAATCCGGCCTGGCATTAAAGAATGCCTGAAGCAGCAAAGGGAGCTGAGTCAGCACCTCGATCGCCCGTATGTGTTTGTAAATATGGAGGGAAGGCCAATCCTCCAGGATAAGCTCAGGGAGGTATGGGCAAGGGTTTTGAAAAAAACCGACCTTATTTATCGGCGCATGTATGAAACCCGGCACACATTTGCGTCCTGGGCGCTGGCAGCGGGTGAGACACCGGAATGGGTGGCCAGAACCCTGGGCCACGTAGACACTTCCATGGTCTATAAGACCTATGGCCGTTATATTCCCAACCTCACAAGACAGGACGGCTCGGCCTTCGAGAGGCAGTATATGGAGGCCGCAAATGAAAAAGGGTAACCAAAATAGGCACAATTTTAGGCACAATCGCCTTTTTTGGGGTTACCCCTAGGGCGTTAACTTATTGATATTATTTAATTTTTGGTTGGTGGAGGCGGGGGGAGTCGAACCCCCGTCCGGAAACATTCCATTCAGGCGTCTACATACTTAGCCCAATTTTTCAGTTTCGCCCCGAGGGTCGCAATTGGGCATGGCTGCCAGGGGGCTAACCTGTGTTAGTTTTCGCTTTACCGTCCCACAGGTCTGACAGTGCGGCTATCCTGCTAATCGACGTCTTATTCGGTCACGCAGGCAAAGACCGAGAAGACGTTAGCCTAATTTATGCGGCTAAAGCATATGCATAATCATCTGCATTTGTGTTAAACCCACCTGTTTTACGAGCAGCTGGAACCTCGGTATGCAACCTGAACTTCAACTATCCCCGTCGAAGCCGTTTCGCCCCCATAAATTTAAATGGTTGACAAATAAAATGGTTATTATGATTTAAAAAAATAACAATTGTTATATGAAATGTCAATATTTATCACGTTTACGTACCTGATCCATCTCGCGTTTTAGCTCCTTTTCCTTTAAAACCCGCCTCTTGTCATACTTCTTCTTTCCTTTTGCCAAGGCGATTTCTACTTTGGCCTTCCCCCTTTTAAAATAGATCTTGGTAGGAATCAGGGAGTATCCCTTTTCCACGGTTTTTCCGATCAGACGCTTTATCTCCCTCTTGTTTAGGAGGAGTTTTCTGGTCCTCATAGGATTAAGCTCAATATGATGAGCAAAGGGATAGGGAGTGATATGCATATTGTAGAGAAAAACCTCTCCCCCTTTTACCCTTGCGTAACTGTCTACCAGACTGGCCCTCCCTTCCCTGAGAGACTTCACCTCAGCGCCCAACAGAACAATCCCTGTCTCCATGAACTCACTAAGGTAATAATTATAGCCGGCTTTTTTATTCCGACAAACAGTTTTTATGCCCGAATCCCGTTTAGTTGCCATTGAAAATAACCATCAATCATCCCCCCGTCAGGGCTTGGTTCTGTTCAGACCTTTGGTCCTTAAATAATCAATATTCAATAGTCAATATTCAATCCAAGAGGTATCCCTTTTCCTCTAATTCCGGAAACATACGTTTGGTCCCCTCTAAGATATAGGCCCGCACCTCCTTGGCGGTATTTAATGCCATTATCTTTTTTAAGTCTGCCTTAGCCTGTTTCATCGGTATCGCCCTCACCATCTTTTTGATAAGGGGTATGGCCCTTGCATTCATGCTGAGTCGATCGATGCCGATTCCCAATAAAATAGAGATACAAAGAGGATCTCCCGCCATCTCTCCGCAAAGGGCAACCTCGATTCCGGCATCCCTTGCCGCACTGACCACCTGCCGGATCATCCTGAGAATAGCCGGGTGAAATGGCTGATACATATAGGCCACATGCTCGTTGATCCTGTCAATTGCAAGGGCATACTGGATAAGATCGTTAGTTCCGATGCTGAAAAAATCCACATGGCGGGCCAGGACCTCGGCCATGGCAACGGCAGAGGGAATCTCCATCATGATACCCACTTCCATGTTGGTGTCATATTCAATATTATCGTGGTTCAGATCTTCTTTGACCTGTTCCAGGATCTGTTTTGCGTCCAATAGTTCCTGCAAACCGGATATCATGGGAAACATCAGTTGAATCTTGCCGTAGAGACTCGCCCTGAGAATTGCGCGAAGCTGTATCCTAAATATCTCTGGCTCTTTAAGACAAAACCGTATCGCTCTCAGACCGAGCGCAGGATTGCTTTCCTCGGATATTGCGATCTCTGATGCAAATTTGTCGCCCCCGAGGTCCAAGGTCCTTATTCTCACCGGAGCCGGATTCATGATCTCAACGACCTCTCGGTAATCCTCAAACAGGTCTTCTTCGTCCGGGAACCCGTTCCCTCTGAGGTATAGGAATTCCGTCCTGTAAAGACCTATCCCTTCTCCCCCACAATCTTTGACCGCGGCCACCTCTTCCAGAAACTCGATATTGGCAGTAATGGTAACCCTGTGTCCATCTGGGGTCTCTGCCGGAAGATGGCTCATCCTGGCTATGCTGGACTTATATTCCTGAAGCCGAAGCGCCTTCTCCTGATAATGGATAATGGTGCTATCGTCAGGGTTTATAACGATCACGCCAGAGCTTCCATCAACGATCAGAAGGTCCCCATCCTCCACTAAGGCGGTAGCGGATTCGAGCCCAACAATCGCTGGAATCTCCAAGGCTTGTGCCATAATGGCGGTATGGGAAGTCTTTCCACCCACATCGGTTATGAATCCCATCACCTTTGCGGTGTTCAGTTCGGTCGTGTCGGCCGGCGATAGATCATGAGCTACAATAATTACCCTCTGGTTGATTTCTCCAAGACTCTGGAGTGTATCCCCGGAAAGGGTCCTGATGAGCCTTTCCGTAACATTCTCCACATCGCTGATGCGGTTGCTGATATATTCGTCATCGATCTGTTCAAAAGCTTCTCGTATCTCTTCTAAGGATTTCTTGAGTGCCCATTCGGCATTTATCCTCTCCTGTAGAATCATGTTGACGGTAGAATCGTAGAGCATTCCGTCCTTGAGGATCATTAAGTGGCTGTCTAAGATAAAGCTCTGGTCTTTAACCTTGTCAGGCATTTTATTCTTGAGAGAAAGAAACTGGGCCTCTACGGCATGAACAGCCTCCTTAAATCGTTCAACCTCCCTTTCTAACGCCTCTCCATTAACCAGATACTGATACACGATCTTGACCCTTGATCTGTCTACCAGGTGGGCCTTACCGATAACAATGTCGGGATAAACAGCAACCCCCCTCAGCTCTCTTTCTCCGGTAACAGCCCCTTTTGTCATGTCTTCTCCCCGAATTTCCGCTCAAAAAGCTCACCCAGGTTCTCCATGAAATGCTCCGAGTCCTCTCCTACGATTCTGGCCTCCATCTCGGTCCCTTTGGGACATGCCAATGTAAGGATTGACAAGATACTGGAACCATCCACCTCGTCACCATCCTTTCTGAGAAAAAGTTGAGACTTATACTGATTGCCTAATTCCACTATCTTGGCGGCAGACCGGGCATGAAGACCCAAACTGTTTTTGACCTTGAGTTTTCTGATCAACTCTGTCCCTCTCGTGCTTTCAAACTCGCTCTTTCTGGCAAGGCATTCCTTATACACTTGCCTATAGGTTACGTCTTCATCCCTGGAGATGCGCCCGGCAATATCCTTGATACTCATCGTTTTCTCTTTTATGAGTTTTTCAATCCTGTTCAATGCCCCTTGACTCAAGCCTTTTGGTTTCTCTTTAGACTCATGCCCGGCAACTACCAAAGTAAATTCCCCCCTGATTTTATCCGATGTGAGAAATCTCAAGATATGGCTTGGGGTTCCCCTTTGCGCCTCCTCAAATACCTTGGTCATCTCTCTAAGCATGACCATCTCTCTTTCGCCGAATATCTCACTCAGGTCGTTTAACATCGCCCTAATACGATGCGGGGCTTCATAAAAAACCATGGTGTGGGTCTCTGAGGCCAGCTTTTCCAACTCTCTCTTTCTCTTTCCAGCCTTGTTTGACAAGAACCCTAAGAATACAAAACGAGCAGTAGGCAAGCCCGACACCGACAGTGCAGCCACAACAGCGGACGGACCCGGAACAGGCCTCACGTTAATATCCGCCTTCACCGCCCGGTTTATCAAATAGACTCCGGGATCTGAAATACCTGGTGTCCCGGCATCGGTTACAAGGGCAAGGTCTGAGCCGGATTTGAGCCTGTTAACAAGCTGTTTTGTCTTGGTGCTTTGATTATGCTGATGGTAGTCAGTAATCCTTGTCTTAATGTCGAAGCGTTCACAAAGTCTCTTTGTGTGTTTGACGTTCTCGGCCGCTATCATATCAACACTCTTGAGAACTTTCAACGCCCTCAGGGTGATGTCTTCCAGGTTTCCAATGGGCGTAGATACCACATAAAGTGTTCCATGTTTTTCATTGGGGGTTGCGGATTGCGAATTGCGGCCTCCGGCCCATAGGGGCCTACGCCCCGGAGGGATTGCGTTATCAGTGGTATTAGGATCTTTCATTGCAAGTTCTGCCTAATAGGCCAGATCGAAGGCATTCTTTATTACCTCGATTTCAGGTTCACCCCGTCCAAGACAGATAGCTACCACATCAAACCTCGCCTTGATATCGCAGCAGTTATTCGATTTCATATAGGCCAGGGCAACCTTGGAGAGCTGTCTCTTTTTCCTGGCATTTACAGCCTCTTTAGCATAACCGATAGGCCTTCCCTTCCTGGTCTTTATCTCTATGAACACCAATGTATCGCCATCCTTCGCTATTAGATCCACCTCTCCCAAAGGGCAGCGGTAATTTCGTAAGATCTTCTTATACCCTAAGCGCTTAATCTTCTTAAAGGCCAGATCTTCACCAAAAATTCCTAATTCAAGCCTTTCCCTTGTCAAAACAGAGCCTTTACCCTAACATTGCATAAACCTTCGGTCCAAAAATGCTACGCTCGTTCTATATCAGGCCATCAAGAAACGCTGGCCCATTTTCAAGACTGTGTCCTATGTTCAATACGCTTTCATCCTTGAAAACGGCCCAACGTCCCTTGCTGACCTAATCTAAAGCGTTTTAAACTCAAATTTTATGCAACGTTAGGGTTTACAGATAGTAACACTTCAGCTTCTTGAAAATGTGGCAAAAGGATAGCCAAAGATATTTCAAATTTCAACTTTCCAATTTCAATCGCGTAGCACCCTTTTAAAGGTCAAACGGTGAATCGGGCATGGGCCATGCCGTTCCAGGGCTTCAAGGTGTTGACGAGTTCCATATCCCTTATTTTTATCAAAACCATAGACCGGGTACATCCTGTGGTAAGAACGCATGATCCTGTCCCGATAGACCTTGGCAATAACAGAAGCAGCAGAGATGCTACGACTGATCTGATCGCCCTTTTTCAGGCACTTCTGAGTTATGGGGAGTGGAACTGGGTGGATGCCGTCAACAAGAAGGGTTTCAGGTCTTGGGTCAAGGGCCTTCACTGCGCGTGCCATAGCCTCAAGAGAGGCCTTCAAGATATTGAACTCATCAATATATTCACGCGAAACAACACCAACAGCAGTGGCTAAGGCCTCACCATGTATAACAACAAAGGCCGCATCTCTTGCCCTTGCAGTCATCATCTTTGAGTCCCTTACCCCTGGCACCTCGGGATTAGGAGGAAAGATAACTGCTGCAGCCACAACCGGCCCGGCCAGCGGGCCTCGTCCCGCCTCATCAACGCCGGCAATCAACTGATACCCTGCGCTGCGGGCCAACCCTTCATAAAAGAATGGATCACCGGTCAAGCGATCGGCGCTTTCCGGGAAAAGAGATAAATTTTCAGGGGGACGCACTTTCCCCTGTCATTCGGGCTGATATCTGATTTTCTCTTAATCCGGCAGAAGGCCCTGACATTAGAACCTCTTTTCTTTGATTCTTGCGGCCTTTCCTCTCAGCTTCCGCAAGTAGTAGAGCCGTGCCCTCCGCACCCTACCCCTTGTGATGACCTCGATTTTATCAATAATAGGCGAGTGAAGAGGGAAGATCCTTTCTACACCGATTCCGTAGGATACCTTTCTTACCGTAAAAGTAGCGCCGGTGTTTCCTTTACGCTTTCTAATAACAACTCCTTGGAATATCTGAATCCTTTCCTTCTCCCCCTCTTTTATCTTGACATATACCTTAACCGTATCACCCGGCCTGAATTCAGGGATATCACCACGCATCTGCTCCTTTTCAAGCGCTTCTATGACATTCATATCATTCTCCTATATCTCTCCTGCTAATCGATCTAAAATAATGGCAGCCGCGGTCCTTACAGAGAGGTGATTATAGCCCGTTTTGCCTGAAACAGGGTCTAATATACTATCGGTCTTTTTCATAACCTCTTCGTGGAGACCCCATGCCGTGCCAAACAACAACATAACGGCCTTGTCCTCTTTAATAAGGCTCCTTGCCTTTTCGTAAGACATGGAACGATCTTTTTTTTCATGTCTCGCATCTGTAGCAATTATTAGAGGAGTTTCTCCCTCTGTTTTTTTAATTCCCTCTACTGCCCGATCGAGGTCCGGAACGACACAAACAAGTTCAAGGGCCTCTTTTCTGTGCCGGTTGTATTGGCCGCCATAACCATCGATCCAGTGTCTTAAAACACGCCTTGTTAGGTTTTGCTGGTCATCTAAAGGTGTGACAATGAAAAGCCTTTTGACACCATAAGTCTTAGCAAGTCTGGCCAAATCATGGATGTCTAATGTGGTTATGGCCGAGGCTATCCTCTCATAATTCTTATTGTAAACAGGAAAATGGATCAGCCCCATGTAGAGACGCAACGTTACGCCCCGAGACCTTTGCAAAACACCCCTTTTTACCCAATCTCAGCGTCAGGCTCAGATTTTAATCCTCGAAATATTCAATATATTCCTGTGGTTAAAATCTTCGCCTTCCTTGATCTTGACCAAAATTGAGTATTTTTCAAAGGTCTCGCCTCCTATAATAATCCCGACAAAATCGCCCTATCCTCAGGCGTTAATTTTGCCTGTTGAAGCAGGTCGGGCCTTTTTTTTAGGGTCCTCTTCAGGGATTCCTCTCTCCTCCACACTCGAATCTTTTCATGATTTCCTGACAAGAGGATCTCCGGGGCCTCTTTGTCCTGGAACACCCTTGGCCTGGTGTACTGGGGATATTCCAGAAGCCCATCTTCAAAAGAGTCTTCGAGATTGGATCTCTCACTCCCGAGAACACCGGGAATCAGACGACTCACTGCATCAACAATGACCATAGCGCCCAATTCCCCACCGCTCAAGATATAATCACCGATGGACAGCTCCATATCGATAGAGGTCAACTTGATTCTCTCATCTACCCCTTCGTAACGGCCACAGACAAGAATGAGTTGATCCCACCCTGACATTTCCCACGCAATCGATTGATCAAACAGTTTGCCCTGGGGACTGAGAAGAATAACAGTGCCCCGTCCCTCTACCCTGTCAACCGATTTCAGGGCACGATAGATTGGACCCGGTTTCATGACCATACCTTCACCGCCCCCGTAAGGACGGTCATCGGTGGTCTTGTGCGTTCCTTTGGCAAAATCACGTATATTAATCAGGTTAACATCCACCAATCCCTTCTTTACCGCGCGGCCCAAGACGCCTTGTTGAAGGTAAGCGGCAAGCATTTCAGGGAATAAGGTGAGGACATCAAACTTCATTCAAATCTAATAACCCCTCCATGGCTGATATAGTCATCTTTCCCTTTTCAAGATCGATCTCTTGGATCACCTCGTACGTGGCAGGGACAAGGATCTCTTTCTCTCCATTCCCCACCACATAGATTTCGTTACCGCCTGCCGGTATGATCCGAGAGATGGCTCCTAAATAGTCCCCTGTGTCTGAAAAGACCTTGAGACCAATAAGTTCAGACCAAAAATACTCGCCTTCTTCCCGGGTAATGGCCTCATATTTAGCCAAGACCTCAGCGCCTCTGAATTCTTCTGCCTGATCGATTGAATTCAGACCCTCTAATTTCATCAAGAGGATATTTTTGTGGGGTCTAACGGACAGCACCCGATACCCGTGTAGTTTGCCTGAAACGGGTCTTAGGTAGATCTCCTCAGCATCGATAAATGATGCCTCTGAACGTGCATAAGACCAGACACGGAGGAGACCTTCCACTCCGTGATGCCTGATTACCTTTCCCAAAACAAGCAACTTATCCGATGAACCGGAGTTCAAGGCTATTCTATAATCTCCAAAACCGATCGTTTCCTGATTTTTGTGGAGGCTGCACTGAGAATTGTCCTCATGGCCCGTGCGGTGCGACCCTGCTTGCCTATGACTTTTCCCAGATCTTCCTTAGCTACTTTCAGTTCAATAACAGATGTCTGTTCTCCCTCAATTTCAGAGACGGCCACTTCCTCTGGCTTATCAACGAGAGCTTTAGCAATGTATGAAATCAAATCCTTCATCTCGATTCACCTCCCATTTGATTAAATGGAAACGTCTTTAGTCCGTGCCCATCCATAAATGGCTATTTTTCACAATCTCCACGTCAGATTCGGATTTTAATCCTCGAAATACCTCAATGTATTCCTGTGGTTAAAATCCTTATCTTCCTTGACCTTGTAAAAACTATCTCATTTCTGAATGGACACTAGTTTGACGCTGAATGGGATTGCATCTTTCCTTCTTTTTTTAAAATAGCCTTTACTGCCTCCGAAACGCGTGCTCCTTGCTCGATCCAGTAGTTCATCTTATCTGCATGAATTTTCACCACTGCGGGATCCTTCATCGGGTCATAATATCCCAATATATCTAAAAACCTACCATCCCGGGGCGCTTCCGAATCAGCTGCCACCAACCGATAAAACGGTTTCTTTTTCGCACCCATTCTTGTCATTCGAATTCTAACTGCCATTTGATTTTATCACCCCCTCACCTTCATTTTGGTCCCGGCCCAATTAAGAGCGGAACCTGATTATTTACCAAATTTTCAGCCAAAAAGGGATGGCATATCCAGACCGCCTTTTTTGGTAAAACGTTCCATCATCTTTTTCGTTTGAACAAAATTCTTCAGGAGTCGGTTTACGTCCTGCACTGTAGTCCCGCTTCCCCTTGCAATTCTCTGTCTTCTGCTCCCGTTAATTATCTTGTGCCTTCGCCTTTCCCCCGCAGTCATGGAGTTGATAATAGCCTCCACCTTGACCAGTTCTTTTTCATCCGGCTTAAGATTCCCCATCTTTTTGAGTTTGCCCATCCCAGGTATCATACCAATGATATCTTCAAGCGAGCCGAGTTTTTTGACCTGTTTCAACTGGGACCTGAAATCTTCCAGATCAAACTCGCTTCGCCTGAGCTTCTTTTCTAACTTCTTGGCTTCATTTTCATCGAATTCGTCCTGCGCCTTTTCAATAAGAGAGAGGACGTCTCCCATGCCTAAAATTTTAGAGGCCATCCTGTCAGGATGGAAAGGCTCTAAGGCATTGATCTTTTCTCCGACGCCAACAAATTTGATCGGTTTGCCGGTGATCGCCTTGATGGAAAGGGCGGCTCCACCCCTGGCATCTCCTTCCATTTTTGAGAGAATCACCCCGGAGATATCCAGGGCTTCATCAAAATGCTTTGCCACATTAACCGCATCCTGCCCAGTCATGGCATCAGCAACCAAAAGAATTTCCGCTGGGTTGATCTTGGCCTTGATCGTCACCAGTTCTGTCATCAGGGCCTCATCAATATGAAGACGCCCGGCAGTATCAATAATCAGGAGGTCGGCCCCTTCCCCGCCAGCCATTGACAATGCCTCTAAGCATATATTATCGGGCTCTTGAGATGTATCGGTGGGATGAACCGGCACGTCAATCTGTAAGCCTAATTTCTTTAGCTGGTCTACTGCGGCAGGCCTGTAGATATCCGCAGGAACAAGGTAAGGATGTCTACCCTGCTTCCGGAGATATCTGGCCAATTTGGCGGCTGTGGTGGTCTTGCCCGACCCCTGCAACCCTACTAACATCAATGAGTGCGGGGTTCTTCCCACAAGCTCAAGCCCCACCAGGGCTTCACCCATTAAACGGGTCAGCTCTTCATTGACAATCTTTATGATCTGCTGGCCCGGGGTTAGACTTTCAAGTACATCCTGCCCTATTGCTCGTTCACGAATGTCCGAAACCAGCTTTTTTACGACTTTGTAGTTGACATCCGCTTCCAAAAGGGATAAACGCACCTCTTTTAAAGCGTCTTGGACGTTTGTCTCTGTTAACCTTCCCCGTCCCGTTAGCTTTTTAAACGTGCGATTAAGTTTTTCTGATAAACTTTCAAACATGAGATCAAAATCCTAATTTAGTAATCGATTAGTATATCTCGGCTTTTCTATTTATGTCAACAAAAATCGATTATCTCTTGAATACTAAAAAGTTTTTTATAAACATTAACATATCTCACCAAGTTTCGCACCAAAATGTTGGTGCTCCACTCAAGTTATTGCATTGTTCCCTCCTCCCATCAAGTTTGGGGTTGCCAATGGAATCGATACCCTCTAATATTGGCGTCCATGTAAAAAGTCAAAAAGTGGATCTTTTTACGGGAGTGTTTTGTGTGACAACGAGCTACCCTCCCCAGATTTAGGGCCAAGACGTTATTTATGCAAACGGAAACTTTAAGCGAAGGGATTATCCGCCCGGTTAAGGGGAAAGGGGACCCCCAATTAGGCCCCGACGCACTTATGGTTATGCTCCCTCATGAGCTCAAACACCTTGTCCGGGAGGCAAAGGCAGAGGAAGTGCCGTTCAGTGACACTCCCATTTACAAGCTGTACCGGACCAAAAAGGGACCCGGACCCGCAATCACATTAGCCGGCCCATTCATGGGGGCCCCTCATGCCGTTATTGCATTGGAGAAGCTGATTGTCCTGGGGGCAAAAAGGATCCTTGTCTTAGGATGGTGCGGATCCTTGCAGCCCGATCTTAAGATAGGAAACCTAATAATCCCTGATCGGGCCATCTCAGAAGAGGGTACCTCGCAACACTACCCCCTTCCCCATGGGGCCCCAAGATCCGATTCAAGACTCAACCAGATGTTGGAGATATCCTTAGAAAAGCAAGGCCTCACCTTTACAAAGGGAGAGATCTGGACTACTGATGCAATCTACCGTGAAACCCTGGAAAAGGTGCGGGCATTTCAGGAAAAAGGAGTCTTGGCTGTGGAGATGGAGATTTCAGCCCTTTTGACAGTGGCCGCTTATCGTTCTGTTTCCTTGGCAGGGTTGTTCGTGGTTTCAGATGAACTGTTTGATCTCAAATGGAGGCCCGGGTTTTCGAATCCCCTGTTGAAAAAGAACACTCGCCTGGCAGGAGAGCTGCTGCTTTTCCTTTCAGAGAGCTTAGCAAGCTGTAATCTCTCACCCCAGTAGCATCTCCCGGAGCTACGGGGCAGGCAGAGTGCACAAAGTACACAGAGCAAAGGGGAAGTAGTGCAATAAAGGGGCTGACCGACAGGATGGACAAAATCATTACTGAAATAGAAAAGCTGCGACAAGAGATCAGGTATCACAACCACCGCTATTACAGCCTGGATGATCCGGAGGTATCCGATGCAGAGTATGACAGGCTTTTCAAGCGGCTCCTTGATCTGGAACAGCGGCACCCTGAACTGGCAACCCCTGACTCGCCTACCCACATGGTTGGCGCAAGACCCCAGGAGACTTTTTCCGAGGTAAAGCATCGTCTTCCCATGCTCAGTCTGGGAAACAGCTTCAGCGATCAGGATATCAGGGATTTTGACACGCGGGTCAAGAGATTCTTGGGAAACGATTCTCCTGTTGACTATACGGTAGAGCCGAAGATCGACGGCCTGGCAGTGGAATTAGTCTATGAAAATGGATCCCTTACGGTGGCTTCCACAAGGGGGGACGGCCTTACAGGGGAAAACGTAACCCGGAACATAAAGACCATATTGACCATTCCCTTGACCCTGACACAAAAAACGAAAGCCTTGCCGCCTCCTGACCTATTGGAGGTGCGGGGTGAGGTCTATATGGAGTTAGAGGCCTTTGAAAACCTGAATCACGAAAGGGTTGAAAGAGATCTTCCACCCTTCGCCAACCCCAGGAATGCGGCGGCAGGTTCTCTAAGACAGCTCGATCCGAAGATCACTGCGAGGAGACCGCTCAACATGTTTTGCTACGGCATCGGGATGATAAGCGAACTCTCCTGCGACACCCATCATGAGCTCATGATCTTGCTCCAGCAATGGGGACTTCGAGTCAACAGACCCTATATCCGGATATGCAATACCCTGACCGAAGTAATAGATTATTGCAGGCATTTAGAGGAGATAAGGGCACAGTTTTTCTATGAAATTGACGGCGCCGTGATCAAGGTAAACAGGCTGGATCTGCAGGCCCGCCTCGGCCAGAAATCGAGAAGCCCGAGATGGTCCATGGCCTTCAAGTTCAAACCTACCCAGGAGACCACCAATATCACCAGGATCGATGTCCAGGTTGGACGTACCGGCGCCCTGACGCCTGTAGCCCACCTGAAGCCGGTTGAGGTAAGCGGTGTCCTTGTGCGACGGGCTACCCTCCATAACCAGGAAGAGATCGACAAAAAGGATATCCGTGAGGGCGACCTTGTGATAGTCCAGAGGGCCGGGGATGTCATCCCGGAGATCGTCAAGGCGATCAAGTCAAAGAGAACCGGCAGGGAGAAGAGATTTGTAATACCATCTCAATGCCCTGTTTGTGGCTCAGATGTTGTGAAAAAAGGGGGAGAAGTCGTGGTAAGATGCCCGAACTCCGATTGCCCGGCCCAGGTAAAGGGATCTTTCAAACACTTTATCTCAAAGGGCGCCATGAATATTAGCGGTCTTGGGGACAAAATCGTTGCACAGTTGCTAAAAAAAGGGCTAATAAAGGAGGAGGCGGACCTGTACAGCCTGAGTTTTGACAATTTGATTACCTTGGACAAGATAAAGGAGCGATCCGCCAACAACCTTCTCAGGGCAATTGAAAACAGCAAGAAGACCACATTGGCCAGATTCATTTATGCCCTCGGGATCAGGCACGTGGGAGAGTACGTTGCCGCCATTTTAGCGGACCATTTTAGAGATATAGAGCGGTTAGGGAAGGCGACAGAAGAAGAGCTGATTGCCATCGACGGGATAGGACCTCAGATCGCTGAAAGTATCAGCGCCTATTTTGAGGACCATCACAACCGGGATCATATCAACAGGCTGATACAGTCCGGCATGGAAATAGAGGCCCCTTTCCTGGCCCCTGCCTCACCTGCGGCAGGCAAAACCTTTGTAATGACTGGAACTCTATCCTCCATGAAGCGCTCGGAGGCCAAGGAGGTCATCACCCGAAATGGGGGAAGAATTGCCTCCTCTGTGGGCGCTAACATTGACTACCTGATAGCAGGCGAGTCCCCGGGTTCCAAGCTCCGGAAGGCCAAGGATTTAGGGGTCGCTATTCTCAGTGAGGATGAGTTCTTGAGATTATTGGGGGAAGATCGTGGATAACGTTAGAGTGCATCTCATTATTGAGGGTAGGGTTCAATGTGTATGGTTTAGAGAATCCACGCGCAGGGAGGCCGTCTCCTTAAGGCTTTTTGGCTGGGTAAAGAATCTACCTGACGGTGCAGTGGAGGCATTAATTGAAGGGCCTGAGGATCAGGTCAAAGAACTTGTTTCCTGGTGTCATGAGGGACCAACCGCGGCAAATGTAATCAGGGTCCATCAAAATCGAGAAGACTGGCAAGGAGAGTTTAACTCTTTTGAGATTGTTTTTTAGGAGAAATAGAGTGAATGTAAAACGTTTGTTAGAATTGGTTTTTCTAATATTGCTCCCTGTTTTCGTCCTTACCTCAGGTTGCAGCACAACAGAATCTTTGACAAGGAAGGTTTTGCCTGCGTCTTGGGCCAGGAAGATCCTGCCGGGGCAGCCTCATCTCAAAAAACATGTAATGGTGTTCCATCTTATCGACCAGGCAGGCCTTGGGCCTGAGCTGACCGCACAGTTAAGCCACCAATTCTATGATCTCTTGAAAAAATCACCCTATCTTTTGCTCCACAAACCCCCTGATGGCGTTTTTTCATCCTCATCCATGGAATCCCCCCAGTTCGGGGTTGTGACCAATTCAAGCCTTATTGATTTTGCAGAGGGCTTGGGCATGAACGATCTCATCATTGGAGTCCTGGACCCGGTGGAGATCAGCACACAAAATACCGGCTGGTGGCCCTTTGATGATTGGCGCAAGATATATGGCGTCTCGGTGGCGGTAAATGTAATAGATATAGCGAGCAAGACCCTTTTGTTGACCAATATAGAAATGGATGAGTTTTCTCTTTCCTTGGAAGACGCGGAAGAACAGGATGAGGAAGCATATATTCAACAGATCTCAAGAGAAACCCTCCCTGATCTCATAGAGGAGCAGGCCCAGGTAGTGGAACAGGGGCTCAATGCGAAGCCCTGGACAGGTAGAATTTCGGCAGTGGAAGACAACACAATTATGATCAATGCCGGAAAAGACGTGGGGCTTCAAAAGGGCAATCGCTTTGAGGTTTTTACCGAGGGTAAATCGATTCCATCCGGAAGCGGAAGAGCCATTTATCTGTTTGGGGGAAATATAGGCGAATTAAAGGTGACCTCGGTCATGGAGAAACACTCCTTAGCCGAACCCGTCTCCGGAGGTCCCTTTAAGGCCAAGCAGTTTATCAGGTTTAAGCAGTAGAAAGTGAGGTAAAACGGCCCCCGACTACCTCCCCCTCGGGGATATTGTCAGCCCTGGAAATTAATTGAGATTGCAGTTCAACCATCCTTTTCAATCCAAAAATGATTCTTCGAAAAGAAAGCAGATAGTGGGAACAGAGCTGCTTGAAAAGGATATCCCTTTCGTATGTTACAAGTCTTAGTTTTTCGGCTAAGTCTCTCGTCATATTGATTAAATCATCCGTTTCAAAAAGCTGTTTTTTCATTTCTTGAACAGATCCTGTTCGAGCGATCTGTTTCACAGCTTTTGACAGTCTCGGGCCAAAATTAGGGTCTATCTCGTTTAGGAGAGGGACTGGCGCCCTTTCCATATCTGATAAATCAACGATTTCCCCAATTACCCCTTTTACTTCCTCTAACCATTTCCGGAGAACCAAAGATTTTTCAACAGACAACTCAGACTGGTTTTGCAGGGCATCTAAGGTCGATGTGACAGCACTGATATCCACCATCTCTATCTTAGCCGCCACCCCTCTACCATCCTGACTGAAAAACCTCTCAAAATAATTGCCCACTGCGATCATCTTATCTCTAACTGCCTCCAATTGTTCTTCTAAATGTCTGGTCAGGTCCTGGGGCCATAAGAGCTGGTTAAGGGTCCAGATAGAGAGGACCCCTAAGAAAATACCAACAAGCCGCTCAATAGCCGGGGCAATGCTTGTGGCGGGACCGGCTTCGTGCAACAGTGCAACCATCAGGGCAAGTCCTGCCTGTACTCCAAAATAGGCTGCGTTGGGACCGCTCCCCCAGATATAGGCAAGGGGGAACAGGCAAAAAAAGATGATCAGGAACATGATAACGGTGGAATCTATTTGAAATCCCAGGATGAACAGGCCGAGCGCACCCCCGATTAGACAACCTAAGAACCTGAGAATGCCCCGTTGATAGGTCATCATAAGATCGAGCTGAAACACCGTGATGACGGCCACAGACATGTTCAATCCACCACCGGGGATCTCTGCCCACAGCCAAAGCCAGAAAACAGCCAGAATGCCAAGTCCGCCCTTGATGGAATACTTCAAAATGAGGAGATGAATGGAAAGACAGCGACCAAAAATATTTAAGGGAATCGTGTCAGATTCAGCTTGATTCGGCGTCATCTTCTTCCTCTTTTCAAAGGGAACCTCTTCACTGGATGAATCAAGGCTTAACAAGTCATCATAAAAGCGCCTCAAACAGTACACTGCTTCGTGGAAGAGCATCATATCCAGCATGGAATAGTTTCCCCTTTCCTCAACACTCTTTTCCTTATAGGCCTCTTTGATCCGCAGGAAGCCTTCATTGATTTCCTGTGAAAGCCGATTCATTTGTCGGCCTGGGCGTTCACCTGCAGTCATCCATCCCCTCAGTCTTTCCATTAAGGCCGAGAACATCTCCCTGTAGTATAGTGGATATATTGAATTTTCCTCCTTGGGCAAATCCCGGTAGAACACCATAAACCGCCGGACATGGTCGCCAAAGACTTCGATCTGTTTGTCGAGCAGGATTAGATGACCTCTCGCAAGCCTTTTCTCAATCCTGGCCTCTTCAATCAGTTTTGCATGGTTGTCTATATTTTTGCATAACCGCTGGTATTTGTCATCAATCGCCTTCGTGTTATACCGGTTTGTCAGATATTGTCCCGTTATGTCATCGATGAAACCGAAAAATTCTTCGCGGAATTCCGTGCCCCTCTGATTCAGTTCTTCATGAGCATATTCAGGCCAGAGCAAGATATTGATTAGACAGGATACGATGACGCCTATGGAGACTGCGGAGGCACGGTAGAAGGCCACATGGATGGTGAGATCGGGATCCATAACAGATATCATGGAAATGAGCGCCATATGGCCGAACATATAGCTCCAGAAATAACCGGTTCGAAGTGTTGTACCAGAATAGAACCCGGCCGTAGCCAATGAGAAAATTGCAATGGAAAAGCCGAGAGGGGACTGGATAAAAAAGGAAGTCACTACGATACTCAGCCCGGATCCAACACAGGCCCCGCCGGCCCGCATCCAACTCTTTTGGAAGGTCGCGGCCACATTGGGTTTCATCATGATCAATGCGCTTATGCCGGCCCAAAAGGCGTCCTCGATATTGAGTGAGAGGGTAATCAGGACTGCAGCTACGCAGGCCACAGCCGTTTTCAGCGCCATCCTGGTTTGCCTGCTCTGCCAGGAAAACCCGGAAACAGCCGCGCTCAGGTCAGAATTCATTAGATGTAGGTGGTGACCCAGATCCATTTGGACCCTTAGTTGATCAGATTAATAGCAGTCCTGGCGTTTGCACCCATACGCAGTCGCAGATCATCAGGTAAATCAACGAAGTCTATTCTGACCGGAAAACGACGTTCTAAGCGGATCCAATCCATGGTGGGCTTTATATATGGAAGTGTCTTGTCTTGGTGAGGGGTTCGACTGATGCCATATCCGATGCTGATAACTCTCCCTTCAAGCAATCTGAAAGGATGAAGCCCCGTTGATATCCAGACCTTTTGTCCCGGTTCTACTTTTCTCAGGAGATTTGTCTTGTAATTGGCCTCCACCCACCACTCGTCGTTCCCCACAATTCCAAACATGGGCTGGCCTTTGTTGGCAAAATCACCCGGTCTGACGTAGACATTTGTTACATGGCCCGAAGAAGGCGCCCTGATATCGGTCATTGAAAGCTCGTATTCAGCAAGCGCCAATTCAGCTTTTGAAGAATTGATTATGGTGAACTGGACGGCAACCAATTCTTCGCTATATTTATATTCCTCCTCAGTCTCATTCAATTTGGCCTTGGTATCATCCAATGCAGCCAGAATGTCCTCATACTCCTGTTCTGGAATAATTTCCTCCCTTTTGAGCTTACGAAACCGCTCTTTTTTCTTCAGCTTCAGTGCATACTTGTTCTGCATAATCTTCAGATCTTCTGTCGCGGTCTTCAATTTGGTCTTAAGGATATCAAGTCTGGCCTCGGCTTTCTTGACGCCTGCCCTTTTTTCATTGACAATGAGATTGTAGGGATGTTTTTCAATCTCCATCAAAACCATACCCTTTTCAACGTATTGATTGTTGCGAACAAAAACGCTCTTGATATGCCCTTCTATCCGGGGGCTGATCTGAACCCAGTTTGCCCGTATATGGGCATCACCGGTATAGGCGATTATTTCATGAAAAAAATAGTAAACAGAACAAGATACAAGTATGATGAAAAAGATGATCAATAATCTCTTACTTCTTTTCTTCATATGAGAATCCTAAACTCCTGCATCTCTCTATGCTTAAAATTGTAATTGCTGCATGAGATGCTCCAATGTTGCCTATCTACCATACATCTGTTATGATCCGCAAATATATGTATGAATTTCCTTGAGCAATCGTCTTCTTCGGCAAGATGCAGATCCAAAAAAGTTGAGATTTCATGGACAAAATAGTTATTGAGGGTGGTAAGCGCTTAAAAGGGAGTGTCAAGATCAGCGGGGCCAAGAATGCAGCCCTCCCCGCAATAGCTGCCTCCCTGCTGACAGGAGGCTGGCATCGCCTGAAACGAATCCCTCAACTCAGAGATATTAATACCATAAAGAGCATAATGTCAAAGTTAGGAACGATCTTCCGGGAAGAAAACGACATTCTTGAGATCAATTCCGATAACCTGACAAGCTTTGAGGCCCCTTATGAACTGGTAAAGACCATGAGGGCGTCGATTCTTCTCTTAGGTCCGCTCTTGGCTCGTTACGGTAAGGCCAAGATATCCCTCCCGGGTGGCTGCGCCATCGGGGCACGGCCGGTCAATCTCCACCTCAGAGCCCTGGTCGCCATGGGCGCTGATATATTTTTAGACCATGGCTACATAAATGCTGAGGCAAATAGATTAAGAGGGGCCGATATCTTTTTTGATATGCCCACCGTAACCGGCACCGAAAACATCATGATGGCCGCGGTAACGGCCGAAGGGCGGACTGTCTTAAGGAACACCGCCAATGAACCTGAGGTCGTAGACCTTGCCGATACGTTGCGGGCCATGGGTGCCCATATTGAGGGGGACGGGACAGATACCATAGTCATAGAAGGGGTTAATGAACTGAAACCTTGCGAACACAGTGTCATACCTGACAGGATCGAGGCCGGAACCTTTATGATAGGAGCTGCGATAACGAGGGGAAACATAAGAATCGAAGGGTGTCTGCCCGGGCATCTCACCTCACTTATTGAAAAGCTGAAACTCGCAGGTGCCAAGATAGATTTAGCAGATGAAAGCATTACAATACAGGGCCCCGATCTCATTGAAAGTGTTGACGTCATGACCCTGCCATATCCAGGTTTTCCCACTGATCTCCAGGCCCAGTTCATGGCCCTCATGGCTGTTGCAGACGGCTGGAGCATGATCAGGGAAACCATATTTGAAAACAGGTTCATTCATGTGAGTGAACTCCGTAGGATGGGCGCTGATATTGAAATCAACGGGAGTCAGGCCCTGATAAAAGGAAAAGAGCGGCTCTTTTCCGCTCCTGTTATGGCAACCGACCTCAGGGCCAGCGCGTCCCTTGTTTTGGCCGGGTTGGTTGCAGAAGGGGGCAGAACCGAAGTGAACCGGATCTATCATTTGGACAGGGGATACGAGGCCATTGAAAAGAAATTCAGAGGTCTGGGTGCCTCCATATGGCGAGAAAAGGAGTAAACTGTTTCATCGGCCACTCATACCGATGCTCGTCTCCTTTTCCGGGGGCATACTTGCGGTTCACAAGATTCTTCCCTTCGGCCATGGGTTCATTCTCTCTCTCTTTTTCTCCATTACTATCTGCCTCGTCGCCATCCTCTTTCTCTCTCCCAGGATAAGGTTCTACTCCCTTATCCTGATCTTTTTTCTTACCGGCGTCCTTTTAGGCCAGGGAAAATCCCAGCCATCCAGACTGATCCTCTTAGCAACCCTCTACAAAAGCGTTGTTATCGAGGGGACAATCCTCGATCCACCGAAGATCATTGACGGCAAAACAGCCAAAGTGAACCTCCGCGCGCAAGAGTTGATTCTTAAAGGAGATGTCGTTCCGATTGATGAAGATATTGTTGTGACCGTGTATAATCACACGCCAAGGCTTGAAGCCGGTGGCAAAATCCGGTTTCCCGCCCGGTTGAGACCCTTTAAGAATTTTAACAACCCGGGGAATTATAACTATGAAGAGATCATGAAGTTGAAGGGCCTCACATGCAGCGCATCGGTCTCGGATGGAAGACGGATCGTGCCCATGGGTCCCGGCCACCTTCCATTTCCTCGAGGCTTGATTGAAGCAATCCAAAAGCCTGTCAGGGACCTGTTTAAAAAACAACTCGACGCACGTAATTTTGCCCTTTTCCGAGCCCTTATTTTAGGAGAACGTCAGGGTATAGATCCTGTGCTAAGAGAACCATTTAATCAAACCGGCTTAGGGCATATGCTTGCGGTGTCAGGGCTGCATATCGGTCTTGTGGCCTGGGCCGCCTTCTTCCTCTTCAAATGGATTCTTTCCCGCTCCTACAGGCTGGCGCTTGCGTTCGACATACGGAAAGTGTCGGCCTTTCTCACGGCCTTCCCGGTTATCGGTTACACGCTCTTAGCCGGGTTCCAGGTCTCGAGCCAGAGGGCCATGATCATGATTCTGACTTTCTTAGGCTCTCTGATTTTGGGAAGAGAGAGGGAAGTATGGTCCACCCTTGCCCTGGCCGGCCTAATTATCCTCTTCTTAGATCCCAATGCCCTCTTCAGTATTTCCTTTCAACTCTCATTCATAGCAGTGATCGGCATACTCTGGCTTACGCCGGCCATCCTGAATAAACTACATTATGCGGATAACTCTCAGAACTTAAGGATGTCGATCCTCAATCGCCTGCTGGCCTACTTCACAGGCCTTACTGCAATAACCGCTTCTGCCATGATTTTCCTCCTTCCCATTACCTGCTATTACTTTCACCGGATTTCCCTTGCGTCTATTCCGGCCAATCTTACTACAATTCCGATCTTAGGTGTGTGGGTTATACCTTTAGGGCTTCTTTCCGCTGTAACAGTGCCCTTTTCCTTCAGTGTTGCCGGCTTTTTTCTCCATTTGGGCGCCTGGGGACTCAATAAAATGATGGCAATAATTGCGTTTTGGTCTCAGATCCCCTGGTCGAGCATCTGGACAGTCACCCCGAATAGTTTTGAAATATTTCTCTTTTACTCCTTTATCTTATGCATTTTCTTTTTCAAACGCCGGAGATGGGCAAAGATAGGGGTCGCTCTAATTACAGCCCTTATCCTCAGTGATGTAGCATACTGGGTGTACCAGGTCCGGTTTAACAGGGACCTTGAGGTTACCTTTCTGGACGTTGGACAGGGTAATGCCGCCCTTGTCTCATTTCCAGGAGGAAAGAAAATGATCATAGACGGGGGCGGATTCTCAAGCGGTAATTTTGATGTGGGTAAAATGGTGGTTGCTCCCTATCTGTGGCATAGGAAGATCAGTCAAATAGATTTTATGGTCCTGAGCCACCCCCAGGCAGACCACATGAACGGGCTTAGGTTTATTGCAAAAACCTTTCGTCCAAAGGAATTCTGGTATAACGGGGACGAGGTGGAAACTGCGACTTTCAGGGAGTTGAAAGCAATTATTGAAATAGGCAAAATCAAGACACTTCTCCCTTCTGATTTAAGGGATGGTATTGAGATCAATGGAGTTAGGGTCCGTATCCTGCATCCTGATCCTGAAGGACAACCTCTGATTCCTGAAAAGGATGGGAAATGGCTAAACAACAACTCACTGGTTCTCAAGATCGCTTACCGGGGAAAGACCTTTCTCTTTCCCGGAGACCTGGAAAAACCGGGCGAAGAGGTGTTGGTCTCCAATTCGGGGGAGATGGTCAAGTGCGACATACTCCTCTCCCCCCATCACGGGAGCAAGACATCAAGCTCCAAGGAATTCCTCGAAATGGTACAGCCCGGCATTTGCATTATTTCTTCAAGGGAGGGGCACTCACACAATTTTCCCCATCAAACAGTGCTTGACAGATTGCGCGACATGGGGTGCAGGGTTATCAGGATATCCAGGTCAGGGGCGGTGGAAATAATTGTCGGGGAAGATCGATTCAAAGTCAGGACATTTCTTGAAGAAAAGAACCCTGGGCTTTCTTCCGGGAATCGTTAAAGCAAGATCAGCAGGTAAGTTACACCCTTGCAGGGGAAAATAGCTGGCCTCCCAATTTCTTGTCTGCTCAGGTGCTATCAACGGAAACGGATAAAATAATGGTATCCCTTTTCTGGAACCCCATACGCGGCTCAAGCGCTTATACTCTGTTTTACGCACCGTACCCATGTACAGGGTTAATCGGAAGTGTTGACATGGGGAACCAAACAAGTATTTCGGTCAATCTTTGGGCAGGGGTTGCATTTTATGTGGCAGTTAAGGCACACAACAAAAACGTTTCCAGTAACTACTCCAAAATATTATAACAGTTCAAGTGTTCAGGGGTTCGCCGCCAAGCGGGATTTTCTACAGGATTCAAGGTCCACCAGAAACCTGAATCCCACTCCAACGGGAATTTGTAAAATCAAAACGGGTCGCTTTTCCAACCGGGAGATTGTGGAGGTGGATGAGGCAAAAGTTAAGAGGTCTATGTATTATAAAGGGATCGAGGCCGATAACCTAAAATGAAAACTGAGGATAGAGAAGAACGCTTTGGGACTATAGCTGAGAAAAAGGGGTATATCTCTTGGCCACAGCTATTGGAGGCATTAGAACTTCAAATAGAAGAATACACTAAGAAGGGAGAAGCACGATTTATTGGTGAGGTATTGTGCGATCTAAAATTTATGACTAAATTGCAGGTTAGAGATGTGCTTGAGTCCATGGAAAAGGCTACAACAAGGGATAAGTAAAGATAAGGCAAGCCATTACGCAACAGCAAGTGGATGTTTAGTATGTATCGCTGGCTTTATCCTATTCTTTTACTGGCCAATCGGAACCATTATTGGGATTGCCGTGATGTTTATTGGAAAACAAATAATGTTCAGGGAACCTGTGAATCGTTCTCATCGGATGGGAAGCCGGAAGAATCGGCCATAATATTTTATATGAACTGTGCCCTACAGGACTTGCACCAAAAAACGCCCATAAAGTCAATGTGGCTGTATGCGAGAAATGCAAAGGATTAAGCCTGAACCCATTCCGGATAAACCAGAGCAGTTGTCATTCATCTGACGGTCTCAAAGGCATGGTAAATTAGGGATACAAATAGGAGGCGATAAATAATGGCAGTTTCAAAAGCAGAATATTTAAAGGCCCTACAAGACATCAATTCTGCGTTGACCAAAGGACTTCAAACGGCGATTTCCGCGCTGGAAAACTTTGACAAGTTCACTGAAGAACAGCGTAACTTCATGATTGCCAAAATGAGAGAAATAGTCGAAGCAAGTCAGAAAGCTTATGGGCCTGAACCGACAAAACATTGATTTGCCGGATCAGATAAAGTTACATGGCTGGCTAAGCAGATTTTCACAGCATTCCCGAGGAATGCATGCCTTTTCGGCTACCCGTCATCATCAACGGCATGGCTATTTCGAGATTTAGAGAACCGTCGACATTCAGCACACGATCGTCCACTTCCAACCGCAAAACCCGCCCCAGGATAAGCACGAATTTATCCTCTTCGTATTCTTTGACGAGATCGCATTCCATCCAGGCATAACACCCCGCAATTCCAGGCGGTTTGACAGAGGCCGACGGCTTTTCTTCGAGCCCAGCTTCAAGGAATTCGTCCACATCCGGAGGGCTGTGTCGTGCTGTAGGAATCACTTTATCCACCATTTCGGCCCCGGCCAGGTTAATAACGAACTGGCCGGTCTCGCGGATGTTCCGAAGTGTGTCCCGCTTTTTTGCCGAGGCTGCGCAGACGAGATCCAGAGGCCTCAGCACAGGCATGACACAGGACCAGGGCGCAATGTTCCGTATTCCGTCCCTGCTGATGGTTGAAATAAAGGTGACAGGAAGAGGCATGACCCCCTCCCTCATAAAAGGCTTTAGAAGCATGGTTTATTCCCTTTCATTAAAATTTGCGAAATGAAGTCAGCCCAAATGAGACGAACCACTGAGTCGCGCAACACGCCCCTTTTGATTGATTGGAAAAATGTCCCCTTCAAACCAGACCCCGGCTCTCTTCAAAAAGGATCTTGTGATTGACCAAATTCATCCCTTTGATGCGTCCTTTGACTACCTTCTGATCCCCGAAAATGTCCACCAGTCGCCAGGTGTTCTCACCTTCCGGATCCACAATGTCAACGGATTCCATTATCAGTTGCTCCTCTCCTTCTTTGACCAAAAATGCATTTGCTTCACACATCCCTGAAAATCTCCTTTGCATATTGATCCAACATGGTTTCTACCAGATGGGGCAGGGGTTCCTTGATTGCACCAACCAGAAAGATACTCTCCTGGTGTAAAGGGATGGGGACCTTTGGCGCCCGGCTGGAGGTGATCGCTTCGGCCATTTGGGGGGTCACCTCTCCCATCATGGCATTGGGCCATGTGATGGCAACCGGTCCAAGGATCAGGTCCACCATCGGAATGGTCCGGACCACAGGATTTTCCCCTGTGGCGCCCCGGTTCGCCCCGGCCTTAAGCATCTGGGAGGTGGCGACGGCATTTGTCCCCAGTGCCACTATTTCAATGCTTTCGCCGTATCTTTTCCTCAGGGCCTTGATGATAGTCGCCCCGATCCCCCCGCCCTGACCGTCTATCACACAAACACGTTTCATCAATATCTATTTAATCCCTTGTTTTCCCTGGGGCGACCGAGGGCTCGCCCCGGAGGCCATTCCCTGCGAAACAGGCTACTGGTTCCAGACCACGGCGTAAGGATCGCCTCCCGCCACTTTGTTTGCAAGGGGCGCCTTTCCCGAGAACGACTTGAGATCCACAATATAGGCAATAAGCTTTTCTTTGGGAAGGCGCGCCAGTTCCCGGGACATTTTCGCCCTGGCAACCCAGAACATCGGATTGTTCCGTCCGCCTTTGGGCGCCATTTCTTCGGCCCTGACACCCGTGTCGGCATAAGCTTTATTCCAGTTAAAACCCAGGATCATGCCGTCGCATTTATCAGACTTCCTGTTCACGCGCATGCCAACGATCGAGGGTTGAACTCCGTCTTTAGCGTACTTGTGCAGGGATTCTCCGCTTATTGCCATGGTGTAGCCCGAACCCTTGCCGGCAGTGGCGTTAAACATGACCTGTAGTGCATCGGCAGGACAGATGCCCGGTGCAGTGACAAACACATACTGGTCACCCGCTCCGAGAGGCAATTTCTCCATGAGGTATTGTCCGGCGATATAGCCTGCATTCACACCTGGGCAGAAATGGTCATGGAACGTGGCCGCCAGAAGCAGTGTCCACGGTGGGTCAACCGCCCAGGTCAAGCAAAGACTGACTACGGAGAAAACCTTCTGACCGATGAGCCCTGAGGACGCCTGCTTCCAGCCATCTGGAGTTAGAATCTTGTCCGGGGATGCATCGATGATTTGCTGTTCGAAGGCCTTTCCGGTCCACTTAAGGAAAATCAGCTTGCCCGTATCCTTCCGAAAAAGGGCACACCAGAGCGGTTCCTGAATCCCGGTGTGCACGGCAAGAAGCGAACGGGTGCCCATGCTGCAACCTGTCTCCTGCGAGGCCATGTCTAGAAAGGCTTCCGTGCTCTTATTATCGATTGTTCCGTATCCGGCGTTGGTCAACACCAGGAGATTGCTATCAGTTTTGGAAACACCGATTTCGGACATGGCACGATTGAGTGCTGTCCTTCCCGAGTCTATCCAGGATGGACGGTCCGAAGCCCAAGCTGAGGGAGTCATAAAAAATAAAAAACCCAAGGAAAAAACCACCATCAATTTCATGTTCCGCATAATACTCCTCCTATTCGTTGTTCGATCTCATGGGCGGTCTCCTTTCTTCTGAAAGTATTTATGCCTAAGCCCAATCAAAAAGGGTTATGATCATAAGAGGCTCCCTGCCCCTCGTTCGTGAACGCTTATCCATAATCGGAGGATCCGATCTCCGGGTGATAACCAGTTCGCTTACAAGAGAACCAATGTTTTTCGCTTCCATCGCAGCCTGCTGAAGCCCTTTCTCAAGTTTGAGGTCTGCCTCTTTGGCCTGCAGGCTCGGGGTTTTGAGTTTACTCCTGACGTAGCCTACCGGCGTTATGGTCATTTCTTCATTCTTGAAACGATCTGAATTTCCTGATTTTTTCAAAATTCGGCCCTTTCTCATGCCTTCAACATTTTAGCGACGTGCTCAGTAAATATCCTATGTGGTCATCCAGGACAAATTCGGCATCCAGTCCAGCATCATGCAGGCGGGCATTCCTAACCTTAAATGAAAAAAGCCATGAAAACGCTCTTCCCCTTCGGAGGAAACGGCTTTCATAGCTTGGTATAAATTTGGATCGATTCTAAAAATATCTAAGGCTTCATGCCTTTGTTAATTCTTTATATAAAATAGATATTCATCTTGTCAAGAGCAGTATGGGAAATTCTGCTATTTATGGCAGGTCTATACACGCGGTTCTGATGTGTGAGGGATCTCCAACATACGTCAGACAGCGAAGACGTTCAGATTCGAGCCACAACTCACTGCCTCTGCATGATTAAAAACGGCCTTCGGGTTATTATGATGGAGTACTATATCTTGTGGTCGCTCCCCTGATTGACTCTCGCCACATGATGCAAGACTACGATATAAACCTGGCATTTTGAGTTACCCCAGAAAAACGGAAGGGTACATCTGGTAGTCCTAACCTGTTGGGTGCCTGATAAATTGCATTCTTCTTGATTTTCACCTCTCGTTCATTTATTTCTTTAAACCAGGCTTATCCCCCTTCTTCAAACATTTCTTATCTTCTCGAACAATCGCACAGACACCAGGGCTATCACGCTCTTTACAGCTTGAATGACTATATAACGGGCATTCCGGATATTTCTTTGACATTAGCCTTTTCCTCTACTCCCTAGCCAAAACCTTAGCCTTCCCTTCTTTAACTAACCACAATCTTTATGATTTCTTTCTTCTTTTCTTTTTGTTGAGATTTTCTCGAAGTGTTCTGGAGCATTTGAATGTCAAAACCCGCCGAGCATCCAGCATTAGGCTATTCCCGGTTTGAGGGTTTCTGCCTTTTCGCTTGTTCTTATCATTTACACAGAATTTACCGAACCCGGTGATTAAGATGTCTTCTCCTGATTCCAGGGTTCGCTTGATGATTTCAAGGAGGGATTCAACGATGATTGTAGACTTCTGTTTTTGAAGACCTAAATTATTGTAGATTGAGTCGATTATGTCGGCTTTGGTGATGGGCATGGGGCGTACTCCTTGGGATTGATTTGGGATTTTTATGCATTCTTTTGAGAATCTTGAGGGGGATGCTATTATAATCTTGATCTTTTGTAAAGAATCTTTGATAGTTAAGGGCTTGAAGATGGCACGGGGGATGGGGGCGGCGGTTGCTCTAAAATAATGCGGAAAGGTGGTCATTGTTATGGTT
>Ga0307425_1000253_pt1 | contig 33730 bp, 34 predicted proteins | sample SalMarWE160330MG_FD_202152 | JGI IMG/M metagenome (GOLD analysis project Ga0307425, IMG submission 202152) | Salt marsh sediment microbial communities from the Plum Island Ecosystem LTER, Massachusetts, United States - WE1603-30 | ecosystem: Environmental > Aquatic > Marine > Intertidal zone >... | reverse complement strand
CGACTTCTCTCATCCGGCATTCAAGACGCGGAAGACCGTCAGGAGAACGATAAAGAGAACGATGAATCCGATCACAACGGCCGACACCCGCCTCAACTGAGTCCTGCGCATGGTACCCTCCCCTTACCCCAGAAATGAAAAGATCTCTATGTGCATGCGGCCATCGCGCACGCCCAGGGCCCGGAGGTTGGCAATCGTTGCTTCGAGTAATCCCGGCGGGCCGCAGATATAGAAGGCCTTCTCTGTGATCGCTTTGCCGCACCATCGTTCGATCCGCTCCCGGTCGAGGCGACCGGTCTCTCCCTTCCAGCCCTTGGCGGGATTGCTCAGGCAGTGGACCACTTTCAGTTTCGGGTAGTTGCCCCGCTCCATCTCCGCGAGCTCCGTGCGGAAGGCGATCTCTTTCTCGTCCTTGTTGGCATACAGCAGCAGAACGGGGAGAGCGGCCTTGGTAGCGCGCATGTGCCTGAGCATCCCCATAAGGGGCGTTATCCCGATGCCGCCAGCAATAAAGACAAGGTCTTTTTCATTGGGGTGCAACATATAAGAGAACCGGCCAAAGGGGGCATGAACCGTGGCGGTATCACCGGGCCTTGTCTGGCCGATGGTGGCGGTAAAATCCCCCAATTCCTTGATGGTGGAGCTCACAAAATTTTTTTCAGCAGGGCTGGAGGAGATGGTCCAGTGGTGCTCCTCTACAGGCAACCCCCTCCCTCGATGAAAGGTGATGAACTGGAACTGTCCGGGGAGATAGTCATAGCGCTGCTCCCCCTCAGGCGGGGCAAGCGATACGGTCCAGACATTCTCGGTCTCTTGCTGCACATCGACCACGCGGTATCGATGCAGACCAAGGAGCAGCGGCCTGACAAAGCGGTGGTAGACAAAAACGATAAGTACGACAGCCAGCAAACAGATCCACAGCCAGCGCAGCAGGGCGGCCTGGAAGTCCATCCCGATAAACCAGCTGTGCAGGAAGGCGAAGACTATAATTGCAGGAAAAAGGGCGTCGTGCAGGAGGCGCCACCGCTCAAAAGAGAGGCGCAGGGGTACCCTCGGCAGACTGATCAAGACGGTAATCAAGAGCAGCGTCAGGGCAATCTTCCCGGCCCAGAGATACCAGGGGACATTCAGCGTCGTCAACAGGGGCAACCCCGCACCCCCGAAGGCCAGCAGGAGGGGGTGGGAAAAGATGAGGAGTACGGCAAAGACGGCCATGTGTTTATGAAAGCGGATGACGATGTCAAGACCGAAGGGCCGCTCAATCACCTTGAACCGACTTGCCAGGATAGCCTGGAGCCCGAGGATCATGAACCCGACCAGGGCAAAGCCCTTGCCGATATCGTACGCAATCTTCTGACCGGATGGAGGATTAACACCTGTAACGATCAGGAGGGGACTGAGAACAAGACCGACATAGATAACGATGTATACAAACCCTCTCCACATGATCACTACCTCCTTTGTATAACGTGGGAAAGCATGCATCCCTGCCATATACAGGGAATACGGTTCAATACACCTATGATATCAAAAACATCTCCTTCACGTAAAAGAAAATAACGACCCCTGAGAAGGCCAGCTTAAACCCGATGCTCACCATGTTTCCCACAAAGACGCCCCAGCCGGCCTGCAAGGCCTTCTTTCCCCCTTTTCCCACGAGGAGTTCGCCGATCAGCGCCCCGGCAAAGGCGCCGATGAACATGCCCCAGGGCGGGATGAAAAAAATCCCCACGAGCATGCCGATGATGGAAAACCACACCCCTGCCTTGGACGCCCCGTATCGCTTCGCCCCGATGGCCGGAAAGACGTAGTCCACCAGAGATACGGCGAGCATCAAGGCCCCCATGATGATCAGAAAAGCGATGCTGAAGGGCTCCCATTGTTTCGCCAAGGAGAGGATGATGAGGGCGGCATAACTGAGGGGAGGGCCCGGGATCACGGGCAGGATGCAGCCGATGAAGCCGATCAGGGCGATGAGCAAGCCGAGTATGATGAGGGCGATGGTCATGGTGGAGACCCCTGGATCAGGTAAGAACTAACGCACATGGAATGGCTGAGAGTTCCAAGGGATATCACCCCTTAATACTTGCCGAAGAACTCCTGTACCTCTTTGATCAGGGCAAGCTTGGTGTCCGTGAAGACACCGCTGGCGAAGACAAACTCCAGCGTGAATATCAGGTCGTAATCCACCGACGAGGTTTTGTACTCCTGGGTTGCGCTCACCTTGATGTCCTTGAGTTTTTTGCCCTCGCCACCCTTGAGCAACTGCGATTTTCTCAGGATAAGGTCAAGGGCCTCCTTGGCGTCATTCGCGTTCTCCAAGATGACCTCGATACCCTCGATATCCTTGAGTGCCTTGACGATTTTGTCCCGCTCTACCTTTACCTTCATAATGTCCTCACATGCAATGGGATTAATATCTTAATACTATAGAGAATACGCAACCCCCGGTCAAGCCCTGAATCGAGGTTGCGGCTGAGCTACCCCCTCTTCCCTACCCCCTTGCCATCGTTGGTTTTTCGGTATATCATACGGATATGATTGGGATAGGCAAAAAATCATTTCTTGCCGTCTCTTTCGTCCTAATCCTCTCCTTGGCGATCCTGGTTAGCCTCTCTTCGGCTGAGGTAGCCATCATCACGGTCGATTACAGGGAAGCATCCGACCTCCTCCCCATGGTGAAATCACTCCTCTCCCCAGAGGGGAAGGCCTCCCTCGACGAACGAACCAATTCCATCATCGTGGTCGATACAAATGCAGCGATAGTTGAAATCCAGGCCTTCGTGGCAACCATGGACAAACCCACAGAGCAGGTGCGGGTAAGGTTCCGGTTTCAGGAGACGAGTCGTTCCACGGACAGGGATATCTCGACATCAGGAAGATATTCAGAAGAACACGGGTCCGTCGCCTTTGGCGGGGCGGAAGAAGACGGGGTGCACATCAGCGCCCAAGACAGCATATCGCAACACCGGGGGCAAACGGAATCCTTCATCTCGGTCATGTCAGGGAGCCCGGCCTATCTTTGGGTGGGGAGAGAGATTCCGTTTACCCAACGATGGATCTATTTGACTCATACCTATGCCCACGAGGTGGAGACGGTGGAGTTTCAACGTGTTGAAACAGGATTCGAGGTAAAGCCCGTCGTTGCCGGGGACCGGGTGCACATAGAGATCGTCCCGAGGATTTCCTCCTTCGATGAGGGGGAAGGGGTGGTCCGCCTCACCGAGGCCTCGACCAAAGTGACCGTGCTCAGGGGGCAGTGGGTCACTATCGGGGGAACCAGCGAACAGAGCAACGAAGCCGTCCGCGACATCCTCTCCACCGGCAGCTCCAGCTCAAACTCTACCCTGTCACTATCGTTGATGGTGGAATAATAAGTTCTCTTTATATTAAAGTTGCTTTGGAACTAACGTCTTCTGTTTTGCTTCCTTGTTTCGCGGTTTCACCTGTGATTCACAGTTTTCAGAAAGGCAAAGCCTATCTCTATTACCCACCTTGTGACCCGGTCACTCTGTTTTGAGAAAAGGAGGGGGACATGGAAAAAATACCATCTAAATTTATTTTGACATTTGGAGCTATTGTCACAATGATTGCAGTAGGTCTAGGATTGTTGATTTCACATTATGTGCCGGAAAGATATGATAAAACAATTTTAATTGGGGGACTTATTTTGTCACTTTTTGGGTTTCTTGTTGTGATTCACTCAGGAAGTTCGCAGAGTAGAAAAGATGGTAGAAGAATATATTTTGTCGGATTGCACCCAGTTAACAAGAGTTATATCATTGGATTGATATTTATTCTTTTCGGATTTGGTTTTCAAATCAGTAGTTGCTTATAAAAAACCTCTTTTGAAGAAGTAGGCCAGGTGGGAGCCTGGGCTTGAAATATTTAGTCAGCATTTTTTCTTGTTACCCCTTGCCCCTTGAGTAGGAATGAATAGGATGTCCCCCAACTTGTCCCAGTTTCTGTTGACGGACAATACCTCTTTATTCTAAACTTGCCTTGTGAAGAATAATCAAAGCCCGGAACAAGTACTGCTGATCTTTCCCCCTGTTGCCAAACCATGTGAACCGCCGGCAGGCATAGCAGTGCTTTCCGGCGCCCTGGGTGCTTACAACGTAGAGCACACCCTCCTTGACGCCAACCTGGAGGGAATGCTTAGTCTCCTTGCAAAGCCGTTTGCCCCTGTTGACACGTGGACGCGCCGTGCTTCTCGCAACCTCTCCAGAAACTTGAGCAGCCTTAAAAACCGGCGCACCTATACGAATATTGATACCTACAAACGGACAGTATTGGACGTAAACCGCCTTCTGAACATGTCAGGCGGTGAAAGGGTGCGCATAAGCCTTCCCGACTACGCAGACACAAAGCTTTCACCGGTCAAGAGCGATGATCTCCGCTACGCGGCCCTTCATCCGGCAGAAAACCCCTTCTATGAATATTTCAGCAGCCGTCTGCCAGTAATCATTAAACGCGACGGGACAACAGTTGCAGGTTTTTCCCTCAATTATCTGAGCCAGGCCCTCAACACCTTTGCCATGGTCGGGTTCCTCAAGCAAGAGTTCCCCCATGTTACTATTGTGCTTGGCGGCGGCCTGGTGACCTCGTGGATGATCGGAGATGGCTCTGACCGAAGGGTCACCTCCGGTTTAGCCACCGGTATGCACAGAGAAGGGCTTTTCGATGGCCTGGTCGATCATTGCGTTACAGGCCCTGGAGAATATCAGCTCCTGGCCCTGCTCAACAAAAAACCTCCCTCCAAAATGCATGTTACCCCTTGCTATGACCAATTACCTGTGGGCGACTACCTGGCACCGGGACTGATCCTCCCCTTCCGGTCTTCAATTGGATGCTACTGGGGTAAATGCTCGTTTTGCCCGGAGAGAGCAGCCGGAGGTGGCCCTTTGGCCAAGGGGACCGCCTATTCCCAGACCCCTCCGGCAAGAGCGGCAACCGAGCTCCGCAACTTAACAACGAGCTTGAAACCGGCCCTCATCCATCTCGTTGACAATGCCATAAGCCCAAACCTCATGGAGGCCCTTACCAAGGAGTCCCCCGGCGCGCCGTGGTATGGCTTTGCCCGGATCACCCCGCATTTGAAGGACCCGGCATTCTGTATGGCCCTGAAACAATCAGGGTGCGTTTTACTGAAACTCGGCCTTGAATCGGGTAATCAAAAAGTCCTCAATACCCTGCACAAGGGGATTGACCTTGAAACTGCATCACAGGCATTACAGACATTAAGAAAGGCCGGTATCGCAACCTATGTCTATCTCCTCTTCGGCACGCCGGCGGAGACACGCATTGAGGCGCAGCAAACCCTCGATTTTGTAGTCAGGCACGCGGAGGAAATCAGATTCGTAAATGTCTCCATCTTCAACCTCCCCATCAACAGCCCGGAGGCCGCAATGCTCGATACAACCGGTTTTTACGAAGGAGATCTTTCCCTGTACGCGGATTTTCGGCACCCCAAGGGGTGGGACAGACGATCAATAAGAGGGTTTCTGGATACGGAATTCAGAAAACACCCGGCAATCCGGCCCATATTGAGAAACCACCCTCCCCTTTTCACCTCCAATCACGCCCCTTTTTTCGTGTGGGATAGATCGTAGGGATCGGCTTATACAAGATAAGATTCAGGAAGTACACCCTTTGCTTCACCCCCCCCTTTCACAGGAGCCTTTTTATTGCCTGGAGAATGTGGTAAATATATAACAACCTTAAGGATAATGAAATGAGCAAGGCCAATCAAAAGGCTCGAAAATCCGGTTCGAATGCCCAAAAACGTTATAACGCCATCACGGACGTAGCGGGTATAGAGGTCGGCCATTATACCGATATTGACAACCTGACCGGCACCACAGTTATTCTAATCAGGGGCGGGGCAATAGCCGGGGTCGATGTCCGTGGCTCTGCCCCCGGCACCAGGGAAACAGACGCCATCAATCCGATCAATCTGGTAGAAAAGGTCCACGCCGTGGTCCTGACTGGCGGCAGCGCCTACGGGCTCGCTGCTGCTGACGGCGTCATGAGTTATCTGGAAGCGCACGGCATCGGCTTTCCGCTCGGGGACGGCAATGTCGTGCCCATCGTGCCTGCTGCCGCACTCTACGATTTAGCCCGAGGAGGAACTCCCTTTTCAGAGAGGCCGACTGCCGCGTTCGGCCTCACGGCCTGTGAGCGGGCAAAGGCAGGACCGATTGCACAAGGCAATGTCGGAGCAGGGACGGGCGCGCTCACCGGGATACTCACCGGAAACGAGTTGAAAGGGGGCCTCGGGACAGCGAGCACCGACCTCGGCAATGGCGTCATTGTCGGCGCCCTGGTGGCGGTGAATTCAGGGGGGAGCACGGTGAATCCCGAGACAGGTGAATTCTATGCCGCATTCCTTGAAACGAATAACGAATTCGGCGGGTTAAAAGCTGCATCGAAGGCATCTTTACGCGCCGATAAAGATAACACAACCACCCATGAGCCGCAGACTATAACCAACACAACCATTGCGGTTGTAGCGACCAATGTGGAGCTGACAAAGACACAGGCAACCAAGGTCGCCCAGATGGCGCATGACGGCATGGCCAGAGCGATCCTGCCTGCGCATACGATGTTTGACGGCGATACTATCTTTGCCCTCAGTACAGGGAAGCGAGCAATCGCCGATCTGGAAGAAGAGGGGATGTGGGGTGATACGGCGGCGCGGATTAATATGATCGGAGCTGCCGTTGCGGATACGCTTGCCAGGGCGATTATCCATGGGATGCTGGCTGCCACAAGCATCGCCGGTATGCAGAGCTATGCGGATAGGTACATCCACTGAATCGGATAGCGTTATAACAACGGGAAAGGGAATCAGTTCTTGCAAGATAAGTTAATCCCTTTTTAATCCTTGCGTAATCTTCCGTATTTAGCATACACTAGCACAAAAGACCCAAGACATGTGAGGGCGTCATTGATGAAGATTTTAAAAGGAAAAACGTGTCATCTGAATCTTGATGATCCGTTTGTTCGCGATTTTCCTCCATCGAGTGATGTGGATGATTACTATCGAAAGCTCGTATCTCACCACCGACACGTCCTCAAAGAGGAAAGCCGGACGCGTATACTCTTGTTGCGGAGCTCGAAACAGAGGGGGCATGGAAAATCGTACTCCTATGTTTTAAAGGTGTACCGCTACATGCATGTATACAGCCTTCGCACATGGTGGCGCATACCGAAGGCAGAAAGGGAATATTGGAATCTCAGACGTTTTATGATGCTTGGCATTCCGGCTGTGGAACCAGTGGGGTTTGGGGTTGAAAAAGGATGGGCAGGAATGACCCGGTCATGTTTCTTGATTACGCGGCTGGTCGAAGACGCTGTGGACCTCCGCGCATGGGTGTACCGCAACAAGGAAAGGAAGGACAGATCCGACAAGGTTGTCAACAAGGTAGCGAGAAAATTGGGATCTTACCTGCATCAGTTGCATGAGATGCGTTTCTTTATCCTGAATCCGAATGTGCGAAATATTCTTATACAGGGTGTTGACACCAAAGATCCGAAAGTGCGCTTTCTAGACCTGGTCTTGGCGCGCTTTCTCGATGTGGGACCTCTTGCTCGATGGGGACAAAAAAAGGATTTTGGCTCGCTTTTCGGCTTCTTGCTGCGGAATGGCAGTGAAAAGATCGTCGATACCTTTCTGGAGACATATCTGCCCGATCCACTGGGACGTTCGCGAGAGACAGTCCGTCGGGATATTATTCGAGCAGTACAAAAACATAATAATAAAACTCCGATCGCCTGGACGACATATACGATGAAACGAGCGGTAAAAAACCTCAAACGAACCGTGCTGAGAAAAGGCTCAAAACAACAACTATAGAAGGGATACGTGCCGATGGATAAAGACATCCTCGATCGCTACGATAGCACCATCGGGGCTACGCGATATACTACGAAGTTCAAACGCCATCTCACCGAACGAGTTAATAACCGGCACGAGCAGCGTTTGCTGCGACGAGTACTGCGGACTATTGCCGATGGGAAACGATTAGAACTCGCCCTCGACCTACCCTGCGGCTACGGTCGTCTCTACCCAATCCTGCGCGAGTTTACCGACCAGGTGGTCGAGGGTGACTGGAGCTCACACTTGCTTCGGATAGCACAGGAATATCAGCGAGAAGACGGCCTGTATAGTCCTGCCGCCGGTTATGTCCGCGCCACAGCACTGGCCATGCCCTTTTCTGATGGGATCTTTGATCTGGTCTTGTCGATTCGGCTCTGCCACCATATCAGTGAGTATGCCGAACGCCTGCAGTACGTCCGGGAAATCCTAAGAATTAGCAAACAGTGGGCGGTATTCACGTATTTCGACTTCCACTCAGTCAAAAACCAAGTGCGCGAATTCCGCCGCCGTTTTATTAACAAATCTCCAAAGTGGACGCTTCGTACATCGGACATCCAGGAGCTTGCAAATGAAGCAGGTTTCGATATCATTCGCTTGATCCCGCTGTCATACTTCTTTTCAGGCCATCGTTACGCCGTCTTACGCCGCAGAGATCACCGTGGATGACTGGCCCACAGCGGCTCTGACTATCTGGGATCGGATGTTATGAGGGGGACTGGATGGCCAAAAATACAGGGGAAATAATGCCCTGTATAAAAATACGGTCTTGAACTATACGTCTTAGAGAAAACCTCTTTTCTTCTGTGCATTAATACCCCACCCCCTCATAGGGGATTTTTTTGGCCTGAATATACGGGAAGTATTTACCTTTTTTCCCTTTTGTCCGGTGTGATGGTGAAGACAAGGGTGTTTCTGTCTGAGCCCCTCCTGTATTCGATGTTTTTAATCACTTTCTTCATAACCCTGGTAGAGGGTGTCTTCCCAGGCTCGAAGAAATCCTCTGTCTCGGGGAATGTCTCGACTAGGAGCATGTTGAAGGGCTTTCCTGTATCTACAATGGTGATAATAAGGGCCCCGCTGTCATGGACATCACAGCTCATGCGGATTTCACCTGTTCCGTCTGCGCAGGCAAATCGGACGACATTCTGGAGAGCCTCTTCAACGGCACACCCTATCTCCCGAATCCGTTCATCCCCAAACCCTGCCTCCCATGCATGGGTAGATACAAACGTTACGAGAGCCGGAATCTCATCGGCCAGTGCCGGCTTGGTAATCTCGTCTGGGACCCTATCTTCGAACCTTTGTTCCATAAATCTCCCCTGTAAATTCTTTCCTATTGTTATGAAAAGCCGTGCTACTATTGTACCATAAGCTATCGGGGAAAAGGTCATGAAAAATAAGATCGAGATAATATCTCCACCTCGTACAATTTACAATTATCAGCCTCTTACCCCTCCCGAGAAAGGTGGTGGAACAATAGTAGCATCTCGTTCAAAAAAACCAGTTTCTTACTTGAAATTGACAAGAGAGAGATTATCATATATTATATAATAATTGAGAAAGGAATATCCTATGATTATGGTAACCGAGATAGCTCAAGAGAAGATTGCACAGGCCTTAAAAGAAAACAAAAACGAGGAAAAGGGAGTGCGTGTATTCCTCTATGGGGGCGGGTGAGCTGGTCCTTCCCTCAATTTGGCTCTGGATGAGCCAAAAGATTCGGACAGTATATTTAACAACGGCGGCGTTCAATATATCATTGACAATGATATACTTACAATGACCGGAAATATTACCATCGACTTTGTGAATGAAGGATGGCAGTCCGGCTTCGCCATACAGTCTCAAAATCCAGTATCTGGTGGATCATGTTCCGTCGACGGTACCTGTTCATCGCAGGGGGCGTGTTCATAAGAGCACGGCGGCGTGTGATTTCAGGCTAATATATGGTGTAATAGCAGGAGGAAATATAGAGGCAATATGATAGCGAGTTAACGCCCTTTTCCCCCTCATGTGCACAATAAAAAAGCCCCTTTATAGGGGCTTTTTTTGTTGCCCAGTGAACAAGTGATAAGCGATAACTCGACGAGTAAACTGAATATTCTCTAACGCCACTCCATCGTCACGTTTCGTCTCTCAGCACGTGCCTGTTTGCTAATACCTCAAGGAAACTAAACTCTTCAATTTATTTTTTCTCTTCCGGCTTCGGCTCCGGCCACGCAGGTTTGGGGTACATAAATTTTGCGGTAGCCTTCTCCTTAGGTGCTACGACTTCAAAAACCCCTTTTTGCCACTGGCCGATCCCACCGGGATGGGAAGCAGGTGCCAAACGTCCGCGCTCAAACCACGTCGGCCCCAAAGCCGTCTCGAACGTCTCCTTAGCCATCACATCCCTTATCTTTTCCTGATTCAGGGTTCCAGCCTTCTCGACAGCCTGCTCAAAAAACTGGAGCGAACCCCAATAGAATAGATGTCCCCACCAATCAACTGCAGGCTCACCATAGCGTCCGATGAATTTATCACAAAATTCTTTGGCACCAGGAGAGCTTTTGCAGTTCCATGCTCCACTACCCATGACGCCCTCCGCAGCCTCACCAAACATCGCATTAAACCAGCCGAAGTTTGCGCTCACGTTAGCGTGGAAGGCCTTGAAGTTAATACCAAGCTCGATTGCCTGTTTGGGAGCTAGGATGCTCCCCGCTCCGGGATAGGTAAAAGCTATAAAGGCATCGACATCAAGCGCCTGGGCTTCTTTCAATAGTGGTGATAGATCCTGAACCCCCATCGAAACGCTCCGAGCCATTTTTACTGCAATGCCCCGCTTCTCTAATTCAGCAGTGGCCACACTCGTATATTCTCTGCCGTGGAGATCGTCAATATAGATGATCGCCACCGACTGAATGCCGTTCTCCTTATACAAGTCAGCCATAGCCGGCATCTGGGTATCGGCAAAATTCAAGACGGCAAAGAAGTAGGGCAGGGCCTCAGCATACTCTGAGATCTGCAGGGCGCCACCCTCAGCTCCAAATAGTATATAATTTTGTCTATTGGCAACGGGGGCGGCAGCAAAGAGAAACGTGGTGCCACAGGGGGCGAATACAAAATCAACCTTGTCCTCTACCATCAATTTTTGCAAGTGGAACCTCATCTTTTCATGACTACTTTCGTCATCATAAACAATGAGCTCTATTGGCAGGCGTTTCTTATACTCCTTCACATATATCCCGCCCTTGGCATTGACCTCGTCAACCCACAAGTCATATACGGGAATGGACGCCGATTTGGCAATAAGAGCATTCGGGCCAGTGAGTGAAACCGCCCTGCCGATACGGATTTTATCCTTGGGGGGAGGTTTTGGAGCGCAAGAAACAACGACAAAGCTTAAAACTACTAAAATTAAAAAAATGCATGTTACCCTGTTTTTCATTTTTTAATCCTCCCTTCTAACACTTCTAATACATACTCTATTCCTCGCTAACTTTTTCATTTTCAATTCACCTTCACAACGCCTCTAGGTCTGCGCCCAGACAATTATTTGCAACTTTCGTACCATCACGATATACATCATATTATCATGCAATCATTATACTTTTTGATCACATTACCTATATATAAAATGCTAGTGACATTTTTTGTCACTTTTTAAGCGTTTATCAGTCACATTTTATTCATCTACTCCGTTCCTCTTCCCTTTTTCACCACTTTCAAAAGGCACTAATTGTGTCTTAACCCATCCATCTCACTGTATATTCAGCCCAACCGAAAAAAGGCATCGCTACTACTTAAATTGCTGATGCCCTCGTCACTTTGCCTCATCTTCCAAGTCCTCCGTTACGGAAACGTGTGGCCCCCTCATATATTCTAAACAACCCTATACTCCTGTCTCAATTAAGTCAACCAGCTTCACTGTTTCTGGGTCCTCTGAGGTCGGGTATTATGGATAATCTCTCCTGTTCCATCTCAGGAAAGATCCTCATCCGAAGCTGGTGGAAAATAGAGAAAGAACGTGGTCCCACCTGAACGATAGCAATCCTCTTTCTCAGTGCAAAAGGCGCACGTGCTGATCCTGCCCGGACAGATATCACTCCCCTGTGGTATAAATCGGCATCGCGAAGACTCCATTGTAATGGTGAAATGATATCGCTCGGAGAAGATCTTCATGCGCAGCAGGTCAGCACCTTTACCCCCAGCATTGAAATCAAATGGTTTCCTGGAAGAATAATCCATCGTCTCCTGAGTCGCAAAGAATCCTTCAAATATCCTGTGTTGGGCCTCCTCCACAATGCCAACTCCGCAGTCACGCACCACTAACTCGGTTCCTTCCCACTTTTTGTGCACGATAATCTCTATTACCCCTTCATCAGGCGTGTTTTCTATGGCATTTTTTACTAAACCATCGATCACCTTGTGCACAATATCCGCAGGTATAAAGATGGTGGGTGTCGGCTCGAGGCGGCTGATGATCTCCACCTGGCGATGGGAATATAATGGTTTGAGGGCTTTAAGCCTTTCCCGAACGGAGTCGACAAGCATGATTTTCTCTGGTACGGCCTTTTTGGGGCCAAAGATTTCTTCAACGCACCCCTTGACCCGTTCTATGAGGGCGACTTCTCCCCCTTCCTCAGCGATGAGGGTCTCCAGTGCATCAGTGCATTGATCGAGCAGCAGAGAGAGGAGACCATAGGCCTTGTATTCTCTGTCCTGCATGATATCCGCCACTTCATACTGAATGTCCATGATGCGATCCAGGTTCCGTCGGGCCCTTGCGAGGGTGGCATTCCAACTCTCCTCCGGAAGGGCTGCCAGTTTTTCTGAGAGGAGTTTCAAGGAACCAGAGAGGACAGCTACCGGTGTCTTCAATTCATGGGATAAATGGTTGATCACCCTGTCTTTTGCTCGGTTCAAACTCGTTACCTCACGATAGGCCTTTTTAAGCTCCTCAGACACCCTGGCGTTTTCAACGGAGAGGGCTACGGTCCCTCCGATCATGTTTAAGAGATCGATATCCGTCTGGTCAAAAACAACTCCAATTTTATTGATAGCTCCAAGCACACCGATAATACGATCACCAATCCTCAACGGGACTTCGAGTAAATTACGGGACTCATATCCGAGTTGCTCATCCACCAGGGAATAAAAATCGGGGTCTTGGGAGATATCCGGCACAATGATCGGCTCCCCTGTCTTAACAACTCTACCTGCTATCCCCTGGTCGGCGGGGTACCGGATCTCCTTTGCCCTTTTTTGGGTAACCTGGTCTTCATAGGCCGCTCCCAAAAAATAGAACTCTTTCTTGTCCTCATCCAGCAAAATGACAATGGCGACCTCCACATTCAGGGACCGCCTGATCTCACTACTGATATAATCCAATAAATCCTCTAAATCAGGATATGCGGGAAGGGCCGTACTGATGCGGAGCATAGATTCATTGGTGCGTGCGATTCTCTTTTCTTGAGTAATATCCCTGAGCATCACAAGCTCCCCAGATGGCTCCTTGCCGGATTCCGAATAGATGGCAGCCGTGATCACCACCTCCAGAATCCGGCCATCTTTCGTGAGACGTTTGGTCTCCTCCCGCACCAGTTTTCTCTCTTTGAGCAGCTGTTTGATTTTTTCTATGGCCTCTTGCGCAAGTCCTGAGGGAACATAAGGGATGCGTTTCCCTTCCAATTCTTCGAAGGTCCAACCGAACGTTTCAGTAAAAGCAGGATTGATGAAAGAGACCAACCCCTCAAGGGTGAACACCACAGTAGGATACGGAACAAAATTAAAAAGCGTCCTAAGGCGTCGTTCCGACTTGCGCAGTTGTTCCTCTGCCCGTTTGCGCTCGGTGATGTCCTGTAGGGTCTCTACCGCTCCGACAATGTTCCCCTCAGCATCTCTCAACGGTGCCGCGGTAAAAAACATATATTTGCCGTACTCTCCCAGATTGGGGAAAAAATCCTCCGCCTCGTAAGCACCCTCAATGACGGCTGATTTTCGATATGTGTCACCGTAATACCTGGCAATCTCCTCTTCAGGAACGTTATCGACAATAAGATCAGCCATGATAGGTCTCTGTTGCTCATAGAAGGTCATCCACTGGTTCCGGCTCCCGATTATTTCACGTGCGGCAATACCCGTCAGATTCTCAAAAGCCCTGTTACAGCGGGTGACGATGTGCTTGTCATTAATGACAATGGTCGGTATTGAACTCCCTTCAAGGAGTTGCGAAAGTCCTTTTTCACTCTCCAGCAGGGTTTCTTCCGCTATCTTGCGCTGAGAGGCTTCTTGCTCTAAATCATTGACCCTCTGTGCCAATTCTCCATAGGTTGGTTTTTTGGCCATCGGAAAACCCTCCGCTTGCCCTTCACAAAAAGGGCACACACGTAGTGACTCTGACTATGATTTTTGCTTCCTCAATGATACAAATTATATATCAGAGTAAGATTTATTGCAGTATCAAACATGCAGGGCATACCTTGTGCGAAAAAGATAAGTCCTCCTTTGATTTTCTCAAAAGGATTTGATATAGTTGGTCTGAATTGAACAGCAGAGCCAATCCGTGGCACATAGTGAAAATAAGAAGGACACAGCTTTTTCACTGCTGAGCTTTCCGGATAAGAGCTAGGATACGCGAGAGAGAGTTTTCAATGAAGCGAGACAAGATCAAGACTGAGCTCTTGGTTCATGACCTGAAGGTCCCTCTGGTTGTGATTGAAGCGGGAATCAATTCATTGCTAAAAAAGCTTGACGAATATGGACCCCTGACGGAAAAACAGGAAAAGATTTTAATGAGAATGCTGAGGAATACCAAGCTCATGCAAATGTTGGTGAACGATGTCCTTGAACTAGGGAGGTCCGAAGCAGGGATAGTCAATGTACGCAATATAACACTTTCTGATTGCATCAGGCCGGTTCTGGTGGAACTGTTTGATTTAATTGACTGCGAAACATCGGAGAGGTTAAAAGCCTGCGCCGATCTCGCGCAACTTAAAAAGACGTTAGAAGAAAAAGGCCTGCAGCTTTTCATCGATGAAGGCCTGTGGTGTCAAGAGGTCTGCATGGATGAGGCGAAGGCAAAGCAAGTGCTCAGGAACCTCTTGAATAATGCCTTAAAATATCGAAAAGAGCAGGTGGAATTAAAAATCAATGAAAAAGATGGGTGCCTTGTTCTCTCTGTCAAGGATGATGGTGAAGGCATACCTTCCATCTATCATAAAAAGATCTTCAAGAGCTACTTCCAGATGGACCCCACAGACTCCTACCCCGTCAGGGGGCATGGATTGGGCCTGGCCGGAGTCATGGTGCTGGTAGAGGACATGGATGGCGAGTTGTCGCTCGACAGTGACAAAGGAAAAGGTGTCACCTTCTTGGTTAAGGTACCGTTGTCGACTACCTCATAGTGCCATACAGAAACAGATCCTTTCTGCCGGAGAAGGCTTGTACAAAATGACTTTATTTTTGCCACATCCTGTTGAAGCATGGATGCTGGGTCCGAAGTCAATAGTGTAATGAGTTAAATTCGAATTTTAGTACCCGATGAGATTGGACCAGAATTCGTGGTCTTTTTCCCTCCAGTCAGGACCAAACCTGTTGTCATAAAAGCCGCTCAGCCTTTCGTACCATCTGACGAAGACGTTCTTTTTTTGCTCTCGGGCCTCGATAACATCAGCTACAAATATATCAATTTTGTTGATCTCATCCTTAGGCACATAATATGAAGCACCTTCCTGAAAGGACTTTTTGAGGCTCTCCTTTGAAAGGGCATGAGCCGTCAGCATCAGGGCCGGGACTTTCTTCTCGTTAGCAATCGCCAGCAGGTCATAACCCTTAACCCCCATGATATCCAAGACAGCAATATCGTAATAATTGTTTTCGAGCAGATCTTTTGCCTCTTCAAAGGTCGAGGCTGTATCAATCTTGCATATACTCAATAACTCTACCAATATATCAAGGATATCCTTTTCGTCATCAACGATCAACACCTGTTTCCCTTTCAGAATCTTTTTCGTATCCATAACCTTCCCTCCTTTAGAAATTAATTATAGCTCAGTTGTGCTCGGTATACAATGTTGTATCGTACCGCACATAAATATAGTAATTAACGAACCATAAATCAACTCAAAACAACGCAAGTAAATAAGGAATGTGAGTTCTAAAGAAGAAAAGCCCTACCCTATATACAGGGAACTGTTGATTGTTCGGCAGACAGAACTCCATTTTATGCGCTCCGCCCTCCTACCTCCTCAATAACTGAGCAAGATTCCATCTGGAAGGAGCCACCCCTCGGATACCGTCGCCCAGAAGAGGCCAAAAAGCAGCTTACCGCACTACGCTCCCCGGAGGCACCTCCTTGTCGGGTAGGAGCAAAACGGGTTTCCCATCGACATCCACTGCCATGATCATCCCCCGGCTTTCTACGCCCTTCAGCTTCCGCGGCTCCAGATTGACCAATATCGGCACTTGTTTGCCGATGAATTCCTCTGGCGCGTAGGTAGGGGCCATACCCACTACAACTTGTCTGTGCTCGCCCCCGAGGTCAAGCTCTAAGCGGATGAGTTTGTCAGCACCCTCTACCTTATCTGCCCCTGTTACCGTGCCGATTCTGATATCCAGCCTCATGAAATCATCAAATGTGATCATTGCCTACTCCTTTTTATTATATCCCACGGCTATGATGATAAGGGGCTCGTGTTCTTTTGGTGCCCCGATGGCCTCGGTCACTGATGCATCGCGAAAGGCCCCCACGATCCCGGCCCCCAGACCCAAAGCCCCTGCCTGGAGGAAGATGTTCTGCCCCACGTGCCCCACTTCGATGTGGGCATATCTGATCCCCCGTTCACCGTATTTCCGCGTAATCCGCTCGTATTCCGCAGTGATGACAAAGACGACCGGGGCTGTAGCTATCCACATCTGTGACAGGGCTGCAGAGGCCACGTTCTTTCGACGATCCTCTTTCACTGTGAGCTCAAGACTGTGGCGTGCCGAGTGGTAACGATAGAGCCCAGGCCCCAACCCCTCGACTCCTCCCTTTCCCACCACGGCATAGACATCCAGGGGATAGAGAGCTCCCCCCGAAGGTGCCGCCCGAAACCCCCTGCGTTCATCCGTTATCCCTTGGGCAGCCCACAGCAGCTGCGACAGGTGAGCCATGCTCAGGGCATCAGGTCGAAATGCACGGACGGTCCTGCGTTCTTTGATGGCCCGCTCCACAGAAACTGCGCCATCAAAAGCGGGCTTGGGTAGTTGAATAAACCCTCCCTGCTGGTCCTTACCCCACCCCGGAACCGCCAGCATCACGATGACAAAAAAGCAAAAAAGCCTGAGAACAGATCTGCTCATCCTCCCCTCCTGAGTATCCAATGCCCATGGCGCACCCACACCCTGCTGATATAACCCGCTACTCCCGTTGTCAACAAGGACAGAGGAACTATGCTGCGGTAATGAGGTGCACTGCCCGTGGCACCATCTCAATGACCACAGGGAGGGCACCGATTTGCTCACCGTCTACATCCAAGAGGACCCGCTGGTCTGAGAAGGCCTCCACCCGCTTGCCGACAAAGGAGCTGACCTGTGCGACCTGGTAGATCTTTCCGTTGTAGAGCTTCGGGAGATTCCAAAAGACCTCGGGGAGGGTGAGATCCCCGATCACCGTGACATGGAACAGGCCATCATCCACCCGCGCCTGCGGGGCCACCCACATGCCGCCGCCATGATACTGCCCATTGGCAACGGCCACATTCCAGATGGTGACCTCCCCATCAAAGCTCTCATCCACCTTCAGGTGTATCTTCTTTTTATTATACTTCAGTAGAGAAATCACCATGGCCCAGAGGAACGAGAGAAACCCTCCAAAGGCCTTGGTGGTCTTGTTTGCCCGCTCATCTACCTCTCCCCCTAAACCGAAGCTGGTAACGTTGTGAAAATAGCGGTAGGAAGGCTGACCACGACGGTCCTGATAGCGAATACGCCCCAGATCAAGGATGCGAGTATGGGAATGTTTGATGATATCCAGGGCTCGGTCAAGATCCCGATAGATGTGAACGCTCTTGGCCAAATCACAGCCGGTACTGCGAGGGATGAACCCCAGCATGGCCTCTGGGCGGATGGGCTTGTCCTCTCCCATAAGGCCGTTCACCACCTCATTGAGTGTCCCATCCCCTCCGACACAGACGACAACCTCAGCGCCCTGGTTGAGGGCCTGGCGGGTAAGCCCAATGGCATCCCCCGGACCGGTGGTGAAGTGGGCAGAAAAAGGGCCCAGCCGATCCCGCGCCAAGGCCTTGATGGTGGGCCATGATCTGCCAGCAGATCCTGCTGCCGCATGGGGATTAACGATGAAGACGATCTTTTTTGAGGCCATGAATATCCTCAGGCGTGATCGAGGAACACCCCGTTCTGACGGAAAAGCTAAGGGATATCCTCTACCCCTTAGCCCTGTGCCGTGACGATGAGCTCCTCGAACGTACGCTTGGGCACGTGGTGGACGCCCTCTTTGTCACGCCAATAGCGAATATCCCCACCGGGCTCCAGGTCATCGAGCACCACCTGCTCTACGGGCTTGCCGAGGGCCACTACGAGCCTGATCTTCAGATGGTCGGCAATGTCTAGCTCCTGCCGCAGTCTTTCCTTATTGATGGATCCGATCATACATCCCCCCAGCCCCTTTTCCACCGCCCCCAGCAATATGGTTTGAGCCACAATGCCGTCGTCACACCACCAATCTTTCGTGATGGTCTCATCGATGAGGATAACGATATAGGCGGTCGGGCGCTCTCCTGGGGCCGGGCCATCCCAATCCTTCAGATAGGCGGCCCAGACCAGGCAGGGGAAGATGCGGTCATTGGTCTTCTCGTCCGCGGAGAGGATATACTTGAGGGGCTGGCGATTGGCCGCCGAAGGGGTGCAGCGGGCAAGACCAATCAGCTCCATTAGGGTCTCGTGCTCAATGCGGTGAGATTCGTCGAAGCGGCGGTAGCTGCGGTTGCCCAGAACAAGATCATGCAGACTGGCCATGGCAATACTCCTCGCTTGTGGTGATCTTCGGAGGGGGCAAAAGAAACCCCCTAGACCGAACCACCTATTAATCTACCTTCTTAAACTTATCGCCCTTTGTCCCGCATACCGGGCAGGAATCAGGGGGCTCCTTCTCGGCCGTGTATCCGCACACTGGACACACGTAATAGGGATAGTCTTCCTGCGCGCCTCCCAGCCCTTCAAGCATTTTTTGATAGAGCTGGGCATGTATCTGCTCAACCTCATTGGCGTAGGAAAAGGACCGTTCGGCATCCTTGTGCCCCTCGGCCTTGGCCGCCTCGATCATCTCCGGGTACATGTGTGTAAACTCGTGGGTCTCGCCATTGATGGCGTCAGCCAGGTTCTCTTTGGTCCCCCCGATGGCCTTGAGGGCCCGCAGGTGGTTGTGGGCGTGTACCGTCTCCGCCTCGGCGGCTGCCCGAAAGAGACGGGCCACCTGGGGATAACCATCTTGATCAGCCTTGGCGGCATAGGCCAGATACTTGCGGTTGGCCTGGGACTCACCGGCAAAGGCCTCGTTCAGATAATCGTCTGCCTTGGACATCTGTTTTCCCTCCCTCTTGTAATTATATAGAGATTACTCGAAAATATGATATTCTTTGTACCCCTGTTTGTCCAGGGCATTGAGGCAAAAAGAGACCTCCACCCTGAAACGAGCACCCTACCCCCCTCTTGGGATCTCACGGTAGCGAATCTCAATACACCCTGAGCATTACTTCTCCCTATCTCAGCATCCACAGGCTGAGGACCATTACCATCATGCCGCAGATGACACCCAGCATAGGTGAATGTTCGGTGTCGAAGGCCTTGGCAACCGGTATGAGCTCATCGACCGAGATAGCGACCATGATCCCCCCGACGGCAGCAAGGGCAAATCCCATTACCCTCTCTGACAAGATGGGCATAAGGATTGCTGCCGCCAGGGCGGCGCCGACAATCTCGCTGACCCCGGAGAGAAACGACCAGAGGAACGCCTTTTTCCTGCTGCCGGTGGCCACATATACCGGCACGGATATGGCCAGACCTTCGGGGATATTGTGAATAGCGATGGCGACTGCGATGGCCAATCCGAGATTGAAATCTTCCAATCCCCCCACAAAGGTTGCCATCCCCTCCGGAAAGTTGTGGATCGCTATCCCCAGGGCCACGAGGAGCCCGGTCCTTTGCAAGGCCGGGGGTAATTGGCCGTCGGCCAGGCCATACGTGCCTTTAGGGTGGTCGTGTTGGGCGATGTAATCGTGGGGTATCAGGAGGTCAATAAGGTAATAGCCCCCCATCCCCACAAAAAACGCCATATGGGCTCCCAGAAAACCAACGCCCTCGGTCCTTATGGCTCCAGCCAGGAGTTCGACAAAGGAGACGAGGATCATGACCCCCGCTGAGAAGCCGAGAGTGAAGCCGATGAACCGGGGACTCGTCCTTTTTACAAAGAGACCGAGCACGCTCCCGATGGCTGTCGACAGCCCTGCACCCGTGGCAAGAAGTAATGCAATCCACATATGCATTTCAGCCCTCAAGAGACAAAAAAGTAAGGATGTTTTACACCCTTACGTTCTCGCTAGGAATCCTCCTTCTTCTTTTGCCCTTTCGTTGCTATTTTAAGCCTCTTTTTCTCACGTTTGTAATCAAACGTGCTCTTTTTGTCGTCTGCAGGCTGAGCAATAAGAGATCTTTCAGCTTTGCGTTTATGAAATCTCCCTATGAGGAATTTGGCAAAATATTTACCAAAATATCCTATGAACCCTGCAGCAAAAACTATCGCAACCCACTTCAAGACGTTCATCGATCACACTTTATCCTGTATCTTCGATATGCTCCTTCCAAGATGCTCTATCTGCTCACAGGAAGGCTCATCGCTTGCGGTATGCTGAAAGAATGTGCGCAGTGAAAAAAGACCATACCGCTCAACTATTACGGGAAACAGGAAGGGTAAAAAGACCCCAGGAGGAATATATGTCCGCTAGCCCTTTTTCTAAGCATAATCAACCCCTCAATGTTTTGCTAGTGGCCATGATATCCTTAAGAATGCATCATCCCCAGGCTGGTAGTCAAGCCCTTCCTGCACGTTCGGAATATCCATGAGTCGGTTCTAATGGTTTGAAACGCCATATCAAATGCCGAAGGGGGATGGGGAAAACGGGACTTTACGCTATCAACCGTCAGTGGAACTCCACAATCAGCAGATATTGAATTTATAAACAAAAAATGTTATGATAGTTTGTCAAGCCACATAATGAACTAGAGTAACCGCAATGCTCAGATTTGCAAACAGGACATCAAAAAAGGCTGGTCTTCCCCCTGGAACGCTCGTTCATATTGGCGAGAAGAAAATTGAACAGGCAAAAATTACCATCATTGACTATGATGAGACACGGTTTCAAGAAAAAGAAGCAAAAACAATTAAGGAATGTCTTCCCTTTAAAGACAAAGCCACAGTCACCTGGATAAACATAGATGGTATCCACCAAGCGGATATTATAGAGGAGCTCGGAAAATCCTTTGACGTCCACCCACTCTTATTGGAAGACATTATGCATACGGAACAACGTCCTAAACTGGATGATTTCGGGGATTACATCTTTATCGTTTTGAAAATGCTCCACTATAATGAGAAAAAAAATGAAATAGAGGCAGAGCAAATCAGCCTTATTCTCGGTCCACATTTCGTTATTTCATTCAAGGAAAGCCAGAGTGGTATCTTTGATCCCATCAGAGAACGCATGAGAAATCAAAAAGGTCGTGTTAGAAAAATGGGGGCTGACTACCTTGCGTACACTTTAATAGATGCCATCGTGGATAACTATTTTATCATTTTGGAAAAACTGGGTGAACAGGTAGAAGGTTTAGAGGAAGAACTGGTCACCAAGCACACGTCAGAAACCTTACAGGCTATTCACACCTTAAAAAAAGAGATGATATTTCTGCGCAAGTCGGTCTGGCCTTTAAGGGAGGTCGTCAGCGGCCTGGAACGGGGAGAATCTCCACTCATTCATGAATCGACCGATATATATCTCAGAGATGTCTACGATCATACTATCCAGGTGATCGATACCATAGAGACATTCCGGGATATGATCTCCGGAATGCTTGATATTTACCTTTCTAGCATCAGTAACGCAATGAATGCGGTGATGAAGGTATTGACCATAATCGCTACGATATTTATACCACTCACCTTTATTGCTGGAATCTACGGGATGAATTTTAAGTATATGCCAGAACTTGAGTCGCGCTGGGGTTATTTTATAGTGTGGGCTATCATGATCGTTATTGGATTTGTAATGGTGCTTTACTTTAAAAGAAAGAAATGGTTATAAAAAGAGCTTACTCACGCTTGCACCCGAGGGCAGGCTTAACTGAAACAAACCCATCACGATTTTGAAACAATACATTCCGATAGAAAAACCATTGAAATGTCATGTGGTTTTAGTTGAAGTCATGTTCATCCCTGATGCTCCCCACCAACTCCTCTAAGATATCCTCAAGGGTAACTAAACCCGCGACCTTCCCTCCACTGTCTAAGACAATTGCCTGATGAAGTCTTTTGGTTTTAAAGCTGCGGAGTTGGACATCGATCTTTTTGTCGGCAGGAACAAAGTATGATGGCCTGAGGATTCTTTGTATGGAAATGGGCTTCTTGGCGCGGATCAGTCTGAATAAGTCTTTGACGTGGATAAAGCCTACAATATCTGAATCCTTTCCTGTGCTGACGGGAAACCGGGTATGACCAGTCTTTAAGATCATCTTAACAATCTCCTCCATCGGTGCATCGATATGGAGAAGAGTCATATGCTCCTTGGGCACCATAACTTCTCCGACAGTCTTGTCGTTCAAGGTAAATACCCGTGAAAGCATCTTTTTTTCCTCTGTGGTAATAGTCCCTTCATCCGTGGCCATCTTAATGCAGGTCAAGACTTCAGCTTCAGAGAACAGAGGTTTTTTTATTCTGGTTACGTCCACGCCAATAAACAATAAGATTTTATTCGTTATGTACGTAACCACCACGACCACAGGATTAAAAAGAGCCATAATGACATTGAGCACAGGGGCAATAAGCAATGATACCCTCTCGTTGAAATATTTGGCGTAGACTTTTGGGGTAATTTCGGCAAAGACGAGAATAATAAGGGTTAATACTACCGTGACATAGATAATCCCCCGTTCCCCCCAAAAAGATATCGCCAGTACTGTCGCGATGGCAGACATCGCGACATTGACCAGATTATTCCCCAACAAAATAGTCCCGATGAGCCGCTCAGGTTTCTTCAATATACGCTCGACAAGCTTCACTCTCACAGGCATGGTTTCAGCCAGGTGTCCGAGACGCAGTTTGCTGATGGCCATAAGCGCAGTTTCTGAGCCCGAAAAAAATGCCGAAAAACCCAAGAGTACAAACAGCACAATGATCATGAAAATGAAGTTAGTCTCCATTTCAGGTTGCCTCCCTTAGATAACTTCTTCATAGTCTTTATTAGACAAATTGTAGCATGTTTGCCAACCGCTTGCCAGGTAACAAATATATACGGTCGTACTGAGCAATACAGCAATTATACGCGAAGACATTACGACCTTAGTGCTCCAGCAATAAAAGCCGCGCTTTGTACACTATCTTCTGTAATTCCCTGAGGGGGGAGCGCATAATCTCAAAATAGAAATTGAAAATTTTTCATAAAAAAGGTATAAAGATTCTTATAGTAACATTAGAAAGCATTTGCATTTCCGTACAATAGTGGCACAATAGAAAGTACCGTAGGGACGGGGTGAGGAGATTATCCATATTCCTGATGCAAAAACACGGATTCTCGCCAGCAACCGCCTCATCTGCTACGGGAAACTGGATAATCTCAAAGGGTTAATCTAAAAACGATACAAAGGAGGGATTTGCCATGAAGCCTATGACCATCGTTATATTAGTTCTCGTAGCACTCTTTGTGATAATACTTGTCCAAAACACTCAAGTTGTTACCTTACATTTACTGTTTTGGAAATTAGGAATGTCGCAGATCATCCTGGTGCCTTTGACAATGCTGATCGGCTTTATTCTCGGTTTCATTGTCGCTAAGGTAACAGGCGGCAACCACAGCACAGAAGAGCGCGAGTAAAGAGGTTAGGTTCAAGAAATAAACGCGCTATCTTTTAAAGCTCGAACTCTATAAAAAGAGCCTGTTACCCCGCGTAACCCAGGGAGGGGTTTTGAAGGATGAATGAATTTCATACTCTCGAGCACTGGACCGTTGCTGCTATCTATATCATAGGTGGTTTCGTGGTTGGATTTGTGCTCGAAAAGATTGTCCTCGCCGAACTCAGACATATAGCCAAGAAAACGCCGTGGAAAGGTGACATTGTTATCATCAACTCCTTGCGCGGCATGGTTATGATTTGGCTTCTTATAGCCGGCGTCTACGGGGCAATCCTCAGTATCCCGATGAGCCCATCTCTGCTGATACATCTCAAGAAAATCCTATTGGTCATTGTTATACTTTCAGGAACAATGGCTTTGGGAAAAATGACGGCTGGTTTTGTGAGCATTTATGTCCAGCGAGAAGATGTTCCGTTTCCTTCAACCTCGATTTTCAGAAACCTATCGAAATTGCTGGTCTTCCTCATCGGGATTATGGTAATCCTGCAATCCCTTGGTATCTCTATTACCCCTATACTGACCGCTTTGGGTGTGGGGGGGCTTGCAGCTGCTTTGGCCCTGCAACCGACGCTCGCCAATCTTTTTTCCGGGCTTCAAATAATCGCCGCAAAACAACTGCACCCCGGGGACTATATTAAACTTGATTCAGGGGAAGAAGGCTACGTGACCGATATAACCTGGCGAAATACCACCATCAGGGCGCTTCCGAACAATATGATCATCGTCCCAAATTCCAAATTAGCCTCTACCATTTTCACAAACTATTATCAGCCCCAACAAGAAACGGCAGTCCTGATCCAGGTAGGGGTTAGTTATGATAGCGACCTCCAGAAAGTGGAAAAGGCCACCATTGAGGTAGGCACAAAGGTTATGAAGGAAGTAGAAGGGGGCGTTCCTGAATTTGAGCCGTTTATTCGTTACCACACCTTTGACGATTTCAGCATTAACTTCACCGTTATTCTGCGTACAAAAGAATATGTTGGCAATTATCTTATCAAACATGAATTCATCAAGATGCTCCATGAACGATATGACAAGGAAGGCATCACCATCCCCTTCCCCATAAGAACGGTCTATATGACAGAGGAAAAAACATGATGACTTAGCTTGCCGCCAATTACTCAATACAACTAAAGGGTATTGGAGAGACACTAATGGAAAACCAGCGCAAGACTAAATATACCATCAAAAGGATCGGGGGTTATCTTCACAAACTATCTCCCGTTGTAGATAAAACGGGGAAAGTGATTAACTATGTCACCACCCCCCTCATGGTGGAGCTCAAAACCCGGGATATCATGCAGATTATTGTCGGGGCCTCCATCCTAGCCATACCGGTAGGTTTTACCGAGGAGACATGGAATCTGGGGGAGCGGCTTCCCCTGAACAATATCCTTGCCCTGGCGATCATCTCCATTGTGTTCATTGCGCTGTTCGTCTACTTCAACTTCTACCGGTTTCAACTGAAGGGCTACGTCTCCGAATACATCAAAAGGGTCGTTGCTATCTACGCTATTTCCCTCATCGTTGTTGGAGTGCTGTTGACCCTTATTGAAAAATGTCCGTGGGGCGTTGACAACATCTTGGCGTTAAAACGGATGATCATCGTCGCCTTCCCCTCTTCGATGAGTGCGGCAATAAGTGATACGCTTAAATAACCTTCACTGTTGCTTTTTATTCAACTGTGTCTCAATATATATGTATACGCTAACCTCAGATAGCACAACCCAAATTATTCCGGAGCAATAATCATATGAAAAAAATAATGAGAAAACTGCTCGCCGGCTTGGCAACCATTCTACCGGTGGTGATTACGGCCTATGTACTCTATTGGTTGGCCACGTCGGCGGAAAAGTCCCTCGGTAGGCTAATCAGATTGGCCCTTCCTGAAGGCTGGTATTGGCCCGGCATGGGGATCGCAGCCGGTTTGCTCCTGATCTTCCTCATAGGCCTCTTGATGCAGGCCTGGGTAGTAAGATCGCTGGTTGCCTGGGGCGAGCGAATTGTCTTGAGGATACCGCTTATCAAAACGGTGTACGGTGCCGTCCGCGACCTCATCGGCTTTGTAACGCAGGGTCACGATTCAGGCTCGCGCCAAGTGGTAGCAATTAAAATAGGCGATGGGAATATACAATTAATCGGCTTTGTCACCCGAGAAGATCTCGCTGGTTTACCCGAAGAGATCGGAGGCCAAGATAAGATCGCTGTCTATCTGCCCATGAGCTACCAGCTCGGCGGCTACACCGTTATCGTACCTCGCTCCGCTGTACAACCTGTGGATATGTCTCTGGAAGAGGCGACCCGTTTCGTCCTCACCGGCGGGGTCACTGCTGGACCTTCGACACCGGACGGGACATCAAACAAGAACAGGAAGTCATAGCCAGCTTTTACAGCATATCTATTGTGCTTTAACACTGGGGGACTTTAAGAAACCTTTTGTGTCGCAGTGAATGTGGGCTGTATCAGATGCCTCCTCCACCACCCTAGGCCTCCTGCTTGAGATTCATGGCGAGGTGGAAAAATTCGGTTATCCCCCCTCTGCCGCTTTGGGGCATCCCGCTTTCTCTGATTTATGCAAAGCGGAGCGGGATTTTATCCTCTCCCCAAGGGGAAAAAACACAGATATATGTCTAATTGAATGACATAATTGGTACTAAATTTGCATAATTTATCAATGGTTATATAAGTCTTCTGTGTTAAGATGAGAGGGTATGTAGAATGATAAATCGTGATTTTTTACGATCAATACCCTAGAAACCATCCAAAAAAATAGAGGAGGTAAGCACATGACAATTATCTGTGAGCAATGTGGAAGGCAATACAATATAGATCCTAAACAAATAACAGGGAAGCAGTTTATATTTACTTGCGAGTCCTGCAATACCAAGATCATCATTCCAAAATCACCTGAAAAAACAATGAGGAAGGGTCAAAAAGTGGCAAACCCAGCGCCCCCTAAAGCTGAAACATGGCAGCCAGCACCATCCCCCCCTACAAAGATAGGGATCGGCTTGAGGGGGAAGATGTTCTTTCTTTTCTTTTTTATCCCGATCTGCCTTGTCGTTGCTGGAGGTCTCCTGTACCTGAACTATATGAAAAACCTTTCTGGTCTCATTACTCAAGAGAGTAGTCAGATTGTAGCAACAATGGCCGAGCAAGCGATAGCAGAGAAAGGCAGATCTGTGGCCAAGGAGATTGAGCGCTATATGTTGACCCATCCGGAACTCAAAAAGAATCCTCCTTTCCCCAAAGAGGATTATAAAAACTATTCTGAATTCTCAAGCATTGCAATTCAGAAGGTGGGAACAACAGGGTATACGTGCCTGGTTGCCAAACATACTGAGAGTGAACCGCTCAGTAAACTCTGGGCCCATCCAATAGAAAAGCTAATAGGCGTGGACATTGATGCAGCCATGAAAAAGACTCTGGGAGAGGATTTCCAACGCTGGTATGATGTCACGGTAAAAGCTTTTAAGGGTAAGGGACAAGAGGCTGCTGGTTATTATATGTGGTACGATAAGCGGGAAAAATACATGGTCATGGTACCTGTTGAGGGAACTGATTTCTTTATCGCCAGTACCACATACCTTGATGAATTTACCTTGCCGATGACAGAGCTCGAACAAAAGGCCACCGCAATGACGGTACATGCGAGACGTTCCGTGACGATTATTTTAGTCGTCACAGCGCTTCTCGTTGCCTTCTTTGTAGCGGTCTATAGTTTCCGATTATCAGGAAAACTACGGTCTCTTGCTGATGCTGCTGACCGTATCAGTGTTGGCGATTTAGATGTTGCAATTGAGACAATCAAATCGAGGGACGAACTAGGGCGCTTGACTCAAGCATTGAACCGTATGCAGACCAGTATCCGCCTTGCAATACAGAGATTGCGCGAGCGAAAAAGGTAGGATCGATACCTGACACTCTATGATACACGTGGGAGGGAAGAAAGAAACGCGTCTTGACAATGGGCAGTTTCACCTTATCACTTGATGATGGTTGAAGAATAGGTTGGCTGTTTGTTAGCAGCTTACCGTGACTGTTCACCTCAAGATCTCTGTATCTCCCACAGCAAGCGACAAGGAATAATCACGCTTACAAAAAAGGGCTAACCAAATAGTGTCTACAAAAGGAGCTTTGTGATCAAAAAGTGGTGTAGCAAGTGACATTATTTGCCACTTGATGAGAGGCATAAAGATCATATTCTGTTTCAAGACCAAAAGATATGCATATTCTAAAATAACCGCATTTTAGCACAAATATCATTACCCACTCTTTCCAAGCAAAAGATATAAGTGATGTGTCCCTATTACTAGTTTTATCCTTCCCCCTCACGTTTGTGAGGTCACGGTGAATTTCGGTGTTATCAGATGTTTCTTACACCACCCTTCAGCCTCCTTGTTCAGCCCCATGGCGAGGCCGAGAAGCTCGGTGAAATAAAAGATAGGTAGTGCACTCGACCCCTTCTGGCGTGTCTCCAGATTGGACTGGCACAGGGGACAGGCAGTGACGATCCCCTGAGCGCCGGCCTTGCGCGCTCCCTCCACAATCTCATGGACCAAAGGTGTTACCAAATCGGGGCGCAGCAGGGCATGACCCCCCCCACAGCAGTCCACCTTCCATGACCAATCGAGGACCTCAGCACCCGTCATCCCTATGAGCTCATCCATGACTACTGGATTCTCAGGGTCATCAAAATGGGTAATGTCCGGAGGCCTCACCAGATAACAACCATAATAGCAGACGACCTTTAAACCCTTCAGTTTATTGACAACCGCTCGCTTGATCTTTTTCTTTACTTCCGCTTGTGAGAAGACGGTCAGCGGATGATAGACCGTGGCACTACCCCGGTATTGCCTTCCCAAGATTTCTTCTATGTCTTTGCGCAAAGGCACATCTGCACCCATCCGTTTTTGGGCTTCCATCAAGCGGAGAAAACATGCGGCACAAGGTGCCGTGACATCTAATCCCATATCTTCAGCGATCATCAGGTTTCGAGCTGGCAGGGCAACAGCCAAAAAAGGGTCCACTGCATGGGCTGAGGACGCACCGCAACAGTTCCAGTCAGGGATCTCAATAAGCTCTATACCGACCTTTGCGGCAACGGCCCTGAAGGAAAGATCGTACTCCCTGGCCGTGGATTCTAAGGAGCAGCCCGGATAATAGCCTATCCTCACCGCTCTTCCTCCAAACGGGCAAAAAGTCTCTTCATGGCCTCGGTCTCCCTTATTTTAGTCGGCAGGAGCTTCAGCTTACCGTGGCGGAACATCTCAATACCCAAACGAATTTCATCTATATCTAGTTTAAAGAGCCCGCCGGTCCTTCGTTTCAGATCAAGAATCAGCGAGAGCTCATGAACCCTGCCTTTTTTCCGTATCGCCTCAAGAAATGCGTCGTTGACCTTGGGCCCCTTCTCCGTTACCGTTCCTTCCTCCTTCGCCATCCTCCGCAGGAGATCCATCAATTTCACGATCTCTATCTCCTGAGGACAGCGGGTCGAACACGTCTCACAGGAGGCACACACCCAGAGGGTAGATGCTGCCAGTACCTTATCCTTCGCTCCGAGTTGAACGTACTTCAGGATCTCGTGAGGATAGAGATCCATGGCGAAGGCAAGGGGACAGCCAAGGGTACAGGTGAGGCATTGGTAGCAGCGATAGATCTCGGGGACCTCATCCGCCACCGTACGAGTAAATGCGAGATCCTTTTTCATATCTTGGGCTCCTGAATCTGCTCGAGCTCTTTTTCTCGGAACGTGGAAATGGGAATTTCTTCCTCCAGGTCTCTCCCCGCTTCATAGTTGAAGAGGGCTTGTACCTGTGCACTCGTGGCCTTAAAGAGCCGAAACACCGGCACACCCATGGGACACGCCTCTTCGCACATCCCACATTGCACACAGGAGTGGGCCATGTGTGCCATACGGGTGATGTGAAAAAGGAGCATATCTGCCGGCATTCTCGCCGCACCCCTCTTCTGCGCCAACCCCATATACCGGTCGGCCTCCATCTCAAACGTGGGGGAGTTGAAGAGACACTCCCTGCAGTAACAGATGGGGCACAGGGTCATGCAATTACGACATCCAATACATGCAGAGAGGGCGGTGAGAAGCTTATCAGCCCCACGAAGATCCTTTTGCTGCTCCTTAAGAACCTTTTGTTCATCCTTCTTCCTCTGTGAAAGGAGTTTTTCGAGAAACCCCTCGCGCTCCTTGAGGGGAATATCCTTAACTTCCATCCCAAGCTCACGGATGAACTGCTCGCCGCTTTCGGTCAGGGCCTCGATCAAAAACTGCTGTTTTTCATCAAGACCGAGGAACCCTATCCTGATATCGGCCCAGGGGGCACGGGGATGGAGACATATCCTACATGATTCCCGTAACCGCTCATCTTCGACTCCCTGATTCATTCTCTCCAAGAGCAGGGTCTCCGGATCTTCCCCCCCCTCAACGATCCTCTGGTATGCCTCTAAAGGATAGGTGCCGGGACAATCGAACGAGATCACGATGAGGTTTTCTTGTAAAATTTGTTTTAACTTTACCAGTTCCACCAGGGCCCGTGCTTCACAGGGGCGCAGCACAGCTGCCACCCTTTCAGACGGAGGAACCGTCCTGGTCATCATCTGAAGCACCCGAGCTGTGTTCACGGGCATATAGGGGGCGAGCGTCCGCGATTCCCGTGCCCTATCAGGGTCCGTCAAAAGACCCGGGGCAATAAGACCACCTTCCACCTCCATAGGAAGGAGGATAGCCTTGACGACGTCGCGTTTTAGCAGCTCCCCCCAGAGTTCCTTTAATCCTTCCTTTAATCCTTTCCCTTTATATTCCCTCAAAACGCCTCGAGCCATCTCTTCCCCCTCAGGTCGTCAAGGTATCAGCGAGCGGGTTTCGGCCTTTCTTCTCTATCTCCTCGGTGATCCGCTTCGCCCATTCGGCAAATTGCGGCCCTTCGCTCGCGCTGATCCACGTGAGATAGACCCTGTCCGGATCCAAACCGAGGACATCCAAGATCGTCTTGATTACCCCGATGCGCCTCCTCGCCTTGTAGTTCCCATTCACATAGTGGCACTCACCCAGGTCACACCCACTTATCCAAACCCCATCCGCGCCTTTCACCAAGGCATCGAGGACGTAGACCGGATCCACGGTACCGGTACACATCACCCGAATGGGTCTGATCGATGCGGGATATTCCTTGCGCGTGGTCCCCGCGAGATCCGCGGCCGTGGACGTACACCAATTGCAGAAAAAACCGATAATTTTTGTCTCATCCTTATTCTTCTTCTTAACCGACATCCTATTCCTCCTTACAATGCCGTCTCAATCATCGCTAATACCTGGTCTTCCCTGTATCCTTGCAGAATCGCTGCACCATTGGGACAGAGACCACTGCACACCCCGCACCCCTGACACAAGGCTTCTTTCACCACCGCTATCATCCGCTCCTCATCAAATACCCTCGCTCCGTAAGGGCATGCCTCTACGCACAATCCGCATCCGGAACAACGCCTCTCAACTACCTTGGAGACCACATCCGGCGTCACCAATCGCTCCTGTCCGACGAGGACCAGGGCCCTCTCAGCAGCTGCTGTCCCCTGCAGGATCACCTCCTGCCATGATCTGGGAGAATGGGCCCCACCACAGAGATAGATCCCCTCCCGCAAGGCATCCACGGGCCTGAATTTTGGTTCTGCCTCTTTGAAGAAACCGTCTTCAGTGAGCTCCAGATCAAAGAGCTCGGCAAGATGGCTGTTTTCTCTGTTGGGGATAACCCCCGTGCTCAACACGAGGAGATCACAATCGAGCTGCCCTTCCGGAGAGGCCACCTTCAATCGATCAATCCCTTGGACCTTGATCTCTTGTATGTCCTCATACCTGAAGAAGACCACTCCGGCATCCCGCGCCTGGCTGTAGAGCCGTTCTCTGAAACCATAAGTCATCATATCCCTGAAGAGGATGTAGATTTCCAAAGCGGGGTTCTTCTCCTTGAGCACGAGGGCGTTCTCCAAGGCTTCGGTGCAGCAATACCGATTGCACCAGGGATGCTCCCTGTCCCTCGACCCCACGCACTGGATCATGACGACCGAGCGGATCTCCTGGGGTTTAATCTCTCCTGAAGCAAGGCCGCTCTGTAATTCACGCTGGGTAATAACCCGCTTGTTTTCTCCATAGAGGAATTCCGTCGGCTTATACTCCTGGGCTCCAGTAGCCATAACAATAGCACCGATCCCGACCTCGCGCTCACCATCCGCTCCCTTTATCAGGGCCCAAAAATCCCCTGCCTGACCTCTGACCCCGGTAACCTCGCTCTTGAGATAGACCTTGGCGAGAGGATTTGTTTCTATCCCCCTGACATATCCCTCAAGGAGCTCTCCCTTGTCCGGTCTCCCCTTGAGCATACCACCCAGTTCTGCTTCTCGTTCTACGAGATGGACCTCCACCCCCCTCTCTGCCAGGGCCGAGGCCACTGTCAGACCGGCAAGCCCCCCGCCTACCACGAGGGCACTCCCTTTAACCGGTGTGAAACGGCGGGGGACACTATCCTTTCTTCGCAGCCGCTCTATGGCCATCAGGACCATTGCCTCGGCCTTTTGCTGGGCCCCCTCCTGACCGTGGGGGTGTATTACCCCTTCCCTGAGATCCACCCACTCGATAAGCCAGGGTCCCATCCCTCCCACTCCCTCCAAGAAGCGTCGCCGAAACCAGTAGGGAGCGCACGCACAGACCAGGAGTCGGTTAATAGCATGCTTGCGCATTTTGCCTAACAGCCCCTGTGCCTTGTCCCGAACACACAGAGCCGCAACTTCCCAAACAGCACTGATACCAGGGCGGCCTTTGATAGCCTTCTTCAATTGGTCAATATCTAAGCGATCTAAAACCTCACCATGACAATGGCACAGCACCACGCCAATACTCGGCTCTTCATCAGGTGTAACCTCACCTTCTTCCAGAAGGCTTGGGACCTTTTCCCGTTCCCGGCCAAGGGACCTCAAGGCGCAGGCCGTTGCCTGTGTGACGGTGTCCGGGATGTCCTTCGGCTCCGAAAAGGAACCGCACACAAAAACCCCAGGCCTCGTTGTCGCAATCCCTGCGGGGTCCATTGTCTTGCAAAAACCCCATTCATTGAGATCGGCCCCTAACATCCTTGCAAGCTCGGCACTCCCATAAGGAGGCCTCTGCCCGATAGCAAGCACAACAAGATCATATTCTTCCTTGGTCAATTGCCCATTTTCGAACGTGCTGAGGATGAGATTTCGCGTCTGTGGATCCTCCCACAGGCGGGGGGTTCTGCCCCGCACAAACCGTACGCCCTGTACCCGCGCCTGATCGATGTAGCGATCATACCCCTTGCCAAACCCTCGGAGATCCATGTAGAAGACCGTGGCCTCGAGATCCTCTCGCAATTCCTTGGCCAGAAGGGCCTCCTTAACGGCATACATACAACAGGCAGCCGAGCAGAAGTCCCAACGCCGCTCTCGGGAGCCGACGCAGAGCACGAAGGCCACCTTCTTGACGACCTTGCCATCGGAGGGACGCCCTATCCGTTCACTGAAGGGGCCGAGGGGGCTTACTATCCGTTCCCACTCGATGCTCGTGACCACGTTCTTCCAACGCCCATAGCCGTACTGGGTCAGAATGCTCGGATCAAACTCATCAAACCCCGGGGCGAGTATGGCAGAGCTTACCTGAAGCT
>Ga0307425_1000251_pt1 | contig 33796 bp, 32 predicted proteins | sample SalMarWE160330MG_FD_202152 | JGI IMG/M metagenome (GOLD analysis project Ga0307425, IMG submission 202152) | Salt marsh sediment microbial communities from the Plum Island Ecosystem LTER, Massachusetts, United States - WE1603-30 | ecosystem: Environmental > Aquatic > Marine > Intertidal zone >... | reverse complement strand
GGAGCGGATATCCTTTTTCTTGCGATTTTTACAGGTGTCTTGATGACAATCGCGATAATGACCTTTAAAAGAACTCTATAGTCCCTTTTCCGCAATAAACAACACAAGTTTCTTCAGCTTTTCGGGAGAGGAATCATATTAATCAAAACAGAAGCTAATGAATTGTCTTTGGGAGCCCCTTTTCTTTTATTGGCAGCGCTACGGGGATTCGAACCCCGGTTTGATGGCTGAGAACCACCCGTCCTAGTCCCCTAGACGATAGCGCCACCCTGTTTGGGGAACCGCAAGGATACCAGATGTCCCCCAGGTAAGTCAAGGATTTGGGCGGATCTGTCAACGCAACATGAAAATGTCCTATTCTTAGCAAAGTGAAAATGTCCGGTTTGAGTTGATCTACGCTGATTAAGGGCCTATTTTCGACTCTTTTGGATTTTGCTTATATTCATTTGATTTCAGATAAAACGAGAAAAATCTGGAGAAAATCTCGGATCGAGAGACCTCCGATGCGTACCTGCGGAGATAAAATTGTTATTGCTGGGGTGCTGTGAGAAGGAGTTTTAAGCCCAAGACGCATGTGCCGTAAGTCTTCTGGAAAGATTCGATATCCTGCGGGCTGGTGAGCGAGATCTTCACATCGTAGGGATCGCTGTCTGAAGAGCAGCGCTCTAAGTTTTTGACCTTTTCATGATCCTCCAGAGTCCGTCTGAGGATCTCAAAAGCCAGGGCTTTGTTCAGATAGGGATTGTTGTTGCTTTCATTTTCGATGGTGGTGGAAAGTCCATGACCTGGCATAACCTGTGTTTCGGGCGGGAGGACACAGAGTTTTGTCCGGATGCTTTCGATCTCCTGGTTCGTTTTCTGAACTTGTTCCAGAGTGGACTCCCCCCAAACTCTTCCAATCCCGCCTTTAAATAGACAATCGCCCGAGAAGAGAACGCCATTGATGAGGAAGCAACAGCTCCCCTGGGAATGACCGGGCGTGTGAATGACTTTTACCGTGAGAGTCTGGGAAGAAAGCGCCTCCTCGGACATAATTAATTGGGTGGGACTTTGGGCCTGATTCTCATCGGTATACAATTCCCTGTCTTCGGCATGGCTGTATATGTCGACACCGTATTTATCAGCATAATAACGATTGCCGCCGATATGGTCCCGATGCCCGTGGGTGTTCAGGATGGCGCGTATATTCAGGCTTCGGGCTTCGATGAATGTTTCGATGCGCTTGTCCGTCACGCCGGGATCTATGAGGACAGCATCTCCTGATTCTTTATCAAATACGACATAGGCATTCATGTAGAGCGGCGTTTTCCTATCCCCCGCATTGAGGGTGAATCTTCTCACTCCACCCGGGAAATCTCTCTCCATGATGTCCGCATCGGGAGTGCCCAGGGCGCTCAAGACAGCCCCCTTCAGATTCTCATTTATTTCTACCCCTGAGACAACAGCTTGGTTCATACAATCCAGAGCTTCTTCATATTTGCGGGCCATGTAATAGAGATTCGCCAGATTGTTGTAAGCTTCGCCAAGTTTAGGGTCTATCTGGATGGCGGCGAGGTATTGCTTTCGGGCATTTTCATAATCTTTCAGCCGGAAGAGGATATTCCCATGGAGAAAGAAATAATTGGCCGGGATGGATGTTGAGGAAGCCACAGAAACAGCTTCCTGCCCCTCGAGAGCATTGATCTCGCTCCGGGTGGAAATGATGGCCGCCGTGAAGGCACATCTCCCATCCTGCGTTTCCCAAGCGGCCTCTAAATTCTCCAACTGCCTTCCCAGATCCATCCGCTGGGCTCGTCTCTGGCTCTCGGCTTCCTTTTGGGCATTCATCAGAACTCTGGTCATAGCATCTGAATCGCGTTTGGCTTTTTCTATCTGGACGAGAGCATTCTCCAGATCTCCCTTTTGGTAAAAGATTTGAGAGAGAAAGAAGTGGGCTTGCACGTATTGGGGAAATTTTTCAAGGCATTCGAGAAAATGTTTTTTGGCCTTTTCTAGGTTGCCCTTCTTGAGGGACTTTAAACCATTTTGTAGATATTTTTCTGCGGATCGGTATTCTTTAATGAGGTTGCTATCTTTCTGAGGATGAGCTTTGCTCAAAAGCATGTTTGGAGTGGATAAAAGCAGAATGAAGATTCCCAAAAGAAAAGATCTCAAGATGATATTTTTCTGCATAGTCAAATTCCTCAGATTGATAGCTTCGAATACATTATATCTTAGGTGAAGGGTGTGTTCAATCGACCGATCTTGATTCACGGCTTATCTTTGGCCGTGTCGGGATCTATGTGGATGAGGATGTTCGCAGGTTTTGACAATTCGGACAGAATGTTTTTTTCGATCCTCTCTATGATCTCATGGCTCTCGAGAACTGACAAGCTGGGATCGACGATCACGTGAAAATCCAGAAACAATTCCCCGCCGAGGCTTCTTGTACGGAGGGCGTGCCATCCGGAAATGTCTTTTGTGTGGGAGAGGGTCTTCTCGATAGCCTGGATCGACCTTGTATCGGCAGAATGCTCAGTGAGTTCGATGAGGTTATCGTAAAATATTTTTCCGGCCACGCCCATGATCATAATGCCTACAATAATGGTCGCCATATGATCGGCATATCCCCATCCCAAAAGGCTGGCGGCTCCTCCGAGCAAAACGGCCATGGAAGAAAAAGAGTCCGAACGGTGATGCCAGGCATTGGCATACAAAGCCGTGCTCTGCGTGATGCGCGATACTTTTCTAGTGAGAAAAAAGAGGATTTCTTTGGAAACAACAGATATCGCGGCTACAATAAGCACGATAAAACCCGGGTAATTCACTTTTTTATCAAAGATGGCTGCGCCAGCAGACCATACAAATCCGAAGCCCACAACGATCAGAACAAAAGCGATCAATTGGCAGGAGATCGTGTCGAATTTTTTATGACCGTAGGGATGAGTCGAGTCTGCAGGCCTGCTGGAAAGCCTGGCCCCAACTAGAATTATCAAGTCTGTAACAAGGTCACTCGATGAATGGATGCCATCTGCGATCAAGGCCGATGATCCCACTAAAAGGCCTGCGACAATCTTAATGGCCGTCAGAATAATATTGAGGAGTGCTCCCCAAAGCGTGATGGACCGGATCTTTTTCTCTCTGGGAGTTATGGAGCCGAGTTTGATGTGAAGTATCTTCATCGCGCTTCTTTTGGGACAAAAATATTATAATCGAAATTTATAATTTTATCATCAATCCATTTGGGGAATGGACCCAGATCTTCAAAAAGGTCAGCTCGGGGATCTGAGCCTACATCACAGTGAGGAAAATCATGCTCTGTCTGGGGACCGTTCCCTGAACGATCCGATAGAAAAAAGATGACTGTGTCCATTTCATTCTGATATGATTGATGAAATATCAGAGCAGAAATGTCCCTATCCGGCGCCAATAATGAGCTTCCTTAAAACGTCATTCTTCAAGAAATACTTGCTCCCGGGGTTTGTCTTTCAATCCGTCCTCATCGGTGGAGGGTATGGGACAGGGAGAGAGCTCGTTGAGTACTTCCTCAACTTCGGGCCCTTGGGAGGTCTCTTGGGGATGCTTTTTGTAACCACTTTGACTTGGTCGCTTCTCCTTGCCTTGACATTTGAATTTTCCAGAAAATTCCGTGCGTATGATTACAGGACATTTTTCAAGAATCTGCTCGGGCCATTCTGGTTTGTGTTCGAGATCCTCTATTTCCTCTACATGCTTATTGTTTTAGCTATCGTGGGATCCGCGGCAGGAATCCTCCTCCGGGATAATTTCGGCATCCCATACTTGGCCGGAGTTATTTTTATGCTCACAGCAGTAGGATTCTTGACATTCAAGGGAAGTAGCTTGATCGAGAATTTTCTCTCCGTATGGTCGATGATCCTCTATGTGGTTTATGCGGCATTTCTCGTGGTTGGGGTCATAAAATTCGGACCTGAGATTCAGAAAAATTTTTCAGGAGGGGCTGTCCAACCCGGATGGGCTATGGGCGGTTTCAAATATGCCCTGTACAACCTGGGCAATATCGCCGCCGTGCTTTTTTGTCTGAATCACATCGAACGAAGAAAAGAAGCGATCTCAGCGGGCCTCATTGGTGGGGTGATCGGCATTATCCCTGCGGTTCTTTTTTACATCCCGGTTGTCGGTCTCTATCCGGGTGTATTATCTGAGGAGATCCCGGCTGTTCTCCTCCTGCAAAAGGCCGGGATTGTAGCACTGTTGATCGTATTCCAGGTCGTTCTCTTTGGAACGCTCATCGAAACCGGGACAGGTTTTATCCACTCAGTCAACCAGCGCATTCAAGTGACGCTGGAGTCCAAAGGGAAAAAATTCGTCCAATGGCACAGGCCCGTTGTGGCGGTGATCCTTCTTTTGATTGCGTTGGGAATCTCCACATTCGGCCTCATCAATTTGATCGCTAAAGGATATGGGGCGGCGAGTTGGGGATTCTTAGTTGTGTTTATTCTGCCGCTTGTGACTGTCGGGGTCTATAGGATCATTAAGAAATAAAATGGAAATAAAATGTACCGGGTACATTTTTGGATCGCCCCTGGAAAAATGTACCCGGTACATATATTGCATTTTTCGGTCAGTTGGGGGAACTGACCCAAGATCGTACGGAGTTATACGTATTCGATGGTGGCGGGAGGTTTTGGGGTGAGCTCGTAAGCAACCCGGCTGACTCCCGGGACTTCGGTTGTTATCCGCTTGGCTAATCTTTTTAAAACATCCCAGGGGACTTCGGTCGGCTCGGCTGTCATCGCATCCTGACTCTCCACAGACCGGACGATGACGATATCGCCAAACCTCCGCTGTCCCTCTTCCACACCAGTCCCTTTATCGCTGAGAAGGACGGCAAAAGTCTGGAAGGGCTTGAACGGCATGATCTCTTCCTCGACGATTGTCGTCGCTTTTCTCACTTTGGCCACCCTCTCAGGCGTGACTTCGCCCACAATCCTGGTTGCCAATCCGGGCCCTGGAAAAGGCATCCGCTGGTGAATCGCCTCGGGAAGCCCCAACTCCTTGGCCACTTCTCTCACCCCTGGCTTGAAGAGCTCTTTGACAGGCTCAACAACTTTAAAGCCATATCCCTCATCGGGGTCGATCCCGATCTGTTCAAGAATGTTGTGCTGTGTTTTTACACCGCCCTTTGTTTCGATGATGTCGGCCGCAATCGTTCCCTGCACCAAGAATCTTGCGCCACTATTCCGGACTTCTCTCCCGAATACGGAGTAAAACGTATTGCGGAAAGCTTTACGGACATCTTCAGGGTCGGTGAATCCTTTGAGTGCAGCGAAGAATTCATCCTGAGCATCGATAATATCCACTTTGATCCCCAGGTCGGCAAAGATTTTAGCGACTTCCTGCGGTTCATTCTCCCTCATCAATCCATCATCGATGAATATGACTTTCAGGTTGTTACCGATAGCTCGATTTGCCAACACCGTACATGCCGAACTGTCCACGCCGCCTGATAAGGCAGAAATGGCTCTCTCTGCGCCGACGGTGGCTTTGATTTCTTCTGTTTTCTCTTCAACAAACTTAGTGACATCCATCTCTTCCTCCCTCTTTAAATTTTCATCATAATATACTATCTCTTTTGCAAAATCCAAACATCAATATAAAAAGTGGGAAATGGCATGCCTCCTCCCACTTTTTTAATCTCATTTCCTGAGCAGCCCCTCCTTTGGAATCGAAAGCCTCGCCTGAATTGCCAATCATTGAGGCTCAACTCCTCTGTGGAAAGAGTAACCGCTAGAGGTGAAAACAAAGAATTGAAAATCATCCCCCCAGCCACCCTTAAAGGCTATTGACCCCAAAAAGGTGATGTGTCACTATTGTTTCGAAAAATACAACTGGAAATGAAGAGGAGGGCCCATCCAAGGCATAGCTAATCTTGAAAGGGAGCAGGAAGAACGGGGATTCCTCTCTCAGGCCCTCCTCATAAATTCTAGAATCACAGTCCTTTAACGCAGAAATACACTCTAATGGATTCCCGATTTATTAACCTACATCCCTTCCTGTGTTTTATATACAATATATTGTTATTTTTTTCTTAAAGGTACGATATGTTGTAAAGAATGTCAAGTTTTTTTCAAAAAAAATTCTATATTTTTTTAAAACTGGTATTCTTCAGAAAATTCATACAGAAAAGTGCACTGCAGAAGTTTATAAAGAGGAGCGTATGTGTTCCCCTTCTCCAAGTCAAAAATCAGGAAACAGAAAAAAATCTTAAATAAAAATAAAGAGATTAAAATATGGAATTAACAGTATGCAGAGTCTCATTCCATGGTAAAGAAATCCCTCAAGGCTTAAGAATCTTAATGATGTTAAGTCTTTTGATCAGAGTTCCAGACAATTCTGCCATACGCCGTGGATGTTGCAATACTCCAGAGCACAGAGAGCTTTGAACTCACCGATTTTGACCTTGAACATAACGTTCGGGTCGGCATAAACTGGTTCAAATGTCGTTTTTCCGAGGAAAATCACCTGATCATTCTCTTTGACACCGTAGAGCTCGACCCACTCGATATGGTGTTCCACTGTGTTCGGATGAGGGACTTCTTTTCCCACGATAATGCGAACGCTATCGGAACCTTCGACTTCGATGACCGGGACATGTTTTTCTTTGCCTTCATTTTCGGCGCTTTTAAGAATATCTGCAAATTTCATTCTCATTTCTCCTATGTTATATATTTCCTATCAATTTACTAAAATTTGAAGGCTGTGTCAATAATTCCTCTTTGTCATGAAACGAATTGAAGGCTATTTGAGGACTTCTCTGAGCTTTTCGATCCGCTCGTTGAAATCTTCGCCGGTAATTTCTCCGCTTAATCTTTTTGTAACAAGAGGCACTACAGCAGCTGCTATGAGGTTTTTATTCGCATCGATCGCAAAAACAGAGTCCATCGATAGTATGATAAGCCCGAGCCGGGTCTCCCCTACTGCGTATGTTTGTATCCAGCTTTCGAGCCGGCCCAGAAGTTCGATGATCGATCCAGCGTCTTCTGCATCTTTTTTCTCTAAGAGTACTGCTGTATGAGAGAGTTTCAATCCCTCCTGGAATCCAATCAGATATCCCATTTTTGCCTCCATCGACATGGTCCGCCACTGCGCGCCGTCAATAAATTCTTGCGGCAGTTCTTGAAAAGCGAGGGAAAAACAACTCAAGCAGATGATCACCAAGACCAAATATGGGATTGGAGTTTTCATGGTTCTCCTTATAGAATACATCGATGCTCCAAATTTTTTAAAAGCATGTTTAAATCCCCCATCAATATATCAATCTACAAAGCACCTTTCAAGACCACATAAAGATCACACTGATAATTGAAAAAGTATAGGTCATTGAAAAAATTCAATGCATACTGATATTGTTCTTATTAAAAGAAGCACATAAACTTGCTAATTTTTTGAGTATAAAATGGAAAAAATTCACAATTTCAGATAGAATCTTATTTCACATTCATAATGTGAAGGTTATTGAACCAGAAAATATGCATGGAGGAATCGAAGTGAGTGAAAATGTCCCGATGGAAAAACCGACCGGTAAGTTGGGAATATTGTTGCCCGGATTAGGAGCAGTGGCGACTACATTTATTGCGGGTGTATCTGCAATAAGGAGAGGACTCTCCCAACCTTACGGCTCTTTAACCCAGATGGGAACGATCAGGCTCGGCAAACGGACCGAAAAGAGGGTTCCCAAGATCAAAGATTTTGTGGAGTTGGCAAATCTTGATGACTTGGTGTTCGGCGGATGGGATATCTTCACGGACAACGCCTATCAGGCCGCGCTCAATGCGGGAGTTCTTCATAAAGAATTATTAGACCAAGTCCGCGATGATATTGAGGGGATTCAACCCTGGAAAGCGGTCTTCGACCAGAATTACGTAAAAAAATTGCATGGGGAGCACGTCAAAAAAGCTGCGACCAAATATGACCTGGCGCAAATGCTCATGGAGGATATCCAGAAATTCAAAGAGAAAAACAATTTAAGCCGCATGGTAACGGTATGGTGCGCCAGCACGGAAGTGTTCATGAAGCCCGATCCTGTCTATAAAACACTCGAGTCTTTTGAAAAAGCGATGAAAGCAAACCACCCCGCCATTGCCCCGAGCATGGTTTACGCTTATGCCTCGATCGCATCAGGTGTGCCCTTCGCTAACGGGGCGCCTAATTTAACGGTTGACATTCCGGCGATGTTTGAGCTGGCCAACGCAAAAAAAATCCCCATTGCAGGCAAAGATTTTAAGACCGGTCAGACTTTGATGAAGACTATCCTCGCTCCGGGATTGAAGGCCCGGCTTATCGGCTTGAACGGATGGTTCTCGACGAATATCCTCGGCAACCGGGATGGCGAAGTCCTCGACGACCCGGATTCTTTCAAAACAAAAGAAGAGAGCAAACTGGGCGTTCTCCAGTACATCCTGCAGCCCGATGTCTATCCGGAGTTATATAAAAACTTCTACCACAAAGTTCGGATCAATTACTACCCACCGCGGGGTGACAACAAAGAGGGTTGGGACAATATCGATATTTTCGGCTGGCTGGGCTATCCCATGCAGATCAAGATCGATTTTCTCTGTCGTGATAGCATATTGGCGGCGCCCATTGTGCTTGACCTTGCGATCTTCATGGATCTTGCCCAGCGCAGCGGAATGAAGGGGATCCAGGAATGGTTGTCCTTCTATTTCAAGAGCCCGATGTGTGCGCCTGATCTCTACCCTGAACATGACCTTTTCATCCAGCTCATGAAACTGAAAAACACCTTGCGGCATCTCAAGGGAGAAGAACTCATCACACATCTAGGATTGGAGTATTACGACTAAATTTATCAGAGTGCTGACTTCTCATTTTTTAGAGCGATTTGCCGCTTGATATCCCTCGAATGTGACAGAGATCGCACCACAAAGTTCAACGATATTGCTGTGCACGTCAATCATTCAATAGTCATCTCTTTGAGGGGCATCCGCTGACTTTTTATGGTGTTGATTGAATCCTTCTTAGATGATTGTTTTTTGTTGCAAAAATTGGACTCTAAGGCATTTTAATGCCTGATATTTCTAGTTAACTTGTTAAAAATCTATAAGTTATCGTGGCCCGTCCCCAATATCTCCCCAATATCCAATATCAAATATCATATCCTCCCAATATCCCTACATCTAAAATCGCCCCCCAAATCCCCTCAAAAGGCGATTGACCAAAAATAGACTTGCGATAAGATAAGATTGTCAAAAAACTGAAAATATTGGATCGCTGGGGCTGTTCAATGCCGGAAAAAAGAAAAGACCACCGCATCAAGGAAGAAAAAAAGGTCGTTATCGAGTTTTATCCAAGCGGGAAGGGCCCTGCCCCGAAAAACGTGACGTATGCATTAACAAGAGATGTGTCTGAGGGAGGAGTAAGGCTCTTGACAGACAAGTCCTTTGCGGTTGGGACTCTGCTCAAAATCACACTGTCTCACACGCAATCGAGAAGGATCGTCCATGTTGCTGCACAGGTGAAGTGGGTAAAAAATTTCTACACCTCGTACCTCTATGAAATGGGTATTGAATATTTGCATGAAATTCCCGAATCTGTATTGACCATAATGAAAAATCATTAGGGCAAAGTTGATAGGATCATTTCCTCTAATCAAGAGAGCCCTGGGTTGCCTTAGATCTATCTTCTGAAAACAAAACTGTAGGGATCTTTATTAAAAGCTGCAAACAGGGTGATAATACTTGTTCAAAAAAGCCTGAATGCTCTGCCTGAGCTCCGGAGTGGAATCGGGCATGGGGAATACAGATATATAAAGATCAGCCTCGCTGCCCGCCTCACGAATCCAGCAATCATATCTATAGTAAGATCTGAAGAAGCCCCGCTCACTCAAATCACTTGATTCACCGAAGTAAATAGCCTTATACGGTTTTGATTTTGATGTGGGATTTTTAATCAGGATTGAGAATATCCCCTCTTTTTCTGAAGTCGTCCAATTGAGGAAGGGTTCTGGCTCGCTGAATTGATAATTGGCAAAATAAATCATGATCAAGATCCTGCTTTCGCGATCTGTTCGGTCAATTATGCTCTCTCTCTAAATACGAAAAATTGGGAAGGGCGTTCAGTCAATCCTTGGTCGAGATGACTCCCTTCCCTCCACAAACCTTGCATCTCCCTGACTCATAATATTTAAACCATTTTCCGCCAAAACTTACGTACCTCACTTTTAGTCCGCAAGATGAACAGTCACATATCTTCTTTCCCCAACAATGCGGACAAAAATTTTGCTCGGATTTCAGTTGAGCGATCATTTGAGGCTCCTAAATAATTTTCTCCATACAAGACTTTTACCCTTATCCCCCGATATCCAATCAAATAAAGCATAGAGCCTCTTATCTGAATTGTCAATTTCCCACCCATTGACTTCGCCATTTATCCGGTGATATATTCCCTTTCAGAAGTCATAGGGAGGAACTGGCTAAAAAATTTTGATCTCATATCCGATAAAAAAGGGGTATTCATCATCCATTCATCGTAATTCATAATTCAATATAAGTGCAATCGAGGAGGAATGAATATGTGTATAAGGAAAGTTGTTTTATGGATCTGCGTGTGTTCGGTAATGACAATTTTTTCCCAGGCCCAGGAGGATCAGTTCGTCTCTTATTCGGTGAACGGAAAAAAATTTCATTTCACCGAAGTCGAACTCCAATCATCAGCGGAAGGCGGCTTTATTCACCTTGAAGGTGGAAAAATGGAAAAAGTCGACTTTGGTGAAGGCAACATCCCCCGGTACAGAAATTTAGAGGTCGGCATAACCATCGAATTATCCACGTCTGACTCCATTGTGGGAACCCACACCGCCTACTCTTCGGACACGATGCCCGTTTATGTCAGCTGGTATGAAACCGTTAAAACACAGAACAGGACAGAGATCAAACAAATCCTGGCCAGCATGGACAGCGGAGCCGAGGATATGCTGGAATTCACGATCACTTTTGAGAATTTCGGTCCAAAAGGCACGCTGGCCAAGGGAACCTTTAAGGGCAAACTCCTGGATGAAGAGGGAAATCCTTACGCCGTCACGGATGGAAAATTCGCCATCACGGTGACAGATATGGAATAGTAGCGATCGTTATAATTTTCCAAGGTTCCCGTCGATAACAAAAACCTCAGGGATAACAGGCGTGCCGAGGGCCGGACTCGAACCGGCGCGTAGGATAACCTACGAGGAATTTTAAGTCCCTTGAATCATTTCTGTAACCGGCTGAAAACGAACGGATTCTCAATTCACGGCCTCCCTCCGGTGGCTATCCGGTGACCATTCGTTTCCGAAATTCAGCCTCTCGATGTCCTTGGCCATGAAGTCGGGAGCGAGGTGGGCGTAGCGCAGGGTCATGTTGATGGTAGAGTGGCCGAGAATCTTCTGCAAGGAAACGAGGTTTCCGCCCTTAATGACGTAGTTGGAAGCGAAGATGTGGCGGAGGTCGTGAAAGCGTATCTTCCGGAAACCCGCTCTCGATGTAGAAGTCGAATCCCTTCTCCGGCTCGTGCAGCTTGCTCACGTTTCGCATGGGGCTGGCAGCGACGTACCCCCGTCTCATGGCGTCGTTGTACATCTTGCTGAGGATTGCGAGCGTGCGGTTGATCGTGGCGGCTGAAATCTTCCCCGATTTGCTCCTCCTCATCCGGGACAACCCCTTCGACGAAGGTCTCAGTGATGTTCTGCGGCCTCCACTGCATCTGCTTCGGCTTTTGTCTTATGCACGGTCCCGTCAGGATGATTGGGAGGGGTATAAATCGTGTAGAGCCTGAGCGGTTTGGTTGAAGACGTATTGATCACGTTGTGGTATGTGCCGGCAGGCACCACAACTGCGTCACCGTCACCGACAAGGTGTTCCTCCTTATCGTTGAAGACGAATTTGGCATTGCCTTCTTCAATGCGGAAGAATTGGTCTACCTTTGGGTGGACCTCGTTGCCGATCTCCTCGCCTCCTTGCAGACACATCACCACAAGCTGGCTGTATTTGCCGGTGAATAACACCTTGCGGAAGAAGCCGTTATCAAGCGTCGCTTTTTCAATAGGTCCAACATAGCCTGTCATTGTCTGTACCTCCTTTGTCATATTTCGCACTATGGTAATTGCAAAACAATCCGTTCAACCTGTTTTTTGGGACCGGTGGAAACCACAGGTCCCTATAGATAAGAGATATTTCGCCTCTGCATAAGCCACTTATGCAGTTGCCCTGGCCCGGTCTTCCGGTGACATATTCGCCAGTCGTTCAGCTTCTTTCTCGTCAAGATTTAGCCCCTTGGCGACGCGACGGCCGTAATCCGGGTCCGGCTTGAAGAAGACAGCAGTTTGGCGCATCTAGATGCACTTCAGTGCGCCTCCCAAATGGACCGACAATTTTTTTAATCAGGTAGTTACGGTCCTTGTCCTTCATAACTTTACGGTAAAGATCACCGGCCTGTACAAAGTCGTTATCGGGATGCTATAACGCCCGATTGAAGTCTACATCGAACCCTACGCTCTGGGACTCAATAATCGGAGCGTCGCGCACCGTGCGCTTCCGAGATCAGCTGCCGTTCACGCCCTTGGCGATGCGGTCGCCGATCTCCTTGTCGATGTTGCGCCAGTATTCCAACGCACGCTGCAGCACGGGCTCGGACACGCCTTTCTTGAGGTGTCCAACGACATTGGACACCAGCCGATCGCGTTGCTTATCGTCCATTACCTCGCGAACCAGGGTGCCGGGCTGGCCGAAGTCGTCGTCGTCCTCGCGCAAGGTGTAGGCAGCGCGGATAAACTCGCCGCTGGCGTCCCAGATTGCTGCCTCGGGATAGCGCTTACCGTCGGCCTGCGGGCCACCCTTCGAGTTCGGTGCGTACACAGGGTCGGACACGTTCTGGACCCGCATCGCCCCGTCCTTACTGTAGCTGTGTATCGATGCCTTTGGCCGGTTGACCGGGATCTGCTTGTAGTTGACCCCCAGGCGGTGACGGTGGGCGTCGGCGTAGGCGAAGAGGCGGCCGAGCAACATTTTGTCCGGACTGACACCGATCCCCGGCACGAGGTTGTTCGGTTCGAACGCCGCCTGCTCGATCTCTGTGTGGAAGTCGGTCGGGTTGCGGTCCAGCTTCAGCCGGCCGACCTCGTGCAGCGGGTAGTCACTGTGCGGCCACACCTTGGTCAGGTCGAAGGGGTTGAACCGATAGGTCTTGGCGTCCTCGAAGGGCATGATCTGCACCTTCAGCGTCCAGCTGGGGTGATCACCCCGCTTGATCGCCTCGAACAGGTCGCGCCGGTGATAGTCGGCGTCAACGCCGGCTATCCGATCGGCCTCCTCCTGGGTGAGGAAGTCGATGCCCTGGTCGGTCTTGAAGTGGTACTTCACCCAGAAGCGCTCGCTCCTTGAATTAATCCACATGTAGGTGTGGCTCGAGTAGCCGTTCATGTGCCGCCAGGTCTTTGGAATCCCGCGGTCACCCATAAGCCACGTGACCTGGTGGGCCGACTCGGGCGACAGGGTCCAGAAGTCCCACTGCATGTCGTTGTCACGCAGGCCGTTGTCCGCACGGCGCTTCTGGGAGCGTATGAAGTGCTGGAACTTCATGGGATCACGTACGAAGAACACCGGAGTGTTGTTCCCCACCATGTCGTAGTTGCCCTCGCTGGTGTAGAACTTCAGCGCGAAGCCGCGTGGGTCACGCCAGGTGTCGGGGCTGCCGCGCTCGCCGGCCACCGTGGAGAACCGGATCAACGTGTCCGTCTTCGTTTTCGGCTGGAACACCGCAGCCTTGGTGTAGGCGCTAACATCCTTGGTCACTTCGAAATGACCGAAGGCCCCGGAACCCTTCGCGTGGGGCTGGCGCTCCGGAATCCGCTCCCGGTTGAAGTTGGCCATCTGCTCGATGAGGTAATGGTCCTGCAGCAGGATGGGTCCATCGGGCCCTACGGTGAGCGAGTGCTCTTCGCTGGATACGGGGATCCCGGCATCGGTTGTTGTGGGTTTGCGGTCGTCGTTTTTCATGGTAATACCTCCTTCTTTTCCATTGTTCCTTCTCCTTTCATTTCAAGTACTTACTAATGTCAAGAGCATCAATTATATGCCCGCGATAATCTTTTTTCCCTGAAAAAGACTGTTCCCTTTAATGTTGACGCCTATAAATAGGAATAGTTACTGTTCATATGACAATTGCTTAACGCAGCTTACCCCCCCTACAGTTTTTGCAGTAGCCGTAATATTCAAACCTCATCCCCACAGGCCGGAACCCGGTCTGCTTTTCTATCATCTCAGAAGAGAAGGGCACTGCTTCTGTAAAATCCTCGATTTTTCCGCACTTCTTACAGATAAGATTGATATGATCCGATACGGTGATATCATATCGGTTGTCCTTTTCATAAAATTCAAGTTCCAGTATCAGTCCCTCTTTTTTCAGCATGTCCAGGGTGTAATAGACGGTTGACATGCTGATCTTCGGAGTTTTTTGTCTGACCTTCTCTAAAATATCCATTGCCCCCGGATGCGATCTGTCATGCGACAGAAGTTTGATGATCTCAAGCCTCTGCGGGGTCAGTTTGTAGCCCTTTTCACGGAGAGCCGCTATCAGCTTCTGTTCGATTTCCTGCGGTCTTGGGTGGCGCTTCATATTCGGAATGGTTCCTAATTAGTTCCATTGTATATCCAATTATGGTCACTGTCAAGCATATTTTCATAGTGTTTTTGATAAGAATTTCCTTTTTGTATTTGCGGCAAATCTCTCACAATTTTCCCCAATTTCTACCTACTGACAACCAGAAATAAAACTATCACATCCAAATCGCAAAGGTCAACAAGTCAAAAAGCGAAACAAATAAACAAGTGCAGCAAAACCATTAAGTTTAAAATAGACTGCGCCCTTGAATCAGCAAAAAGCAGCCAAGAAAGCCCTTAAAAATATTCCTCATGCCCCTCAGCTGCCATCAGGAGCTCCTGTTGGGCAACCCTGGGGCGGAGGCGATCGTTCCAGCTTCAAAGGTCAGCTTTATATGGCCGATGATCCTATCGATTGCCTTATGATCATCTATGAAAGAGATAATGGACCAGATTTCGGGAAGCGGCTTTTCAGCCCTGATATTCCTGGATTAATCGAATCAGCAAATCTTAAAAAAGTGTAAACTAAAGATGACAAAACGTGTAGGGGGAAACAACTCTAGTTACCAAATTAAAGTGTTTTTTTGTTATCTTTTTTAAGAATTCTAAATACCGGCGTCCAGAGATCTCTCCGGACGGAGCTGGCAGAGGAATTCCTCACAGGGAAGACAAAGGATCCCATACCTCAAAAGGCGCTCAAAACCCCTGTAAAGCAATAGAGGGCGACATTCCGGGAAATCTTTCCGGAAAGTACGGAGAGGGCGGAGATCCTCATCCCTAACCTTGGAAGAATTCTTGACTTCAATGGCCCAGAATCCGTCCTCGCCATAAACGATGAAATCCACTTCCACACCAGAACGCGTCCTCCAGAAGTAAAGCTCGAACCGTTCTCTCCCATAGGCGATCCATGCTTTAAGATGGTGAGCCACAAGCCCCTCCAATGCACTTCCATAGATTTCCTGCGGTTTCTCGAGCGGGCCTCGAGGCCTTAAGGAACGATAGACTCCTGCATCAAAAAGAAAAAACTTGGGTTGTCGGCTGACTTCACGTTTTGCCCGCTTGGAAAAGACGGGAAGCCTGTAAGCAATCAACAAATCCTCGAGAGTAGTAATATACCCCTCTACTGTCTTGCGCTCCATTTCGCTTTCACGTGCGACATTGCTGATGTTTAGAACGGAGGCATGGGAAAAGCTCATGGCCTCTAAAAAACGGGCAAAGTTTCCAATATTACGGACGAATCCCTCCAATTGGATTTCCTCTTTAAGATAAAGGGCGGTATAGCTTCTTAGGGATTCTTCTGGTGTGGATGAGAACGGTCGGATCCTGGCTCCTATTGTCACAGATGGGCATGAGCATGATTCACCTCAAGTGGCTAACCTTTTGGCTCAAGTTGACCGAGAAATTGACCGATTCGTAGGGGACAAGATCTATGACCAGGAGGTGATGCATAAGGCTGTGGACCATCATTCACCAGGAGCCGAAGTTGTCGTGCCGCCGAGAAAAGATGCTGTGTTGTCCAACAATTCCATCCGTTTTTCCTCTCATCGAGACCGTCATATTATGGATATCCAGAGTAAGGGACGCTCCGAGTGGAAACGTCAATCTGGATACTATTTGCAGAGTCACGCAGAAGACCATTCTATCGTTACAAGAAAATCATTGATGGACGGCTGAGAGCCAAGAATGATGATGCTCAGAAGCGGGAAGCTGCGATTGGCTGTGCTATCCTGAATCAGATGCTCGAAATGTGTGAACCTTTGTCGTATTCAATTTGATAGGATTGTTTGTAAGGAGAAGATGTATACATGTCTTCGATTTATGCAACAAAGCCATCTCCTTGAATAAAAAATCCTCCTCCTTCCCATGATGACACTTGTCAGCAAATACTTGTATGAACTCCAAGATTTTGTCCAGATGGTCTGTATTCACGTCCTCTCCTGATTCAAGCTTTTCCGAAACCTTTTCTAGAATCCGCAACATCAGTTTTATGGCCTCGTGTTCTCGTTTCAATTCCTCAGTAGGTCTCATGCTTATCTTCCTTAATTGCAGCTTATATGTTGATTATTGGTGTTTAGCATATTTGGTCTTTTTGGCGATTTCTTTCCCAAAATCAGTGCAATCTTTCAACGATTTTTCATCTGGATTCCAGGTTGATTTTATTCCACTTTCTAGCAATTCAAATCCTGCATCTTCAAGTCCCTTATTAATCATGTCAACGGACTCTCCACTCCAGCCATAAGTTCCGAACGCTGCGGCCTTCTTCTCCTTAAATTTCAATCCCCTTATCTGCTCCATGAATCCGGCCACAGCAGATAGAATTCCTGTGTTTATTGTAGGTGATCCGACTAACAAGGCTTTGGATTTAAAAACTTCGGTCACTATGTCACTCTTGTCTGAGCGAGAAATGTTAAATAATTTAACTGCAACCTTGTCGTCAATCGATTTTATTCCCTGGGCAATCGATTCTGCCATGTTTCTGGTCCCGTCCCACATCGTATCATACACGACCGTAATCTGGTTTTCTCTGTAACTTTTAGACCAATCAAGGTATTTACCGACTATCTGCAAAGGATTATCCCTCCAGATCACTCCGTGGCTAGGGCAAATTATGTCTAAGGGCAAATTCAGGCTTTTGAATTCTTCTATTTTTTTATCAACAAAACCGCTGAACGGAGTCAGAATATTGGCGTAATACTTGATACATTCCTGAAATAATTCTGCTTGATCGACCAGATCGTTATACAAAAATTCACTGGCCAGATGTTGGCCGAAAGCATCGTTGCTGAATAGAATGTTTTCCCCCGTCAAATAGCTGAACATGCTGTCCGGCCAGTGAAGCATGGGAGCTTCTATGAAAATTAATTCATTTTTGCCCAGACTGAGCTTATCTCCTGTTTTAACGGGAACAAAATTCCAATCCTTGTGGAAATGACCTTTTAACGATTTTACACCGTTTTTTGTGCAGTAAACCGGGATATCGGGAATTTTCTCTATCAATACCGCCAGCCCCCCGCTGTGATCGATTTCAGCGTGATTGGCAACAACATAGTCAATCTTTTTTAGACTTATATGCTTATCTAAAGTCTCAACGAACTCGGAACTGAAAGGACTCCAGACCGTGTCAATCAAGGCTGTTTTTTCGTCCCTTACAAGATAAGAATTATAAGTACTCCCCCTGTGGGTTGAATATTCAAATCCATGAAATTTTCTCAACTCCCAGTCCACCTTACCTACCCAGTAAATATTATTTTTTATTTTTTTCACTACGATAACCTCCTCATAGATATATAGCTTAGCATACAATATTTTACATTGACTTAAGTCAAAAAAAATGAGCTATCTGATATATCCACACTTCTTTTTATTACTTTCCATAAACCTCCCTTGTCTTGACTTATTCATACCTTATCTTAAAATCAAAAACATGCATAGAAACAAATTCGAAGAACACTTAAAAATAGCTGTTCTTTTGACTTCTATATTTTTCATTGTCGAAATTTTCGGAGGATTGATATCTGGTTCGTTATCTTTACTGGGAGATGCAGGCCATACCTTCAGGGACGTGATTGTTCTGGTCATCTCTCTGAGCGCCTTGAATATTTCAAAAAAACTGCCTTCCAAAAGGAAAACATTTGGATTTCATAGGGTTGAAATCTTTGCCGCTTTTCTAGTATGATCAGTGACCAAAAAGTGCCCAATATATGACAAAAAAGACCAAAACTGTCTGTTTACGCTTGTTTGCGTTTAGTTTCGTTTGGTAGTGGTAATTAACTCAATTCAAAGGCGTTAGATACAGGATAGAGTGCCGGAGGCCGGACTCGAACCGGCACGCAGGATAACCTGCGAGGGATTTTAAGTCCATCAGATCTGCCAACTTTGCCTTTCCTGTAGATTCATTGAATTCCCGTTACCAAAAAGCCAGTGGCGTAACGATCTAAATCAATCTTAGTTGGAGCTAATAAGATAGGTTCCTTATTCTGAATCCCATTCGCGTCGGATTAATCCTTTCTCTTCCATGTTCTTTAAAATCTCTACAACGTACTCCAAATCACCCGAAATAATATCCAGGAATCTATGCCTCTAGCTGCATGATGTGATGGCCTTATGTTTTGCACTCCTCTATCCATTTGTTGGATTATACGATTTTTCTATAGTTCTTCATATTCTTTTGGGCATGGTTTTTTCATGAAGCTTCATGGCAGATACCAAAAACAAAAAATTAAAAGCCAATAAAACCATAAAATCAATTCCCAATGGGAGATATCCCTGATTTTGAATACAATGCCTGGCTATATCTGTAAAATAGGTGAGAGGAGACACAAAGGAAATAATTCTTCCCCATTCAGAAAGTTGAGCCAAAGGAATAAAGATACCGCTGATAAAGACCACAGGAAATTTTACCATTGCCGAGAGCATCATAATGGTACTGGGCATGCTGGTAGGTGCAGCAGAGAAAATTAATCCCATCGAAGAAAAACAAAATCCGGCCAGGATTATCCCAAGAATTAATATCAAGGGCTGACTGATTTTAATGTCAAGAACCATCCCCGCCAAGACAGACATGAGGGAGATCAGCACTCCAAACACGAAAGAAGCCAAAATATCACCCAAGATGATGGTATGGGAGGTTAAAGGAGAGCTCATCAATCTCTCCAAGGTCCTCGCCTGAGTCTCCCAGGGCGCTACTGCAGGCGATATGGAAGTAGCTGTAAAAAAAAGCACCATGCCCAGCAGCCCCGGCATAAGGAATTCAACTGTAAGATTTCTGCCCACCGCAAAGGATAGGAATAGGAAAATGGGAAAAAGGATACCAAATATGACCACAGGGCCTTTAGAATAATAAATGCGGATATCTTTGCTGGCTATTATCCAAGCACGTTTAGCTTGCTGACATACTATCGCAATATCACTCATTATTCCTCTCTCCCGGTCAAGGCCACAAAAGCATCCTCTAGGGAAGGCAAAAGGACATTCAAGGATACTATCTTCATATTTCTCTCGGCAACTTGATTGACTAATGCAACCACTGTCTCCCCCGGATTTTCAGTGTAAAGTCGGAATTTATCCCCTTTCTTCTTTACCGATTTCACTTCGGATAAGGAAGTGAGAAAATGATCATCTACCACGCGGTCAAAACTGACCTCAACGGAATGCATTCCCTTTATGGCTGTTCTGATTCTCTCGGGTGAATCTATTTTTACAATAACTCCGCGGTTTATTATGGCAATCCGGTCGCAGAGCTGATTCGCCTCATCCATCTGGTGGGTGGTTAAAAATATGGTCTTGCCGTCAGAGTTAAGTTCCTGAAGAAAATCTCTGATCATCCGGGAACTCTGTACATCCAATCCCGAAGTAGGCTCGTCAAGAAAAAGAATCTCCGGGTCACTGATGAGAGCCATCACCAGGATAAGCCGCTGCCTCATTCCTTTAGAATAGGATCTTACTGGTTCGTCCTTTCTTGAATAAAGGTTTACTTTTTTAAGCAATTCCTCAGATCTGTCTTTGATAACATTTTTGGGTACCCCGTATATCTCTCCCATTAACTTCAAATTCTTCCAGCCTGAAAGATCGACGTAGGCATTTGCCATTTCAGGGACCACTCCCGCCACTTGTTTTGCTTTCAGACTGCCTGCCTCGTATCCCATGACCAAAGCCTTCCCTCCGTCAGCCTCTATTACTCCGGTTAGCATCCTAACCGTTGTGGTTTTCCCCGCTCCGTTTGGACCCAAGAAACCGAAGATTTCTTCCTTTTTTACCTCAAAGCTTATATGATCGACAGCCGTTAATTTTCCGTATCTTTTCGTGAGGTCTGACACCTTGATGGCAATTGAGCTATGTGTTCCCATGCTCGCCCCTATTTTAATCCGCCTCCTTTCCTGCAGTTAAAGCTGAAGATATCAATTTTCTGTAACGCCTTAACGAATTTGGATTGATGAAGTAATGAACTCTGTAACCCCGCCTTTCTCCTTTAACCATGCCTATGGCCTTCAGTACACGGAGATGTTGGGATACAGCAGATTGTGTTATCCCTAATCGACAGGCAAGCGCATTCACGCACAGGGCATCGGGTTTGCACTGCCGGTAAAGTAATTTCACCAGCTTTAGCCGAGTGGGGTCCGCCAAAGCTTTAAAAAGAGCTGCCTGCTCATCTGTATCTTCATTCATGTATTTATCCATTTAATTAGCTACTTAAATTTAAATAAGTTATTACTAATATACTAAATTTATATGAAAATGTAAATATATTAAACTTGATGTCCCACTTGCTAAAATTTTGTTATTAGCGCTTGACCATGCTACTAGATGTGAAGCATTGAGATGGCTATTTTCAAGGCGAAACAGACCAAAACTGTCTGTTTACGCTTGTTTTCGTTTAGTTTGTCTTGGTTACGGTAATTTACTCAGTTCAAAGGCGTTAGAGGCATATAGAGTGCCGAGGGCCGGACTCGAACCGGCACGGTGGAATACCACCGAGGGATTTTAAGTCCCTTGCGTCTACCAATTCCGCCACCCCGGCACGTTTAGAATCAATGATTTATTGTGTCCAAGGATATTCCGGAGTGTGATTATATCACACCCACAAGCCGCCAACAAACTTATGATAAAGGGCCACCTTCCACTCGTTGTCCCTGCCGGACATCTGCCTGATCCATGTGAGGTAATAGGCATAAAGAATCCATCAAACCTTCGTTGCTCGAAAAAGTCGACATGGAGGACATCGCTCATCTCTTATAACCTCAACGAAGCTGACCGGATCTGCCCCTCGAATAAGGATAAGAATTGACCAGTTGACAATTATTAAAAATAAGAATATGTCTTATTAGGATTAGAGAGATAAATTGAATAAGGAGGTAAATTGCGATGACTGAGATGAATTTTCACCGACGAGCCCAAGTTTCACCACATAGCTTAAGATTGCCATTAGGAAAGCGAATCGCGGCTTTCAGCCTTGTCATGCTGCTTGTTGTGTTTTGCCTGGCTCTGACCGAGGATAAGGCCGATCTCGCTGCTATCTACAAAATAAAAGACGAAGGACTGAACCGTTCTCAGGTGATGGAGATCCTGAGTTACATGACGGACGTGTATGGACCTAGGTTATCCGGATCTCCCGATAAACAAAAAGCAGCAGACTGGGTTCAGCAAAAACTAAACGAATGGGGACTCGAAAACGTTCATGCCGAGAAGTATGACTTCGGACGAAGTTGGGAACTGAAGAAATTTCAGGCCCATATGATCGAGCCGGTCTATTCTCCCCTTCTCGCTATTGTTAAGGCTTGGACCCCTGGCACCAACGGAATCGTCCGCGGCGGAGCCATCCGCGTCGATATCGCATCCGAAGCCGATATCGAGAAATACCGCGGCAAGCTCAAAGGGATGTTCGTCCTGACCCAGCCGGAACGCGAGGTGGAAACGCACTTCACCCCCGATGCCACAAGACACACAGATGAAGAACTGGCGGAAATCGCTCTCATGCCGGAGCCAGGACAACAGAGGCGGTTTATGAGGCGGCCCGGGGGCTTCCCGAGCCGGGCTCTGAGGAGAAAAATTAACGAGTTCTACGTATCCGAAGGGGTGGCTGCTGTGCTGGATCCCAGCCGCGGCGAAGACGGCACGATTTTCGTCTCCAGCGGAGGCGACCGGGCTGAAGATGCACCGCCGGTTCCTCCACAGGTCACAGTAGCGGTGGAGCACTACAACCGGATCTGCCGCATCCTTGACAAGAAGATCAGAGTCACACTGGAGATGGAAATACAAGCTGATTTCCTCAGCCAGAATTTGAATGATTACAACATCCTGGCAGACCTGCCGGGCACAGACAAAAAAGATGAGCTGGTCATGCTCGGCGGACATTTTGATTCATGGCACGCAGGGACCGGCGCCACCGATAATGCGGCCGGTTGCGCTGTCGCCATGGAAGCCGTGCGCATTCTGAAAGCGGTCGGCTTTAAACCCCGCCGAACCATCCGCATTGCCCTCTGGGGCGGCGAAGAAGAAGGTTTGTTGGGATCCCGAGCCTATGTGGATGAGCATTTCGCCTCTCGCCCTTCTCCTCCGGATAACCTGGAGCGCTACAGCGAGGAATACATGAAGTGGATGCGTGCTCAAATGCAGACGCCGCCTACACTAAAACCGGAGTATAGCAAGCTGTCCGCCTATTGGAACTACGACAACGGCACTGGCAAAATTCGGGGCATTTATCTCCAGGGTAATGAAGAGGTGCGCCCCATCTTTGAAGCCTGGCTGACACCGTTTAAGGACATGGGCGCCACAACTCTCACCATACGGAATACCGGCGGCACCGACCATCTCTCCTTTGACCGCGTCGGTCTGCCCGGATTTCAGTTCATCCAAGATCCAATCGATTATGGGACCCGAACCCACCACTCCAACATGGATGTCTACGATCGCATACAGAAAAGCGACATCATGCAGTCGGCTGTAATCATGGCTTCCTTCGTGTATCATACGGCGATGCGCGACAAAATGCTGCCGCGAAAGCCTCTGCCCGCGCCTCGGTCTCAGCCCGAGAGGTGATTCCGGCAGAAGGCCGCAACGTTTATCACAGACACCCATCTGGCCCATTTCTTGAACAATCCTCCCTGCCATGGCTAAAGAGGGAGAAGGTAAAGGAGGCTTCTGTCCGCGGCGAAGGCAGCATTTTGGTATTTACTCAGGGAAGTGTTGCTACTTGATCGAACATATCCTCCAAGTTATATGAACTGAAGACGAAATGATCAGAGCCACAAATTAGACTATCGAACAGAGTTTGTTTGAAGTATAATGACTTTATTCTATAATGGAGTAGAATATGGGGTAAACACACGTGTAAAAAGTTTCTAAAAATAGGACAAGTTCCTTATTATTTTTTAGAGACAGAAAAATTAAAAAACAGGAGGGACTTCAATGGCTAAGAAAGGCTTAAACGTAATATTTCTTGTTATCATCCTTGCTGTGGCGTTCGTTGCAGGAATTCTTCTTGCTCGACCCCTGGGGATCTCATCTGGGACACAAAGTCAGGAGCCGGCCGTAACAACCGCTGTCTCCACAGATAATTCCCAAGTGCATGATTTGATGAGCCAGATAAGCAAGGCCTTCGAAGAGGCCGCGGCTGAAGTGAGTCAATCCGTCGTGTCTGTATTCGCCGAACAGACTGTCCAAGCTCAGGGCCAGTTCGGATTTCCTGATGACGCTTTCAAAGACTTTTTCGGGGAAGATTTTTTTAAGCGTTTTTTTGGAACCCCGCCACCCCAAGAAGAGAAGAGAACGGTTCGCAGTCTAGGATCAGGGGTAGTCGTGACAAGTGATGGTTATATTCTGACAAACAATCATGTCGTGGCCAATGCCGAAAAATTATCCGTGGTGATCGGGGATAACAAGACTTTTACGGCCAAGATAATTGGAACCGACCCCCCAACCGATGTGGCTGTAATCAAAATTGATGCGAATAATTTGCCAACCGCAAAACTCGGCAATTCAGATGATGTCAGAGTCGGGCAATGGGTAATAGCTGTCGGTAATCCATTTCAACTGTTTCATACGGTAACACACGGAATAATAAGCGCCAAGGGGCGTTCTTCGGTCGGTTTGGCAGATTATGAAGACTTTTTCCAAACGGATGCCTCGATCAATCCGGGTAACAGCGGCGGGGCGCTGGCTGACATGGAGGGGAATCTCATCGGCATCAACACTGCTATTGCTAGCCCTTCAGGCGGGAATGTCGGAATCGGCTTTGCAATTCCTATCAATATGGCAAAAAAGGTGATGGATGACCTTATATCCAAGGGAGAGGTGACGAGAGGCTATATCGGACTGGTTCCACAAGACATAAACGAAGACCTTGCCCGAGCGATGAAGCTATCGGGAACCGGAGGAGTTCTTGTAGGAGACGTGGATAAGGGAGGACCGGCTGATAAAGCGGGCGTAAAACGCGGAGACGTCATTGTCGAGTTTAACGGTAAAAAGGTAGAGAACAGCACACAGTTGCGCAATATGGCTGCTCAGACCAAGCCAGGAACTCCAGTGAAGATAGGCTTACTACGAAACGGAAAAGAGACGACGTTAACAGTGACTTTGTTTGAGAGGCCGAAAGAACCCGGAAGAGAAAGGATTCCCCAAAAACAGCAAGAAGAGCCACAGACAAGCCAGAAACTGGGTCTCAGCGTCCAGATGTTGACTCCGGATATTGCGGATCAACTTGGATATCAGAACGAGTCCGGAGTGGTTGTGACCGAGGTTTATTCTGGGAGCCCTGCCGAAGAAGCAGGGTTGCAGCGCGGGGATCTGATCAAGGAAGTGAATCGCAGAGAGGTTCGAACAATACAGGATTTTGAACGAGAAGTTAAAGACCTTAAAACCGACGATGTCGCCGCACTACTCGTACGCCGCGGCCCAAACACTTTTTACACTACAATAAAGCCTCAGGAATAAAAATTTTATGGGAGAATCCTACAGATTTTATCCATTCTAGATATACAGTTTAAAGAAGGAAAGATAAGAAATCTAAGAAGTAACAGGTATGTGGCGGTATCGTCTGTTGGATATTGTTTTTCGCGATTTTTATGCTCTTCACTTCATGCAAATCTAGTGAAAAAGCAGAAACACAAGAAAAAATAGCAGAAAAGAAAGAAACGGGAGAAATGGAGGTCTTGTCTCTTCAGAAACTGGTTCCGAATTTTGGGGAGCCTTCAGCCGAGAGATCAAGTATTTTCGATCTTTCCCAGACACAAGAGGAGATTTTAATAAGCTATCACTTCTACATTGCTGATCTGAGCCAATTTGATGAAGAAATTGGCATTGATCCTGTCCATGATCCTTATATTGAAGGTGGAAATGCGCCTGTTCCGCACATTGTGGTTTGTCGAATCTGCACTTACTGAGCTTGTAATAACTTTTTCAATAAGGACAAGGCTTCCCTTCTTTAAAAGCAAGCCCAGTGCGTGGCTACTCAGCGCTTCACTGCTGACCGGAGTCTTTGCTATTGGTGTTGCCTATACAACACTGGGAAGCTCTTTATTCGAGTTCGTTGCTATACCTGGGAATTTGTTGATTTTGATCGGGATTATTTAGGGTTTTTATTTCCTGACCGTGGAAATTGCAAAAACGTATTTTTTTAGAGGTAAATAGATCTGGGGCATCTTTCTCGAAGATATCCATCCTTCATTTTGCTGGGAATAGCCGGGAACCGCTGTGACACTGCCTGATATAATGGAGTGAAATTGGTTGGCAAAACAAAAGGGCAAAGCATAGAACTTGAATTTCACTCAATATTGCGGTAGATTACGTGTTCCCATAAGAGCACACCTCGATCAGGTAAGAAAAAGAAATGGTTGGGCAAACAAAGAAAAATATCCGCATTATGCCGCAGATTCTGATAACGGCGGCAACAAATTTTGCCAACAGCGTTGCTGATCTGTTTGTGAAGCTAAAATTCACCCCGAACACCCTCACGGTCATTGCTCTGCTGTTCGGTGTGGGAGCGGGTGTGTTGTTTGGCCTGGAAGAGCCGGGATGGGCCGGTCTCATGATCTTCCTCTGTGGGTTGTTCGACATGTTGGACGGGAAAGTTGCCGCAAAGACCGACCGAAAGAGCGATTTTGGCGCCATATTCGACTCCACGCTGGACAGATACTCGGAGTTTTTCATTTACCTGGGTCTTGCCTATCACTTCAGGGGCAATTGGGCATTATGGGTGCCGTTTTTCACATTCCTCGGTTCCACGATGGTGAGCTATACCAGAGCAAGAGCAGAAGGACTGGGGATCGAGTGCAAAATAGGGGTCATGCAAAGGGCGGAGCGGATGGCACTCCTGCTTCTGGGAACGATCATTGGCACTGTATTCGATATCTTCGACCCTGTAATGGTGGGAATTCTTCTGTTTATTGCCCTTATATCGAACTTTACGGCCCTTCAGCGCACTTTCTATGTGCGAAAAGTCACCAACAAAGATAACTAAAACTCCACGCTGATTATTCGTTCCGTATTATAAATCCAGCACACTCATGAAACTAAATTCAATGAGCGATCGGAAATGATTCCATTGAGATGGAAGGGATTGAAGGATTATAATAAATTTGTGAAACAGATGTTGTTTGAGATGGAATAACAGCAATCGTATTCAAATGAATGGGGCAAGAATGAGAAAAATACATATCACTCTTTTCCTAATGACCTGTTTATTTTTTGCCTCCTACCTTTTGGCCACAGAAACTGGAGAAATCCAGGGGAGAGTGGTTGATGAGACAGGTGAGGGACTTCCTGGAGTTGAAATAACGGCAGGGGGGCCAAACCTTCAGGGGGAACGGGCCGTCATCTCCACGCCGAACGGTGATTTTTACTTTCCACTTTTGCCCGTCGGTAAATACACTTTGACTTTTAGACTTGAAGGATTTGTTCCTCTTGTTCAAGAAAACGTGATCGTTCGGCTGGGACGAGTCACACGCTTGTCGGCAACCATGAAGCCCTCAGAGATCCAAGAGGAGATCGTCGTCACTGCAGACACGCCGCTCATCGACAAAACATCCATCGACACGAGCTTTTATCTGAGTAGTGAAGATCTGGAGAAGATGCCCTCACAGAATCGCACGGTTGTGGATGCCGTCAAGTTTGCTCCTGGTGTGAGTGGCGTCCGGATGAATACCCGGAGAGGAGTGGCTACAGAAGGACAGCCGAGCATTCGCGGGGAGGGGGAAGAGGGCAACAATTGGATCCTCGATGGCCTCTCTGTCAGCGGCGTGAGGCTGAGAGGGTCGGGCATGCCTCTGAATTACGATTCCATCGACGAGATCCAGGTCATTTCGGATGCTTTTAGCCCGGAATACGGGACCGCACCCGGAGGGATCATCAACATGGTCACAAAAAGCGGGAGCAATGACTTCTCGGGAGAGTTTTCTCTGGTGTTTCTGGATAAACACCTCCAGGCAGATCGACAAGATCAGCTGGCTGTGATCAGCGAGGCGGACCAGTTCTCCGACTCCAACTGGTACTTAAATCTCGGGGGGCCAGTGGTCAAAGACAAGCTTTGGTTTTTTGTCTCGGAGAACCTCTATTTAGATACGATAGAAACAAGAGAAGATGCAGTGGACTACCTCAATGTCCTAGGAGGCACCCTCTCGACCAAGCGCAACAACTTCTTTGCAAAACTCAGCTACGCTCCGAACGTCAATCATAATCTTTCGCTGACGACAAGCTTCAACACATCCTTAGGACAGGATGGGGGTGTCGGTATCCCGGAGCTTTATGAAAAAACCACCTTCTCTGATCTTCTTTTTCGTTTCAACTATAGAGGAATCTTTAATGCGACCACATTCATCGAATCCGGCTTGGGCTTGGTCAAAAGAGACTCCTTAATCGAGCCCTTGAATGGCAACCTGGGACCGGCGCAGTATTACATCGAGGATCTGGGCCGTAATATCAATAACTCTTATGGAAATGTCATTGACGATTCGAGCCGGATGGATTTTAATGTCAAATTCACAAAATATTTCGATACCGAGACTTTTGGTCATCATGAGATCAAGCTGGGATTTGAGTATTATGCGTTCTCATCTCAGTTTGCTGTAGATTTTACCGGTGATGACGAGGATCTTTTTCCAGGGAACGGTTTTGATGCAGGGACCAAATACTATTGGGAGAGCTGGGATGAGGGGCAAAAAACCCCCACATTTTTTTACGAATACGGTGTGTTCGACATGACGAATTCCTCCAATGGGATTGGTTTTTTTATTGCGGACAAAGCTACTTTTGGTCGATTTACAGTCATGTTGGGGCTGCGTAGCCAGACACAGACAACCCTTGATGATAATAAGGAAAAGCTGTGGTCATGGTCTGTGGCGGATTTTCTTTCTCCGCGTCTTTCTCTCTCAGTAGATATTACAGGCGACGGTGTCAACGTGCTCAAAATTGGTTGGGGGAGATTTTCGGATACGATTACGACCATGCCCTTGGGATTTTTCAATACCGGAGCTGGACTAACATTCCGGACTTACAGGTGGCAGGGCGTGGAAAATCCATCCGAAAGAGAGCTTCATGATCCGGCTTACTGGAAGTTCGAAAATGAGCAATTGCTCCAGGCATTTGAAATAGCTTCACAGTTAAAGCCCAACTTTCTCACGCGTTATCTTGTAGAATTCGACAGGAAGTTGGGAAAGGATTGGGCAGTAATGGTCCGCTATGTGAGGACGAGCGCAAATGACCTGTTGGAAGTACTGGCTCTTCTCGATCTGGAGACACTCTATAAATTCCTCTATGACAACTACGAAGACAAAAGACGGAATTATCAGGGATTTGAGTTCGAAGTGAATGGGAGGATAGGAACTCGTCTTTTTTTGAATGCATCCTATAGCCATTCCTCTGCCAAAGGAACGAACCCGGGACAGACAGAATATGGCTCCTGGAATCAGGAGGAAGGGAGCACCAACTATCTTGGGCTATTCGGCAATCATTTCTTTGTTCCCGACATTCCGGAATTAAAGGATATCAAGAATTATGTCGATCGGACGCTTGGCGGATTGGGGGGGAGAGGGATCGGTGACGAAGGCTGGTATGGCAAGCTTCCCTACTCGATCGACCACGATTTAAAAATCAACCTAATCTATCTAGCTCCGTCCGATTTTTCATTTTCAACCGCGTTTGAATATATTTCCGGTTACTATTGGGAGAAAATGGGATACGTTCCTTTCTTTGGAGGATATTATTCCTACCCCGAGACAAGAGGGACAAGAGAAACCCCTGCACACACTTATCTTGATCTTGGAGTGGAAAAGAGATTCGGATTGGGAGGCATGAAGCTTTCTCAGAGGATGGCCTTGACATTGAGGCTTGATGTGTTCAACCTCTTCAACAGCCAGAGGCCGATCTCCTACGTTAAAGAGGATATTCCAATCTTCGGTCAGGTCTGGGGGAGGCAGCAGCCTCGGCAGGCCCGCATCCTCATCAGATTTTCTTGGTAAATAACAGGAAACATCCTATTTATGGAGGGACACTTTCCCAAACGGTCCGATGCGACGTCTGCAGATGCCTCACCTATTGGTCAGCTCCCCGAGCTGACCGATATAGGGTGCGTTCACCAAGCGGTCCATTCGGGGAACGGACCCTACATCAAAAAAGGTGATCTTTTCTAATTTCCCCAGGAAAAATGTACCGGGTACATTTTTTCGGATACATTTTTTACTCGACGGTGACGGATTTGGCAAGGTTGCGGGGTTGGTCCACATCAGCGCCGCGAATGGCTGCAATGTAGTAAGCGAACAGCTGGAGCGGGATTATCGTTAAAAACGGTGTGAAGAGCTGGTGGGTTGACGGGATGGAGATGACGTCATCCACTTTATCCCGGATGTCCTCATCCTCACGAAAGGCCACAGCCACGATGTGCCCCAAACGCGCCTTGATCTCGGAAATGTTGCTCAGCATCTTATCGTAGACCCTATCCTTAGGCACGATGGCCATCGTGGGCATTTTCTCGTCGATGAGTGCGATGGGGCCGTGTTTCATCTCACCCCCTGCATACCCTTCCGCATGCATGTATGAAATCTCTTTGAGCTTCAGTGCTCCCTCCAGTGCGATGGGGTAGTTGATCCAGCGTCCCAAATAGAGGAAATGGGAAAGCGGCACAAAATCCCAAGCTATCTTTTCGATAGGGTCCGCGTCACTGAGGATCGTTTCGATCTTGTGGGGAATTCGCTGCAGGTCTTGAATAAGCGCGAGACTTTCCTTTTTATTGATCGTCTTTTTGATCTGAGCCAGATGGATCGCCAGGAGAGTCAAAGCCGCCATCTGGGCCGAAAACGTTTTTGTTGCAGCAACGCCGATCTCAGGACCCGCATGAGTGGAAAGAATTCCCATGGCCTCTCTAGCAATTGATGAATTGATCACGTTGCAGATGGCCAGGGTTAACGGATTCCTCTCTTTGACAGCCCTCATAGCTGCCAGCGTATCTGCCGTCTCTCCTGACTGTGAAACCACAACAACAAGGGATCTCTGATCGAGGATGAAGTCACGGTAACGATACTCAGAGGCATACTCGACATCGACGGGTATTCGGGCCAGTGTCTCTATGAGGTATCGTCCCATGAGCGCTGCATGATAGGACGTGCCACAGGCAATGATGACAACTCGAGAGATTCCTGCCAAATCATGGGGAGAAATCTTTATCTCTCCCAAACTCACCGTCCCCGAATCCAGCGATATTCGCCCTTCGAAGGTATCCCTCAACACTTGAGGTTGTTCGAAGATCTCCTTGAGCATGAAGTGTTTGTAGCCTCTCTTCTCGATCATAAGAGGATTCCAGGCTAAACGTTCAGGTTTTTTATCCAAGGGATTACCGTCAAAATCCCGGAATTCCACACCATCCTTCCGAATGATGGCCATCTCTCTATCCTCTAGAAAAACAATGTCTTGCGTATGGGAGAGCAAGGGATTGATATCAGAGGAAACAAGATACTCCCCTTCCCCTATACCCACAACAACAGGCGGACCCGATCTTGCCGCCACGATCTTTTCCTTGTCCTCTGTGGAGATCACAGAGATGGCAAAAGCACCCTCCAGTTTCTGGAGGACCTTCTGGACAGCAACCTCCAATTTTCCCTCAAAATACTTCTCCACCAGGTGAGCGATCACCTCTGTATCCGTCTCCGTGACGAACGAGTGCCCTTCTTCTCCGAGTCTTTTCTTCAAGGAAAGATAATTCTCGATGATTCCATTATGAACGACAACGATACGCCCAGTGCAATCGCGATGAGGGTGGGCATTCTCCTCCGAAGGGCGTCCGTGTGTGGCCCACCGTGTATGCCCTAATCCGAATTGCCCAACGATATCCTCCCCCTCCAGAGTTTTCTCCAGTTCGTTGATTTTCCCCTTCACCCGCCGAAGATAAAGTTTTCCAGAGTCTACGACTGCTATCCCCGCAGAATCATAACCCCTGTATTCGAGCTTCTTTAATCCATCGATGAGAAGGGGCACAATGTTTTTTGGTCCGATATATCCGATGATCCCACACATTATTTCTTCCTTTTTCTCCTGGCCCAACCGGGTCTCTCTTCCTGGCGACTCCGGGAAACAGCCAGTGCTTCTGAGGACACATCCTTGGTGATCGTAGAACCCGCGCCCACATAGGCCTTTTTCCCGATCTTCACAGGAGCCACAAGCTCTGTCCCGGACCCGATAAACGCACCCGACTCGATCCTGGTTATGCTCTTTTTTATCCCATCATAATTGCACGTGATCGTCCCGGCCCCTATGTTGACCCTGTCCTGAATTTCCGCATCCCCCAGGTAAGAGAGATGCCCGGCCTTAGAATACCGGCCAAAAACCGTGTTTTTCATTTCCACAAAATTTCCGACTTTCGCGCCCTTCCGGATGACCGAATGGGGTCTGAGATGAGTGAAAGGGCCCACTTGGGCATCATCCTGGATGACGCTCTGTTCGATCATCGAGGAAGAAAGGAGCTTCACTCTTTTTCCGACTCTCGTATCAGTCAGATGAACATAGGGATACAGTGTGCAATGGCTTCCGATGACGGATTCTCCCTCGAGGATGACTGAAGGATAAATAACAGTATCCCTTCCAATCTTCACATTACAATCGATCCATGTCGACCCAGGATCGCAAACTGTGACGCCGCGCTCTGTGAGAGACTTGATTTTCCTCAAGCGAAGCGCATCCATCGCCCGTGCAAGTTCATATCGATCGTTCACTCCGACGATCTCTTCTGTGTTCTTCGTTTTGTGCTTTCCTACCTTTCTTCCATTCCGTGCAAAAATCTCGATCATATCTGTGAGATAGTACTCGCCCTTTTTATTGGTGTTGGAAACTTGGGCGAGGTCTTCAAGAAGGTCTTTAATAGCGAAAAGATAAATGCCCACGTTGATCTCCGTCAATTTCCGCTGAGCAGGAGTGGCATCTTTCTCCTCGATGATTTTAATGGTCTTAGCATCCGAGAGCATAACCCGCCCAAAACCGGTGGGGTTAACCAAGTCTGTGGTCAAAAAAGTCAGGGAATTTCCCTTTTCTCTATGATGTGTGAGTAGCGGTCTCAGAGTTTCAGCCCGGATCAAGGGCAAATCTCCGTTCATGATGAGGAGGTCATTTTGCGCCTTTCTTCTCAGCGCTGACCGAGCGGACAAAACCGCATGGGCTGTTCCTAGCTGCTCTTTCTGCAAGATAAAATTGATTTTTCGCCCCGTTATTGATTTCTGAACGAGATCCTCCTGGTAGCCCACAACAATGTGAATCACATCAGGTCTTAATCTCTCTACAGAATCCACCACCCATTGAAGCATAGACTTCCCCATGAGTGGATGGAGAACCTTTATTTTATCCGACTTAAATCTGGTTCCCTTTCCTGCAGCAAGGATCAGAGCAGATAAGCCTTTTTTCATGCAAGCTTGGTTAAAATTTTAAATTTTTTATCTTCTCTCAACGGTTCAAAATCTTGGTCATTCTGGGCCAATATCTTGAAATATTTGTCCTTTTGGATGGCCTTTTTCAGGAATTCGAGAGATTGGTCTGTTTCCTCCATCAACTGATATGTCGTAGCCAAGAGATACAGGATCTTGGCTTGAGAAGGGTCTTTTTCAACAGCCTTCTGGAATAACTCCAAAGCCTCTTTTAACTCTCCCCGATTCATCTTGTAAACACCGTACTCATAATAATCATCGAATGTTTTTAACGGATAGGTCTCTTTCTTCATCCCTTCCTGGCAGATCTTTATGTGGGTTTTCGCCCGGTCAATAAGTTCCTTTTCGGAGGGGTATTTTTCTATCAGTGTTTTAGAGGATTGCACAGCTTTCTCGCAGTCACCCTTTCGAAAAGCCTTGACTGCCTGGCCAAATAACAACAGTGCTTTCTCATAGTTATCAATTTTCTTTTTTTCTTTCTCTACAGCCACTTTTATCTCCCTAAAAATACTAAAATCAAAGTGTTGACCATTTTATCTCAGAATCACTCGATTGACAAGCTCTTAATTGGCTTCTCCCTTGTTCTCAAATGCATGTGGAGATAGAGTCCGCTCCCCGAACGGTCCGTTCGGGGAACGGACTCTACATTGATTTATCTTGACTACATTGTATTAATTTGACCAGACCATTCGAGGGACGAATCCAACATGCGATCAATGCAAAAATTCAGAGGAGTGTGTAGTGATCAGGATTATCGATAAGAAAACGGACAGCCTTGAGATGCAGCGAATGACC
>Ga0307425_1000250_pt1 | contig 33826 bp, 30 predicted proteins | sample SalMarWE160330MG_FD_202152 | JGI IMG/M metagenome (GOLD analysis project Ga0307425, IMG submission 202152) | Salt marsh sediment microbial communities from the Plum Island Ecosystem LTER, Massachusetts, United States - WE1603-30 | ecosystem: Environmental > Aquatic > Marine > Intertidal zone >... | reverse complement strand
ACGACTTGGGCGAGCACAAGAAGATCGATTATGCCAATCGAGGATAAGCCCGAGATCGGTGTGGGTCCCCACGAGTCAGAGGATGTTCCCCCAACAACCATTTCACCTCATTCGAATGCCTGGTCTTAAGTATATCGGAGTATTTCATTGAACAAGCCCAGCATGGAAGAGATCTTGGGAAAGCACGGAATACTGGCCAAAGGGCTGAATTCCTACGAGTACAGATCCCAGCAGGTGGAGATGGCCGAGGCAATCGCGAGGGCACTGCACGAGGGGAGGAGTTTGATCGTGGAGGCGGGGCCTGGGACGGGAAAGACCTTTGCCTATCTGATCCCCGCTTTATACAGTGGCCACCGGGTGGTGGTCTCAACCGGAACCAAGAATCTACAGGAACAGATCTTCTTCAAGGATATACCGTTGCTGAAGGCGATGCTCCCCATCAAATTTACGGTTGCGTATATGAAGGGGAGAGAAAACTATCTCTGTCGGCGTCGGTTTAAGATATTCAGCAGACAACCCCTTTTCAAGATCCTGGAGGAGGCTTCTTTTTTCACGGAGGTGAGCACGTGGGCCTCCCAGACGCAAACCGGTGACCGCTCCGAGCTGGGGGGGATACCAGATGATTTCTCGACGTGGGCGGAGATATGCTGTAGTCGCGATCACTGTCTCGGGACGGAGTGTCCCGACCATAAGGGATGTTTTCTAACGCGCATGCGCCAGTCGGCGGCGAAGGCCCAGGTGATTGTGGTCAACCACCACCTCTTTTTTGCCGATCTTGCTGTCAGGGATACAGGGGGAGAGGTGATCCCGAGTTGCAAGCGGGTGATCTTCGATGAGGCTCATCAATTGGAGGAGGTTGTTACCACCTATTTCGGTCTGGGGGTCAGCAACTATCGGTTCGAGGAATTGGCCCGTGACGTGAGCAGGGAGTTGGCAACAGGTCGGAGACCCCCGGTTAAGCTCCAGGGGGCGGTGGATGCTCTGCGGGGGAAAACATCACAACTGTTCACCCTCTTTCAAGGGGAAGAGAGATATCGGCTGCGCGAGCTGGATCCCATGGTCTTTTCCCTCCTTTCGGATATCAGAAACTGCCTTAATACCCTGCGAGCGATCTTGAGCAAGAGATCCGTGAGTGAAGAGATTGCCGCCTTGATCCGCCGAGTGCAGGAGATCGGAGGAGATCTGGAGTTTATCCTTTCCCAGGGCAACCCCCAGTACGTCTATTGGTGCGAGAACAGGGGGAGGGGGGTCTTTCTCAGAGCTTCACCCATCGATGTTTGGCAAGAGTTGGACAGAAGGTTGTACCCCCGCCTTGAGACGATGGTCTTTACCTCCGCCACCCTTTCTACCCAGGGGGGGTTCGGCTATTTCAGGGAGCGGCTTGGCCTCAAGGAGGCAGAGGAACTCATCCTCCCCTCCCCCTTTGACCTGCAACAACAGGTGGTGCTCTACCTACCCCCGGGACTTCCGGAACCCAGCGCCTCTGCCTTTGTGCAGGCAGCAGCCAGAGAGATCGAGGCAATTTTGGGTATCACCAAGGGGAGGGCCTTTGTGCTGTTCACCAGTTATAAGAATATGCGGGAGGTCTATGGTATCCTTGAGGGGAGATTACCGTATCAACTCCTTATCCAAGGTGAAGGACCCAAACACCTCCTCCTGGAGGAGTTCAAACAGGATGTATCCTCGGTCCTTTTTGCCACGGGCAGCTTTTGGGAGGGGGTGGATGTGCCCGGAGAGGCCCTCAGCTGCGTCATTGTCGACAAGCTCCCCTTCGACCCCCCTACTGAGCCGGTGACCCAGGCGCGCATCGAGCGGATCGCCAGCCAGGGTGGAAATCCCTTTTATCAATATCAAATACCGGCAGCCATTATCACCCTGAAACAGGGTCTGGGAAGGCTCATCAGGAGCACGGAGGACCGGGGGGTCCTCTCCATCCTGGACAGCCGCATCCTGACCAAGGAATATGGCAAGCTCTTCCTCCTGAGTCTCCCCCCTGCACCGGTGGTGCACAAGCGGGAGGAGATCAGGAAGGTATTTGAGTGAAGGTCTTCTCATCCGGTATAGAGGTGGATCGATGAGAAGACGTTCCAAAAGATCAAACATGGGTAGCGAACCGAATCCAAGGGAGAAAGCAGCTGTTGGTCGGCAGACCGCTCCATCCGGGTCCAAACTTGCACTGATCCTCCGGGCGCTGAGGTACCGGAATTTCCGGCTCTTCTTTGGCGGGCAGTTCATTTCGCTCTCCGGCACCTGGATGCAGATGGTAGCACAGGCCTGGCTCGTCTATCGGTTGACGGGTTCGGCGGTCTTGCTCGGATTCGTCGCCTTCTCGGGACAATTTCCAGTTTTTTTGTTTGCGACTATCGGTGGCGCTGTAGCTGACAGGCATAATCGCCATCGCATCCTCGTCGCCACGCAAACAGCATCGATGCTCTTGGCCTTTGTCCTGGCCGCCCTCACACTCACCAATCGTGTAGAGGTGTGGCATGTGTTTGCGCTCGCCGCCTTGCTCGGCCTCGTCAATGCCTTTGACATCCCGGCGCGGCAGGCGTTTGTGGTGGATATGGTGGGGAGAGAAGATCTCATCAACGCCATCGCCTTGAATTCATCAATGTTTAACGGGGCGCGTATTATCGGCCCGGCTATCGCGGGCGTGCTCGTGGAGGCAGTCGGCGAGGGTTGGTGCTTCTTCGTTAATGCCCTCAGCTACATCGCTGTGATTGTAGGTTTGTTGCTGATGAAGATCAAGGCACAGGCGCGTGTCCCGTTGCCCGGGTCGGCGCTTGCCAGCATCATCGAAGGTTTCCGCTATGTCTGGCACACGGGGCCTGTGCGTTCATTATTGCTGCTGCTTGGGCTGGTTAGTCTCTTGGGGATGCCCTACATTGTGCTCATGCCGATCTTCGCGGATCAGATACTCCATGGCGGGGCGAGGGGGCTTGGGTTGCTGATGGGCGCATCAGGAACTGGAGCACTCTTAGGTGCCTTAAGCCTGGCCGCGCGACGCGGTGCGCGCGGGTTGGGTCGTATCGTCGCATTTTCGGCGGCTGGTTTTGGCGCAAGCCCTATCCTCTTCTCATTGTCACGTTCCCTATGGCTCTCTGCTGGGTTGCTCCTGCCGGTCGGTTTCTCCATGATGGTCGAAATGGCCTCATCAAACACCCTTATTCAAACGTTGGTGCCGGACAAGCTGCGCGGGCGCGTGATGGCAGTCTACTCGATGATGTTCATGGGCATGGCCCCCTTCGGTGCGCTCCTTGCGGGCACGTTTGCCCATCATCTTGGTGCACCGAAAACCGTGGCGCTCGGTGGAGCCATATGTATCGTGGCAGCGATGATGTTTGGTTTGCGCCTGCCTGCTTTCAGACGTGAAGCCCGGCAAATGATCATTGCCCTTCAGATGGCTGGCGGCGATCCCGCTGATGAGACAACGGGGGGAGGTAGCGTCGTCGCTCCGCGGCCTCGGTGAGCGATATATTAAACTTAGGGATCAGGTCTTTATCCCTGGACAGCAGCATCCTCACCAAGGAGTACGGCAAGCTCTTCCTCCAGAGCCTCCCCCCGACCCCGGTGGTACAGCGCAGGGAGGAGATCAGGAGGGTGTTTGAGTGAATACGTAGACAACCATTCTTTTTCCTCCTATTGGAGGTTGACAAAAAGTTTAATAAGATTTAGGGTGGCGAAAGGATTGAGCTTGGGGGGGCTGGCATGTCGGATGAACTGAAAATAGTTTTAGAGGACGTAAATGAGAAGTTTGACACCGTGATTGAAGCCTTCAATCTGGTAAGGGAGAACCTTGATCAATTCAGGGATGAAAACAGGCGGGAACATAAGGAATTCAGAAAGGATATCCTTGACTTGCAAGCCGATATGGTAACGGTAAAGAAGGATGTTCAGGATCTAAAATCTGATGTGGGGACAACGAAGAAAGATATGCAAGACCTCAAATCAGATATGGTGACAGTAAAAGATGATCTTCAGGATCTCAAGTCAGATACTGCCTCCATCCGGCAGGACCTCAATGATCACCGGACCAACACAGAGCTTCATACCGTTAGAAGTAAGGACAAGGCGGTCTGAATTTTTTGATGTCCTTACCCCCCCCTCAGCTATTTTGTCAAGCTAATTAACAACATTTCCAATTCTACGTTGTCCTGTGGCTTCCAAAGAAGTAAACGGTTAACACACCAATAAGTAAGAGCATTCCACCGGAAACGAAGGCTTTATCATAACTTCGGCTCACGTCAAAAATATAGCCTGACAGGAAGGGGCCTGCGATGCCGCCGACTGACCACGCAAACGTGGCAAGTCCAAGTATTATTCCGATTGATTTCAATCCGAACAAGGGGGGGATCATCGCCATGCGCACCGGGCTGGCCGCCCCGAAACTAAAACCGAAAACAATAGCAACGGCGTAAAAAGACCAGGTACTGTGAGTGAAGATGAATAAAAACATTGCCAGGGCTTCACCGGCGATAAGAACGAGCAATGCGTATTTATTACCGAGTTTAACCGTGATCGACCATGCGAGCAGTGTTCCCGCAATCCCGCCGATGCCGGTCATTGTGAGGATCAAAGCGGCTGCGGTAACCGATATCCCGATATCAGTAGCATAGGGAACTATATGGGAGGCCACAAAATAGAATCCGGCGCTGAGAACAAAGCCGGTTATCATCAGCATCCAGAAAGGTGCTGTTTTGGAGGCTTCTGCCGCGGAGAATCCCTGCGATTGTGCATACTGTCCGGATTTTGAAATTCCTTTTTGTGAGGATTTAGTGTGTGCAGGAACCGGGGGAGTCTTACCGATTAAAATCACAGCCGGTATGGCGGTAACAAACACGACCATTGAAAGCACGAGGTAAGCAGCTCGCCATCCGTGCTCAGTTATGATGTATGCGGTTATCGGTGACAGTACCATCTGCCCAATGGTAATGCCCAAGAGCGCTGTACCCAGGGCGAGCGCTCTTTTTTGGACAAACCATTTGGAAATAGTGGCGTTAACAGGTGTATAGGTGCTGCCTATGCAGATCCCTGCACCCAGTCCAAAATACAAGTATAAATGCCACAGAGCGTGCATGTTTGCTAGTAGTAGATAAGACAGTCCGCCGATCAGCACTCCGATGGTAATAATTATTCTTACGTTGTACTTATCGGTTAACTTTCCTGTGAGTATACCGATCAATCCTGCAATTCCCATTACCACTGACATTGCTCCCGCGGTAGCAGCTCGGGTCCAGCCGAATTCTTCACTCAGTGGTTTGAGAAAAACACCAAAGCAGAGTTGGGTTCCGAAAGAACCGGCCAGCAGGATTAACGATACGATGACGATGATCCATCCATATGAAAAAGGGTTGTTTTTCGAATCGATATTCTCATTCATAATAACCTCACAACGATTTTCGGGGGTCTTTTGAAAAAAATCCAGAACCTTCCGAATCTGATTTACCTGGTTTGCCAGGGTAACGAAAAGCTCACCTGTACCGAAGGTCGCGAGACCTTTGGGATCAGTCTGGACATAGATGCACTATAACACATGGCAAGTATAGTGGAAAGAAAAGGTATTTTAAAAATAGAGTCTGGTGAGTGCGTTCTCATTCGTAATAAGAAGTCCGGGGCGGCATCAGGTGATAATTGAATGCCGCCCCGCAATCAGGATCTAGGTTTTTATCCCTTTGTTTTAAAGACAGTTAACGTTCGCTATAGCGATCTCCTAACCGGCGTTGACTATCGAGCCGGCCGCCGCCCACCAGATCCACATGCTGGAAATCATTAGAGCCCCCAAATAGATCTTCCCGGTGCGCCGATAAAACCAGGTGAGCAGGAAGAGCAAGAAGGCGAACAGGGGGATGTACACCTGAAGTATCAACGGCCACATACCACTCCACTGAGGCAGCCCGACGATCTCAAAGCCGTAACCAGCCCCGCCGAAATACATCGGAAGATACTGGAAGGCCCAGATAAGGAAGAGGCCCGCCAGGGCGGGGTAGAGTATCTTGAGCCACCACATCCATTGCGTCTTGGCCGGACTGCTGTACTCTCGTTGGTGAAGCTGTCCGAAAAGGAAGACGCCGCCGATTAACAAGAAGAATATCAGCGCCGGAACAAGATAGATCCAGAACAGGCCAAGGCGCAGGCCGCTGCTGAACTGACGCATGAAGGGCATATAGAAGCGGAACTCCTGCCCCAGCATGAGCTGGAAGATGCCTTCCAGCACGTACATGAAGGCGAACATGATCGCGGCCAGAAGCACGGTCTTGCCGAGGATCGTCCAGCCGAACGACGTTTTCTTCTTGCCAAAGGAGACACCCATGTCGTACATGGTCACGCTGGCCTTCCTGGCCGAGGTGTAGTACCAGATCAAGAACAGGATAAGGAACACGGCAGAACTCGCCACGAACCAGAGCGCCACGCCGTTTCCTATCTGCAGCTGCATAAATGGTATTGCTTTCTGGAGACGGTCGAACGGGAAGACCCACGCGGTCAGGGGCAGAAAGAGGATGGCGCCAATCAAGGTATTGATAGTAGCGAAGAGCCACCATGTACCGGTCTTGGCCACATACCGGTCGGGCACCGGCTGGGCGACGGGGCTGAAGAAATTGGTCGTCAGCAGGATGTTCGTCAGCGGGATGAGAGAGAGCATGGTAACCAGGAACGCTATCAAGCCGAAGATCTCATACCACATAAATATCTGATGGTTCGGGTCGATCCATAAGGCATCCTTCTGACCGCCTTTGAGGGCCATCCGCATCCAGTCCACGTCTTCAGCCACCGCTTTCTTGGTAAGGGTGGTGAAATGATGTTCCATATTGACGTAGGCCACTCTCCGGGCCGTCCCATCCGCGAAACTGCCATAGGTGGTATCCCACTGGAAAGGGGTGGGCATCTGGAGACTTTTCGCCAGGTCAGCGTTTTTATGAAGGTCCTCGGTGCGTAGCTGCATATTGCGGAAGATATTGAATTCCTCATAGCGGTCGAGGGTAAAGAGGACGTTCTTCAGAAAGGGAATGCCGAGAGGCAAGCTGCAATAAGGATTAATGGCCTTAACATCCGGGTTCATGGCGGCCACTTTCTGCGCATCGATGGCGCCCATGGAGTGCCCCATAATGCCCAGGTTATCGGCATCGACGAAGGGCAGGGTTTTAAGGTACTGATAGGCGGAGTTTGCGCCGAGGGTATAGGGATCCTTGGGGTCGCCATGCACGAACCGGGCTGCTTCGGCATGCCCACCCGAATCACCGTGCCCCAGGAAATCCATGGCCAGGACTACGAACCCGCGCCGTGAGAGCTCGATGGCGAATGAACTCTCGGCGTCCTTATCGTTCTGATAGCCGGGAATGACGAGGACGCCCGGCGCCTTGTTTTCCGGAGTGATGGTTTTATGGCGGTAGATTTTAGCGGCAACCGTCATCCCGGAATCGTCCATAATCCTCACAAACTGGACATCGACCTTGCCAAAGTCGTGCTTGACAAGATAGCCCATGATGGATGAAAAGGCAATGATCACTACGCATGCAATGAGCCAGTAGACCTGTTTTCGTATATTCTTTTTCCCCATAGCTGTCCTCCTTTTTTAGTGAGCTTAAAAATAATGATTCTCCTACTCACAACAAAGTGGATGACGACTTTATGCGCGTTTTTTACCTCCTTTATCATTAAGTTGCCTTCTTTCCGAATCGTTAGCAGTTTCTCCTTTGCCTTTCGTTAGAAGGGCCCTTCAACAGCCTTCCTGTACCCTGGCCTCATCAAGGTCTACCTTATCGTTCATGAAAATCCTGTAACTATAAAAAAAGCCCTGATAGATACGACCTCTCCTCTCATGCGAAAGTCGTCTCTCAGGGCTTTCTCGTTATTCTCTTACCCAGAGACACTGCAATGGCAAAGACTATTTTTTGTCAGACTAGCTATATAGAAGTGAGGCTTTTATGTCAAGGATTAAATTTAAGACGGTTAATTTCGCTTCAACACAGCGCTCAACCGGCCATTGTTTAAGACCCCGCCTCATCCACCCAGTTGAGGGTCCTCTCCACGGCCTTTTTCCAGCCCCGGTAACCCTTCTCCCTGATCTCCGGTGCCATCGTCGGGGTCCACGTGTAGTCCTCGGCCCAGTTTTCACAAAGTTGTTCAAGATCGGACCAGAAACCAACTGCCAGCCCGGCTGCATAGGCCGCCCCCAGGGCAGTGGTTTCTGTAATCTTGGGCCGGATGACCGGCACGTTCAGCGTGTCCGCCAAAAAATGCATGAGAAGGTCGTTATGCACCATGCCCCCATCAACCTTAAGTCTGCTGAGCTTGATACCGGCGTCTTTGTCCATGGCCTCGACGATATCACGCGTCTGATAGGCGTTGGCCTCCAACACCGCCCGGGCCAGGTGACCTTTGTTGACGTATCGGGTCAGCCCGACGATTGCCCCGCGTGCATCGGAACGCCAGTAAGGAGCAAAGAGACCGGAAAAGGCGGGAACAAAATAGATACCACCGTTATCCTCCACCGTGAGGGCCAACGCCTCGATTTCCCGTGACTCTTTTATCAACCCCAGATTGTCACGCAGCCACTGCACTAGGGCGCCGGCAATGGCGATGGACCCTTCGAGGCAGTACATCGCCGGCTGGCCGCTTGCCTGGTAGGCCACGGTGGTAATTAGGCCTTGCGTTGATGCAGTCGGCGTGGTACCGGTATTGAGCAGGAGAAAGCATCCGGTGCCGTACGTGCTTTTCGCTTCTCCTATTTCAAAGCACGTTTGGCCTACCAGGGCCGCCTGCTGATCGCCCAGTGCCCCGCAGACAGGGATACGGGCATTCACGGGGCCGTTCTCGGGTGTTAATCCCCAAGGGTTGTGATCGCTTGAGGCTACTATCTTTGGCAGGATATGTCGCGGGATCCCCATAATCTCCAAAATATCACGATCCCATTGCAGCGAATGCAGGTTCATGAGCATGGTGCGGCTGGCATTGGTTACATCAGTGACATGAGCACCACCCTTCGGCCCACCGGTGAGCCACCAGATGACCCACGTATCCATGGTACCGAACAAGGCATCCCCTTTGTGTACCGCTTTACGCGCCTCCGGGACATTACCCAAAATCCACTTGATCTTCGGCCCCGAGAAATAGGTGGCGATGGGCAGGCCGGTCTTATCCCGGAACCTGTCCAGACCTCCTTCTTGGGAGAGCTCCCTGCAAATCTCATGTGTGCGGGTGCATTGCCACACAATGGCATTGGTGAAAGGCTTTCCCGTCTTTCGGTCCCAGATCACGGTGGTTTCCCGCTGATTGGTAATGCCGATGGCTGCAAGCTCCGATCCGGAGATTTGCCCTTTGGCCAGCGCGCCGCGGATTACCTCCTGCGTATTCTGCCAGATTTCCAGGGGGTCATGTTCCACCCAGCCCGGCTTCGGGTAGATCTGTCTATGTTCTTTCTGGTCAGCACTGACGATTTGGCCACGATTGTCAAAGATGATAAACCGGGTGCTGGTCGTGCCCTGATCCAAGGCGCCTACATAGTTGGCCACTGTTCATTCTCCACTAGTCATTGTAGCTGGTTGTGCGAAGCACAGCACATAACTCCTTGTTTTATTTATTCATACATTCTGCATACATATTTGTCAATCAGCAAACCCTTGATCTTGGGGTTTGAATCCCTCAAAATATTTTCCGTTTGAAAGTATCTCTTGACAAAAGGGTCGTTCAGATTTAAACAGATGGTTACAGATTTGAGCCCGGTGAGAGGATTTTCAATTCAAAGATCTTTGGTGTGCTAACCGAGATTGGATAAGACAAAGGGTCCCTCATGCATCCGCGGAGCAGGACGATGATTATTCAGGTAGTAAGAAAGGTCGTTCGAAATGCCCGAGGAATTATTCTAGAGATGCCGAAAGGAGACTGCTATTGGATTTATTGACATCTCTGCAAAAAAGGCCGATCATAGCGGCTTTCAGGAATATAGAAAACCTGCACATTCAGGACCTCAATAATACAGATGTCCTTTTTGTTTTAGGTGGAACCATATTCGATCTTCCCGCCATCGTTGAGCAAGCGAGTGGATATGGTAAGTTGGTCCTTATCGATATCGATCTTATAAAGGGCATCGGGAAAGATGCCCCGGGAATCCATTTCTTAGCTCGTGAGAGCCGGGTAAATGGGATCATTACGACGCGCAGCAATCTCATACAAAGTGCTCAAAGAGAAGGATTGATCTCAATTCAGAGGATATTCGTCTTGGATTCGGGATCTCTTTCAGGGGGACTCAGCGTCATAGAAAAGTCCAAGCCTGACGCCGTAGAGGTCCTTCCCGGTCTGATTCTCCCCAAGATCATGAAAAGAATCAGGGCAAAAACCACAATCCCTGTGATAGCCGGAGGCCTGATTACACGGGAAGAGGAGGTCCGGGAGATTCTTGCCTCCGGGGCGGTCGGGATATCTACCACATCATCCCGCCTCTTTAAATTCTCGGTACAGAGGTAAAAAAACCTCCCCTAGAACTTATCAAGCAATCAGTCTTCAACGCCTCTTTGTGCATCTCGAAATCCCGAAATACCAAACGAATTATCTCTTGACAAAGGGACGCTGCCGGTTATAATAAAATCAGGCGGAATGTACGGTTCCAAGCAGGGCTTGAGATAAAAGGAGAAAGCCCTGATAGACCAGTCTTCTTTTGTTGGAAGTCGCGTCTATCAGGGTTTTTTTGTTGTTTTTTATTATTCAGAAGCCAAAGGTACCGGAATTCCGAATGGCGATGCGGGTTACTCTACCATCCGAAGAAATGTGGTGCGAAGGGACGCATTGATCATTGGAGCCCGGGTGCTTCGCGATGTTCTCGTGTAAAGCAGCCCTAGAGTACGGGTTTGTTTGTGGACACGATAAATCAGATACTGGGAACAAGAAAGGCACATAACGTTTTACAGATAAAGGAGAAAAGAAGCTAAGCTATCGGCGATGAACCGCGATCACATGCTTACAAGAATTAAGGATCCCTCGCAGGTATGGGATTGTATCATTATAGGGGGGGGTGCGACTGGAGTGGGCTGTGCCATCGATGCAGCCTCAAGGGGCTACCATACGCTTCTTCTTGAGCAGGGGGACTTTGCACAGGGGACATCGAGCCGAAGTACAAAGTTGATCCACGGAGGGGTGCGCTATCTCCAGCAGGGAAACTTCTCGCTTGTCCTGGAGGCTCTTAAAGAGCGGGGTCTGCTTCTCAAAAACGCCCCCCATCTGGTCGGCAATCTTCCCTTTATCGTACCCACCTATGACTCGTGGGAAGGACCGTTCTACGGGATCGGGCTCAAGCTGTATGATCTCCTTGCCGGGAAACACGGATTTGGGCCTTCGCAAATGTTATCTAAAAAGGATACGCTCCGACACATCCCGACTGTTGAAACACGAGGACTTCGCGGTGGGGTGATATACTACGATGGACAGTTTGACGATGCACGCCTGGTTGTCAATATGGCCCAGACGGCGGCGGAACAGGGGGCGACCGTGCTCAACTATATGCGGGTCAACTCCCTTATCAAGGATCATGATCGCATACGGGGTGTGGTGGCTCACGATATGGAGAGGGGTAACGACTATGAGCTCAGGGCCAGGGTTGTCATTAATGCAACCGGCGTGTTCGCCGATTCTATACGGAGGATGGATGACCCGGAGACAAAGGCGATGATCAGACCCAGTCAGGGTGCGCATATCGTTCTTGATAAATCGTTTTTACCCGGAGACAGCGCCATCATGGTGCCACATACTGACGATGGGCGTGTACTCTTTGCGATACCCTGGCACAATCGTGTGATTGTGGGGACTACCGATACGCCGATGGACGATACTGCATTGGAACCTCTCCCACTTCCCGAAGAAATCGATTTTTTGCTTTCCCATGCCGCACGTTATCTGACCAAGGATCCAACCCCGCATGATGTCCTCAGTGCATTTGCCGGACTCCGGCCCCTGGTCAGTTTCGGAGACGAAAAAAACACTGCGGTAATATCCCGTGAGCATATGGTGCAGATTTCACGCAGTGGCCTGGTAACTATAACAGGGGGCAAATGGACCACCTACCGAAAAATGGCTAAGGATACCATAGACCACGCGGCAACCCTTGCGCAACTGGAGGAAAGGCCTGCGGTCACCAGGGACCTGCACATCCACGGATTCCACAAAAACCCGGAGGAATTCGGGGCGCTCGCCATCTACGGGTCCGATGCGCCCGCCCTGCAAGACCTCATTCGTGAAGACAGCGCATATAATGACATGCTGCATCCTGCGATGCCGACCTTTGCCGGCGAGGTCATATGGTCGGTGCGTTATGAGATGGCGCGGACTGTTGAGGACTTTCTCTCCCGGCGCACCCGTGCCCTGATACTTGATGCCCGTGCCAGCATGGAGATGGCCCCCCGGGTCGCCGAACTCATGGCCCGGGAGATGGGAAGGGACGAGTCGTGGAAGAACCAACAGATCAGCACCTACAAAAATCTGGCTCAAGGATACCTGCTGACCTAGAATCATATGAGGAAACGTCTATAAAATTATGTACATCTTGTTTTCAAGATTCGCTTAAAAAAAATGGAACGGTCCCCTGCAAGATAATGCTTGACAGATGGGATCGGGCAATGTAAGATAATCAAAAAAAGGGCAAGAGAAAAAAGAGTAAGCCCTGACGGACGACGAAGACGAATTTGTGTTCGCCGTAGTCAGGGCTTTTTTATTGAGCGGAGGGCACCGACCGGCGCTCCGAGTGAAGCCGTAGCGCAGATATTTATATGAGCAGGGGCTGCCTGCGTGAGGAGAGCAATGCATGAAAGTTAAGAAGGAAACAGTACAGACGGACTCATTTGACGGCACAATGCTCAACTGCGAGAAAGACTTAGTGGGTAAACCTCGAGCAATCGTTCTGATCATTCATGGGGTGGCGGAACACCTCGGAAGGTACGATTATGTGACCGACAAGTTCAACAGCCTCGGCTACAGTGTCTACAGGTACGATCAAAGGGGTCATGGACGCTCCGGTGGGGAGAGAGGTTTTTTTCCGAGATACGATACCCTTGCGGACGACGCCAACGTCATGGTGGATCTCGTGAGGAAGGAAAACGCTCACCTTCCCGTTTTCGTGCTGGGTCACAGCATGGGCGGCATGTCCGTCGTCGGTTTTTCTATCAAGTACCCGGACAAGGTTAGAGGTGTAATCCTGTCAGGCGCCCTATGCGTCGATCTGAATCACATGACAGACTCCATACCCGCGAATATGCCACCGATGGCCCTAGTACCCAATGAATTGTCCAGCCTCATATGCTCCGATCCTCAAGTGGTGAAAGCCTACGAAGACGACCCGGCAGTATTGAAAGAAATAACGGTTGGTCTTTTTCGCCAGGCCAAAGCGTGTCTGGAATGGTTCAATTCCGATCGAAACCTCAAGAAGGTGCATTATCCGGTCCTCATACTCCACGGAGGCGCCGACATGATCATTTTCCCTCAGAACGCCCATCATCTGTACGACAATATCTCCTCGACCGACAAGGAGGTGAAGGTGTACGAGGGCTTGTATCACGAGATCCTTAACGAAAAAGCAAAGGATGAAGTCATTGAAGACATACACGGCTGGATCGAAAAGAGGCTGGACTAAGGCTGCAAGGCGAACTGTTTCGCCTGGAAGCAAATACAAGGTACAAAGGAGGATATTATGCGTAGAATGTTGCTGAACGTTGTCATCACGTCAACCGTTTTTGCCGGATTTCTGCTGTCATCCGGTGCGCACGTATGCTCGGCCGGCGATGTAGACTTAGGCACCGGACTCGTGCCGAAAGCGGGAGCGCAGGAGACGGCGAAAAACCAGTTCAAGAGGAAAGCGCCGTGGAAGATCGCGATTTCCATGCCCGGCGCCGGAAACTCCTGGATCGTGCAGATGTTTGAGGAAACAAAGTATGCAGCGAGCAAGGACAAGAGGATATCCGAGTTCGTCGTTGCCGACGCCGAGTGGAACCCGGCAAAACAGGTGGCGGACCTTGAAGACATGCTCACGAAGAACGTTGATGCCATCATCGTCTGGCCGGTGACCCCGACCTCGCTGTCTGCGATCGTCGACAAAATCGCGGCCCGGGGAATCGCCGTCATCACTGCCGGTCCCATCGAAGGAACAAACAACCAGGCCACCGAGTTCACGTTCGGCCGAGAAGCTTTTGGCCGTGTGGGCGGAGAGTTCCTCGTCAAGGAGTTGAAGGGCAAGGGAACGGTCTGGATGATTCGCGGGGTAGCCGGCGTCGCTGAGGAGGAATTCCGGTATCAGGGAGCGGTGAGCGCCTTCAAGGGAACGGATATAAAGATCGGCGCAGAGGAATATGGCGACTGGAGCTATACAAAGGGTAAACAAGTGTGCGAGAATCTTGTGATGTCCGGTAAACCGGTGGATGGTATCTGGTTTTCTGGCGCCGAAATGACGAAGGGCTGCCTCGAGGTGTTCCAGGAATTCAAGAAGCCGCTGGTCCCGATGACCGCAGAATGTAGCAACGGTTTTATCCGGGTGTGGAAGGAGTCAGGGGTCAAATCCGTCCTGCCGATATATCCTTCTCCCATCGGCCAATCAACGGTGCGCGCGGCGGTAGCGCTCTTGGAGGGAAAACAGCTTTACTCGGACTACTATTGCGATCTTCCGCCAATCACGGAGGAGAACCGTGACAAGTACTACCGCCCGGACTTGAGCGACAACTACTGGGTGCCCTGTGAACTTCCAGAGGCAAAGATCAAGGAACTGTACGGGAAGAAGAAATAGGTTGGTTTGACTTGGCCGGCGTTCATACTGGTTACCTGGAAGAGAATTGAACGATGTCAGTAGCGGAAAGCATGCCAGACGGGAGCAGCGCCGAAAGACAAGACCCGTCGGGCGTGGTGGTCGCACAAAATGTCTCCAAGTCGTTCGGCTTTACGAAGGCTCTCGATAACGTTACTATTATCGGAAAGGCTGGCGCCGTTCATGCCATAACAGGCGAGAACGGCGCCGGCAAGTCGACATTCATGAAGATTCTGGCGGGTGTCTATAGACCCGACGCAGGCCGGATCTTCATTAAGGGTCGGGAGGTGCAGTTTTCGAGTGTCCACGATGCCCTCGTGAGCGGAGTATCGTCGGTTTTCCAGGAAATGATGCTCCTGCCCAACCTCACCGTCGCCGAGAATATGTTTCTGGGTCGGGAGCCCATGTCACGAGGCACACTGTCGCGGCGCATCATGATGCGCGAGTCCCGGGACGCATTGGCCCGGGTCGGCCTGGAGGTGAGGCCCGAATGGCTGGTCGGACATCTCACTGTAAGCGAAAAACAACTGGTCGAAATCGCAAAGGGCATTTCCACCGATGCGTCCATATTCTTTTTCGACGAGCCTACTGCCTCGCTCAACAATACCGAGGTCGAACGGCTCGAAAGACTTATTGATGGTCTGCGCGCGCAAGGAAAGGTCATCTTCTATGTCAGCCATCGCCTCGAGGAGGTGTTTAAGTTCTGCGACACCGTGACAGTGCTGAAAGACGGAAAACACGTGGCCACACTGCCCAGGGCGTCTCTTGATGAAGACCAACTTGTGACGCTCATGGTAGGCAGGCCCGTGCAAGACCTGTTTCCCAGGCGGAAGAAATGCAGGAGCAGCCTTGCCCTCGACGTCCGCAGCCTGGTGCCGCAACAAGGCGCTGCGGAAGTTCGGCTGCAATTACACAGGGGTGAGATCCTCGGTCTTTGCGGCCTAGAAGGTCAGGGTCAACGGGAGATACTGCGAAGTCTTATAGGCGTTATCAAGCCGCATGAGAGCGATATCACGAGGATCTCCAAAGAAGGAGATGCCTCGCCCCTTGTTCCTGAGGCAGGCGTGGTTTCATGCCTCAGGAAGGGAGTCGGTTTCGTCCCGGAAGACAGAAAAGTCGAGGGACTCTACCCGGATCTTTCCATCTACGAAAACGTTGCGCTCGGGCCGATGAACAGGCTTGCTCTCTTCCGGTTGGCGCCCCGCGTTGCAGAGCTGGTTAAGAAAATCATGAAGCGGATGCATCTCCAGGCCAGCAGTATGGGCCAACCGGTGGCTTCCCTGTCGGGAGGCAACCAGCAGAAGGTCATGCTCGGCCGCTGGTTTGCAGCAGGGGTCGATACCCTGATTGTAGAGCAGCCGACGAGGGGAGTCGATATAGGCGCTAAGGCCGAGATATATAGGCAGCTTAGGAACTTTACGGCTTCGGGCGGGGCAGTTTTGATGATATCGAACGAGATTACGGAGATTATCGGCCTTTGTGATCGTATTATCGTTGTCCGGCAGGGGCTAACGGTGTTTGAGACGGCGGGGAGCGCCGCCACCGAAGAGATCCTTATGGAATATGCCCTGAAAGACACGCCTCCAGCGAAAGGGAAGAAGAAAAAAGGGGCAGGTACGTCGTCATGAGACAGTTTCTGTCTAGATCCGAGTCCCGTTCGGGCCTCAGCCCCAGTATCCTTGCCATACCGATTCTGCTGATCCTGATCCTGATTCCGGCAGCCGGCGGCTTCGCTTCTTGGGAGAACCTGTCGAATCTCTCGAGTCAAATAGCGGCCCTGGTCATTGTCTCACTGGGTCAGATGTTGGTGGCCGTAGTAGGTGGGCTCGATCTGTCGGTGGGTTCGGTCATAAGTCTCGTGACCTGCGTTCTCGCAACCGAAGGGTGGCCTTTGACCCTTACGTTGCCGCTAGCCTTTGCGTTGGGAGCGTCTGTAGGCCTGATAAACGGCTGGGGTGTGGCCGTCATGGATATCAACCCTATTGTCATGACGCTCTCCAGCATGACCTTTGTCCAGGGTGTGACGCTTGTATGGCGGAATGTCCCGGGCGGTCATATCCCGAAACAGCTTCCCTTCGCTGCTGTGGGGCAAACGCTCGGTATTCCCCACTCTCTCCTGTGGTTGGTCCTGTGCGTTCTCGTGCTCACGGTCGTATTGCGGCATACGCGCTTTGGCCTTCGTCTCTTTGCGGTGGGCGGCAATTCCGCGAGTGCTCGTCTGAACGGTATACCGGTGCGGCGAATAACAATATCGGCCTATGTAGTCTGCAGCATGATCGCCGTCGTTGCGGGGGTCTATATGGCGGCCCGCATCGGCTCGGGAGACCCCAAAATAGGTGCATCCTTCGGGCTTGATTCAGTGACTGCCATCGCTATGGGCGGCACACAGTTTTCAGGCGGAATAGGCGGTGTGGCGAGCGCAACGATAGGAGCCTTGAGTTTAGGGCTCATCAGCAACGGCATGAATCTTTTGGGCGTTTCCACTTTTCTCCAATCGGCAGCAAAAGGAGTGGTTCTCGTGATCGCTGTCTGCGCCCAGCGCCGCAAATCGGTTGGGGTATAGAAGATGCAAGCCTTCGAATCCTCCTTGAATACAACTGAGAATACACTCAAGCGTCTGCTCTCCGGGGCCTGGAACCTGTCACCGGCATACTTCGGAACGGCTCTCTTGATAGCCGCCGCCTTGGTCTTCCGCCCCATACTGCTCTCGGGAGCCTTCTTCGGGGTGATCCTCCGTCAGGCGGCACCGCTCGGCATGGTGGTGATCGGACAATCAATGGCGATGAGGTGTCGATCTATTGACCTGTCCATCGGAGGGACGGTACTTGCAGTCACCTACATTGCGTCAAGCCACTATCTGTCGGGCTGGCCGGGATATATGATCGTCCTTGCCTGTTTGTGCCTCGGGCTGGCTATCGGCACCATCAACGGAGTGCTCATCACCATATTCAGAGGCTCGGCCGTGATCGTCACCCTTGGAATGACGATCATATTCATCGGCATCGTGATTGCCCTTGCACGTTATACACCGCCGGGCGAGGTTCCGTCGCTCATCCGCTATTTCGGATCGGGACGTCTCGGCGGCATTCCCATAGCGCCCATTATCTGGATCGGCCTTGTTATACCCATAGTCCTCGCGCTTCGAATCACGGTTTTCGGCAAATACGTCGATGCGATCGGATCAAACCCCGGCGCTGCCGCTGTTTCGGGCATACCCTATCTTCGGGTGATATTTCTGGTTCACGTCTTCTCCGGTCTTGCCGTTGCGGTGGGAGGTCTCCTCCTCGCCGGCTTTGTGGGGACGGGATTCACCGAAGCTGTAGTAGGGCAGGATTTGGTGTTGAACTCCCTGGCCGCCGTCATCCTGGGCGGAGTCACCTTCGGCGGCGGGAAGGGACGAATTGTCGGTCCGGTAGTCGGGGCGTTCATGTTGACCTTTCTCTTCAATTTCCTGACCAGTTTCGGTTTTGACGAATCGGGGAAGCTGATGATGCAGGGGGGCATTATCGCGGTTGCGGCACTGATCGACGCCGCAAAAAGGCGCTAGTCGAGGAGCACGTAGGGCTCCCCGCGCTTGACATTATGGCGCACGGTACTTGTGTAAATATGGTCGTGAAGAATGTCCTCATAGTAGATGATGAAAAACCCTTTCTCATCAGTCTCACTGATGGTCTTGCTGCCTATGGCGAGGAATTCACGGTCCTGAGTGCCTTGAACGGCAGGGAGGCGGTGAAGATCTTGGATTCCACTGAAGTTGATCTGGTGGTGACGGACTTAAGGATGCCGAAGATGGATGGTTTTGAGTTGTTGGCCCATATGAGCGGGCAGTATCCGAACATACCGGTTATCGTGATGACGGCCTATGGTACCCCCGAGATAGAGGAGAGGCTTCAGGACATGGGTATTTTTCAGTATTTGGAGAAGCCGTTGGAATTTAACGTTTTGGTGGACAGGATCTTTGATACCGTGAAGAACGGTTCTTCGCCGGATCGTATTCATGGTATTTCTTTGGCTGCCTTTTTGCAGTTACTGGAGATGGAGAATAAGACGTGTACCCTCACGGTCAAATCCCGAGGGCGGGAGGGTCAGTTGTATTTTGCCAAGGGTGCGTTGCACCAAGCTGAGACTGGAGATATGAAGGGCGAAAAGGCGGCTCTGGATATTATAGGCTGGGACAATGTTGCGATGGAGATACAGTACACATGCAACGTTAAAAAGAAAAGCATAGGGTTGCCTCTTACAGAAATATTGATGGAGGGCTTTCGGATAAAAGATGACAAAGAGAGCACAAAGAGAAAGGAAGAAACAATGGATATAAAAAAATTAAATGGTATCATCAAGAATTTGACGGAAGACCTCGGTGATGCCCTTCTAACAACAGACATATGGGCCAATGCTGATGGGCAGATTCTTGTAGGTTATAACTCCCTGCCGGAGGCGGCAGCCCTCTTAAATCAGGTTTATCATCAAATTGTGGACACGCTCAAAGAAGCTGACTTTCCCCCGCTTGACAAATTTGTAAGTTTTCACCTCCAAGGTGGGAAAATGACTTTCTGCCTTCTGTTCGAAGACTATCAGTGGGGAATGCTGTTTGACACTGCCAAAATTCAACTTGGACTTCTTTTCAATGTGATTGCCCCGCAATGTATTGAAGGCTTTCATGAGGCATTAACAGGATAACGAAAGTCGGTGTAAATCCAACGTGACACGAGATAAGTATAAGAATATGTAATTCGACTGTATAATAAACGATGTGGTATCACTTTTTCTCAGGTACCGGGAAAGAGGGTTAGACGGAAAGGAGGAAACCATAGATAAAAAAATTAGGCAAACTCATCAATGATTTGCAAGAGGACACCGGAGCTGGAATCCTTCCACAAGACCTATGGGGGAATAAAAGGGGGTAGTACATTCTCTGTTACATCTAATAATTACTATACGAAATTCTTGTTTGCTCGGGGCATAAAAGTACTATACACATGTTAATTATAGTTAGGAGAAAAAACCTTTAGAAAATCAAGCCGTCAATTACTTCTTTATAAAAAGATATCCAGTGTAGAATAACTTTTCAGGGGGTGTTTTGTTGAAGGACTGTTTGAAGATACACCCTTGTTGGGCGGCGAAATGGTGCAGCTACTACTTCGACGAAACGACTGTGTTGTTCCTATGCGATGAAGGCCGCAGACTCCGGGCGAGTATTTCGGCTGCTAGATCAAGATTGGTTTCCGGGTTTAGGGCGGGGCCAAGCAACCGGGTCTGTCCAACCCGCTTAAGCAGACGGTCATCATAGACGGCCCCGGGGCTGAGCCGGCGCAGTTCGCTTATCAAGTAGGTGAAGTTCAGCTCCCGTGACAGCTTTATGGCTGCACCGAGTCCATCGTAGGTCATGCCGTCCTGGCTGAAGACGGCCGGCTGCTGCTGCCTGCCGGCGTAGAGATAGAGGACCTTCCCGCGCTCTTCGGTTGCCACCTCCTTCTGGTACTCGACCTTCTTGGAAAGGGGTATCCCTCCGGCAAGAATGGTCTTGCCGAGGCTGAACTTGCGCTCGGTAACCGTTTTTGTCTCAGAATACTCGACGATGCTCGTGGCCGGCAAGAGGAAGTCGATCTCTCCGTAGGGGATCTCTGCACGTTGCCGGTCAGCCGTCTCGATGCACAGTGACGATTCGTTGAGCTCAAAACGGCGGACGATAAAATAGCCGGCTCTGCCGCGGACAGCCGTGGCGTCGACGACCATTGTTGAGATTCCACTCTGGTTCAGTTTCTTCACCAAAACCAGGGCCTGCTGTGGATCAGCGAAACTGGCCATCACGGTCGGCCCGCCACCGATCATCCGTTGCCGCGCTTCGAAGACCGTGATTCCAAGCGCACCGGAGATCGCTTGAGCTAACTCCGTCGTTTCTTCATTCCAACCATGTATGACTACGACATGCACGCAGACCTCCCCGAAAGCAATGCTCTCCTATAGGGGAACGAAAAAAAACCGAAACTCATAGTTTTTCCACAAAACCTATGGGGAAATAAGAGGAAGTTGCGCATTTTCTTTTGCGTCTAAAAATTACTATACGAAATTCCTGTTTGCTCTGGACAAATGCCGGGCTGGATATTACTTCTCCACATACGCATAGGCGCTGTGGTTGTGGATGCTCTCGAAGTTCTCCGACTCCACGGAGAACCAGGTGATGTTGGGGTCGGCCGCGAGTTTTTGCGCCACCTCCCGCACCACGTCCTCCACGAACATGGGGTTGTCATAGGCCCGTTCGGTGACGTACTTCTCATCGGGGCGCTTGAGGATGGAGTAGACGTCGCAGCTCGATGACTCTTCCACCAGTTGGATGATGTCTTCGATCCAGATGAACTTGTTAAAGCGGACATTGACGGTGACGGTACCCCGCTGATTGTGGGCACCCTGATCGCTGATCTCCTTGGAGCAAGGGCACACCGTGGTGATGGGTACATCGATCCCTACATAGAAGTCATCCTCGGCCCCCTCATTGCTCGTGCCGCAGAAGCGGCAGATATATTCCATAAGTCCTTGAGCGTGGGTCACCGGGGCCTGCTTCTCGATAAAATAGGGGAATTCAACCTCCAGGTGGGCGGACTTGGCCTTCAGCGTCGTCTTCATCTCCTGCAGGATATTAGCGAAGTTCTTGATGGCGATTTCCCCTTTGTACGTGTTGAGGATCTCGACGAAACGACTCATGTGAGTTCCCTTGAAATGGTGGGGGAGCGCCACGTACATGTTGACGCTCGCTACCGTATGCTGTACGCCGTTGACCTTGTCCAGGACGGTGATGGGATAGCGGATGTTCTTCACCCCCACCTTTTGTATCTCGACCTGACGATGATCCGGCTGGTTTTGGACATCGATCATGCTTGTTCTCCCAGGAATGAGGCCCCGGCCCTTTCCGACTCCCAGGCAGTGACCTTATGGGGGTTGATGCCATGGGGGCGCAATCGCTCTGTGAGGGCCTCATATATGTAGCGGGCGATATTCTCCGATGACGGTTCCTCTTTCTGAAAATACGGGAGGTCGTTGAGGTATTGGTGATCGAGGGCCTCGAGGACCTGTTCGGTCTCCTCCCGCAGGATGCGGAAGTCCAGGACCATCCCCCCCTCCCCCAGAGTGTCGGCCCTTACAAAGACCTCCACCCGCCAATTGTGGCCGTGCAGGGCCTCGCACTTCCCTTCATAATTCCGCAGGTTATGGGCCGCGGAAAACTGCGAATTGATCACCAGCTCGTACATATGTGCGCATTGTAACAAAACCAAAAAGGGAAGTAAAACCTTTGTGTCCTTCAGCCTTTTTCAGAATGTATCTTTCTTAGGGGAGTTTGCCCAAGAGCCTTTGGGCGTTTCCCTCCAGGATTGCCTCCAGATCCTCGGCCCCGACGCCGGCCTCCTGCATCTCTTGCACGTACCGCTGTGGGGGGATGAGGGGATAATCTGAGCCGAAGAGGATTCTTTGAGGGCCGATGATGTCAATGGCGGTTTTATAGATTTTTTTATTATAAAGAAAGGGCGAAGCTGCGGTATCGTAATACACCCCCTGGCAGATCGCGGCGATCTCCGGCATGAGCTCGTAGAAGAAGAATCCCCCTCCCCAATGGGCCAGGATGACCTGCATCCCCTGGAGGGCAGCGACCAGGATTTGCAACTCGGAGAGCCTTATCTTCCCCTTGCCCGGATAGGGGTGCCCCAGGGGCTCGTTGCAGTGGATAAGGACGGGGAGCCCCGCTGCCTTGACGGCCTCGAAGAAGGGCTGCATGGTCTCCCGTGCCCACAATTGTTCACCGTAGGTACCCGGGGCCAACTCCCCTACACCCATCGCGCCTCCTTGTACGCACCGCTTCAGCTCTGCGATGGCGGCCTGCGGATCTTCGGGGAGGCTGATAAAGGGGATGATCCGTTCGGGGTATGTGCTGTGGCTTTCTAGGAGGTAGTCGTTCTCCCTGCGGCAGAGGTCCTCTATTTGCCACGGGAACCCACAGACCACCGAGGCCTTTACCCCGTTTTCATCCATGACCTCCAACAGCTCTTCGGCGCCGATCATCTGTGCCTTGTGGTCGGAGTAGATGAGGGAAAAGGCGGGGTCTTCTTTCGCCCATTGATCCCGGAGATCCCTTGCATGGGGTGAGAATATGTGGGTGTGGCAGTCGATCATCAGCCCCTCCCTTCGGTTACCGTTTTGATGGATTGATAGATCACTGCTACGAGTTCCTCCAACTCCCCTTCGGTGATGCTCAAAGGGGGCATGATGACGATCACATCCCCCAGGGGACGGATGATAACACCCCGCTTTCTCGCCTCCAGGATCACTTTAACCCCCATCCGCTCTTGAGGGGGAAAGGGGGCCTTGGTCTCCTTATCGGCCACCAGTTCGATCCCGGTCATAAAACCGCGCTGTCTCACATCCCCGACAGCGGACAGATCCTTGAACTCCTCCAGTCTCCGTGTGAGGAGGGCGATCTTGGGGGCAAGTCGTTCCAGGGTCTTGTCCTGCTCGAAGACCTCCAGGTTGGCCAGGGCCGCGGCGCAGGCCACGGGGTTCCCCGTATAGGTGTGTCCGTGGAAGAAGGTCTTGAATTCGTGATAGTCCCCGAGAAAGGCGCGGTATACCTCATCGGTGGTGAGGGTGGCGGCCAGGGGGAGGTAGCCTCCGGTGATCCCTTTGGCCAGGATCATCAAATCCGGCCTCACCCCCTCATGCTCGCAGGCGAACATCCTTCCTGTCCTGCCGAAGCCGACTGCCACCTCGTCGGCGATCATCAGGACCCCATACCGGGTGCAGAGCGCCCGCACCCTCTGGAGAAAGCCGGGGGGTTGGGTAATCATCCCCGCTGCTCCTTGGACCAGGGGCTCGATGATGAGGGCAGCGACCTCCTGATGGTGATCCTTGAGGATTTGCTCCAGCGTTTCGAGGCACCCCATCCCGCACTGCGGCCAGGTGAGGCCCAGGGGGCACCGATAGCAGTACGGGGCCTCGGCCTGGAGCACAGGGAAGAGGAGGGGACGGTAGGTCTCATGGAAAAGGTCGATCCCCCCTACACTCACCGCCCCGAGGGTATCGCCGTGATAGGCGTTCGAGAAAGAAACAAAGGTAGTCCTTTTATGCTCCCCCCGCAGTTGCCAGTATTGAAAGGCCATCTTGAGGGCGACCTCGCAACCCGTGGAGCCGTTGTCGGAGTAGAAGACCCGCTCGAGGCCCGCGGGGGTGATCTCCGCCAATTGTTCGGCCAGCTCTATGGCCGGGGGGTTGGACAGTCCCAAAAGGGTGGAGTGGGAGATCTTGCCCACCTGCTCGATGATGGCCCGATCGATCTCCTCCCGGCGGTGACCGTGGACAATGACCCACAGGGAGGAGACCCCGTCCAGGTACCTCCTGCCGTGGATATCGACGAGATACGATCCTTCACCTCGGTTGATGATCATCGGCTCCATCTCCTGATAATCCCTCATCTGGGTAAAGGGGTGCCAGATGTATCGCTTATCCGCTTCTTCCAATCTCCTCTGCGAGGTCATCGTTCCTCCTCGATCAAGCCAAGCTCCGTTCCCACCGCTTGAAAGGCATCGAGGGCACTCTTGAGGTCCTTTTCCGTATGGGTGGCCATAAGAGCGGCCCGCAGCCGAGATCCCTGCGGCGGCACCGTGGGGGGCCTGATACCCTGGACGAAGACTCCCCTCGCCATAAGGCGACGGTCGGCCTCCATGGTGAGGGCATTGTCGCCGATGAGGATGGGGCAGATGGGCGTCTCGCTCATCCCGGTGTTAAACCCCCGTTTCTCAAGCCCCTCTTTGAGATAGGCCGTGTTCTCCCAGAGCCTTATCCTGCGCTGCGGTTCCCGCTCCACGATCTCCAGGGCTGCGAGGGCCATGGCCGCTATCGCGGGGGGGAGGGCCGTGGTGTACAGAAAGGTGCGGCAGCGGTTGATGAGGTAATTGATCAGGTCCCTGCTGCCGGCAATATAGGCCCCGAATCCCCCCAATGCCTTGCCCAGGGTCCCCATCTGGATATCAATCCGTCCCATAAGATCGAAGTATTCCGCCGTACCCCGTCCCCCTTCGCCCAGGACCCCCGTGGCGTGGGCATCATCCACCATGACCAGGGCCCCGTATTGATCGGCCAGTGCCCTGATGGCGGGCAGGGGGGCGATGTCCCCTTCCATGCTGAAGACCCCGTCGGTGACGATGAGTCTGCGGTGGTGGGCAGATCTCTTCAAGAGCTCCTCGAGGTGATCCATCGCGCGATGGCGATAGACCCATACCTCGGCGCGGGAGAGGCGGCACCCATCGACGATACTGGCGTGGTTGAACTTATCGCTCACGATCAGATCACCTTCCTCTACCACGGTAGTGAGCAGGCCGATATTGGCCATATACCCGGTGCTGAAGAGCAGCGCCGCCTCGCATTCTTTAAAGTCGGCGATCCGCTCTTCCAGCTCTCTATGCAGTTCCATGGTTCCTGATATGGACCTTGATGCCCCGGCACCGCACCCATACCGCTTCAGGGCCTCGATGGCTGCTTCCTGTAATGCGGGGTGTTCGGCCAGGCCGAGATAGTTGTTGGAGGAGAGGAGCACGACCTCCTGCCCGTCCACCTGCACCCTGGCTGACTGGGGACCATGGATGATCCGGAGTTGGCGGTAGAGGTCTTGGGCCTTGATTTCGTCCAGCGACGCGGAGAGGAAGGCAAGATCACCCATCAGACACCTCCAGCTTGAGGTCTTGGATCATCCGCAGGTCTGTCCGATAATCCCTCCCTTGTGTTGTAAGGTAGTTCCCGATCATGATCCCATTGGCTCCTGCCCAGAAGACCAAGGGGTGGAGATCCCTGAGGCCGAATTCCCTCCCCCCGCAGATCCTGATGTCCCGGTCAGGGAGGATGAGCCTGAACAGGGCCACTGATTTTAAAATCTCCAACGGGGTTAAGGACTGGGTCCCCTCAAGGGGTGTTCCGGGGATGGGGTTGAGAAAGTTGAGGGGAATGGAATCCACCGCCATCTCCTTGAGGGTAAAGGCGAGCTCCAATCGCTGCTGGGGTGATTCCCCCAGTCCGAAGATGCCTCCACTGCAGACCTCCAAACCAGCCTCTTTCGCCGATTGCAGGGTATTCAGATCATCTTCATATCGATGGGTGGTGCAGATATGGGGGAAAAAGGAGGGGGCCGTTTCCAGGTTGTGATGGTAACGGGTGAGGCCAGCCTCTTTCAACTGATGGGCTGTCCCTTGTGCCATCATTCCCAATGAGGCACAGAGGGCGAGCCCTGTTTTTTCCTTGATAAGTCGGATGGCCTGGGCGATTTGTTCCAGCTCCTTCTCCGTAGGGGTCTTGCCGCTGGTGACGATAGAAAAACGCCTGGCCCCCATGGCCTCGGCCTCCTGGGCCTTGTGCAGGATCTGTTGGGGTTCCATAAGGGGATAGGCATCGATCCGGGTCTTATGATGGGCGGATTGGGCGCAAAAGGCACAGTCCTCAGGGCAGCGTCCGGATTTGGCATTGACGATGGCGCAGAGCTTTATACCATGGCCATTGTAATGATCTCGAATCAGGCAGGCGCCATGGAAGAGGAGGGGAATAAGATTGTCTTCTATCTCCAGGAGGCCCTGGGCCGAGGATGCGGTCAGCCCCCCATTATTCAAGGTCTCTTGGATGCGTTGTTCAATACACTCCTGCATGGGAGGGATTCATAACACGGCAAAAGATGATTGTCAACCTTAATAAAAAATCTGGTTGACAAGGAGAATCTTTACCTTTCGCCAAAAATCATGACAATTGTTATGTACGTGCTATTTCATCTCGGAATTTGAAAAAACGTCGTTGGATTAACCGATTTGAGAAGGCCGTGACATGTGCGAAATATAATTCTTCGCGGATAGTAGCACGTGATATCTTTATTTTTTCTTTCTCAAAGAATATATTAATATTCTTCTTAATGCTGCGCAAGGTCTGCAAGGCCCAAAATAACGGCAACATACAAGACAAACGCATATGTCTCTCCGCCTTAGGAATAGACACAATATATTGCAAACCTGCATCTAAATAAGCTAATGCCATTGCGATTAATTCTTCGAGCATCTTTTTGCTTCGCTGTATATTGTGCTTATCAAAAATTGACTGACGGGTTACATCATACTTTTTTAGAAGTTCGTTCGGCATATATGATCGATTGTTTTTCCAATCATCAGGCATGTCGCGAATAATATTGACCATTTGTAATCCCTTGCCAAATGATTCAGCGTATTTCTTTAATTGCTGAGCGATGTTGCGGGTAATATGCTGGGAATAGAGAGAGAATAACGTGGTTACTAAATTGCCGACAGTACCCGCAACATAATAGATATAATCATCTAATTCATCGAGCGTCTCCAAAAAGTTCTGAGAGGAGCTGTATTTTGATTGAACATATGTGCGCATACCTGAAACCATTTCGACAACCCACGTACTAATCCCGGTTCTTACTTTTTTGGGGAATGTATTATATACGGCTAAAATTAATGGAACGTTGTGAAGCAGTTCGTCATCAGCTCCTTCTTGAGGGAGTGCACGTATGTGCTTCATAAATGCTTTGAGTTCATTGGTCGCGTTTTCTTTTATTAAAATGCCTGCATATTCCCCCAATAAATTTTGTTTTTGCTTGATAGTAAGGAATACACTGTCCTCAATGGTATCTGCGATACGACAGAGTAAATATGCAACGGTCAGTTGTAAAATCAAAGGTCGTGGTAATTTTCGAATCGTTGGCGCAAAGGTCCTCGACACCCTGGGTAGCATCTGAATACAGTATTGTTCGTTTTTATCCATGGTTAACTCTTGTGCGGACAAGATATCATACACATATACATTTTCTCAATGCCTTTTATACAGACCTCTGTACCAAAAAAACATGCCTATACAAGTCGCCTGTTATCTTACTCGTCAAGGGCCTGGGACAGGGGGACGATCTGTATCCCCTCTGCCTGGATCTGGGGGATCATTTCCTTGAGGGCGGTGATGGTGGAAGGATAGGGGTGGCATATTCCAATGGCCGTGCCGTGATTCCGGGCGATGCGGATCAATTGTTTCAGCTGTAGCTTGGTGTACCCTACATCGGATTCGTTGTCCAAAAAAAGATCCCTCGTGTCCGCCCTCAGGGCCAGTTCTTGGGCGATGTGATATCCTTGGCTCTTGGATGTGGTACGGCTGTCGAGGAAGAAGAGCTTTCTCCGTTTCAACTCGTTCAGCACCAGGCGCACCTTTTCCCCGTGTTCCATGAATCTCGATCCCATGTGGTTGTTTACCCCCGTGATGAAGGGGACCGCTTCGAGATCCTTCCGCAGCTGACGCAGGAGCTCTTTTTCTTCCATGGAGACGAAGAGGGCCCCCGTGCCTGGGTCCTTAAGGGGGTATCCCCGTGGTTCCATGGGAAGGTGGAGGATGATTTCTCTTCCCTCGGCGTACGCCTTGTGGGCGATGCGACGGGAAGAGGGCTGCAAGGGAAAGATGGAAAAGGTCAAAGGGGCGTCCAGACGCAGGATCTCCTCAGCGACCCGTGTGTCCAACCCCAGGTCATCGACCACAATGGCTATGCGGGGACTGCGGGGGTGCCGCAGAGGTATCGGTGATGGTTGTATGGCGGGAGGGCGGAGGATCAGGTGATGGACCAGGAGGTTGTCGACCTTTACCTGGATCTCCCATGAGTCATCCTGGGTCCTCGCCTCGGTGAAGGTCACCCCTGGGCAGGCATCCTGAATCCTCTGAACCAGTTGGGAAGAAGCCTCCTCCGGTACTACTCCTGGGGGCAGGGTTACCTCCCAGCGTGAGAGGGTCCAGGTCTTCTCCCCCCTTGTCTGTTCCTCCTCCTGCTTGTTGATTGCCCCTCGTGGTACTTTCAGCAGTTGAGAGAGCTGGGTAAGGAGAAGTTGGTCGAGGGTCTTCGTCCTCTCGGTGAAGGAGGGAGGGTGTTCGCTCAGGTGGAGATAGAGGATGATGGCGAGGACGACACCGAGGCACACAAGGAACTGGAAAAAGAGGGGGATTTTTCTCCCCCTCTTTTTTCCCCTTTTCGAAGGGCTTCTCCTTCGCACGGCGGACTTTCGCCTGGTGGATGCCTTCGGGGTAATAGTCTTTCGCCTCCTCCCCTATGCCACTGCCGTGCGCTTATTGCACCCCAGTCTTGAGGTACTCCTGCAAGATCTTCATCCCCTTCAGGTGTTCCAAGGCCCTCTCCAATTGGAGATCTTTATCCTGCTCCGCCGTGATCTCGGTGATCGTATCGCGAGGCACCGTTTTGGCCTCGAGGGGAATGTCCGGTTCAATCCCCTTCTCGTGGATGGAACGATTGTTGGGGGTATAATAGCGGGCAGTGGTCAGCCTGATACCGGAGCCGTCTTCCAAGGGGATAACGGTCTGCACCGAAGCCTTGCCAAAGGTTGTGGATCCCATGACTACTGCCCGTCCATAGTCCTGGAGGGCGCCGGTCACGATCTCCGAGGCGCTGGCACTCCCTCGATTCACCAGGACGACTATCGGCCAATTGGGCATGGTCCCCTCCTTGTGGGCGTTAAAAGCCGTCTGTTCCTCAGCGTCGCGCCCCTTAATGGTGACAATCACCCCGCTTTCCAGAAAGAGATCGGTCACCTCCACTGCCTGATCGAGGAGTCCTCCCGGGTTGTTCCTCAGATCCAGGATAAGACCGTTGAGCCCCTCGGGGTTTTGCAGTTGGAGTGCCTCCAAGGCCCTTCTGGCGTCGGCGGCGGTCGTTTCCTGAAACTGCAGTAACTTGAGCTGCCCATATCCCTTTTCGAGAGTCTTGAACTTGACGCTCTGTATATTGATGATGTCCCTCACGATGGTGACATCTTGCATCTGGGTGAACCCCTCGCGTATGATGGTGATGGTGACCTTGGTCCCCTTGGCCCCCCGCAGTCTCTTTACGCACTCCATGAGGCTCAATCCCTTGGTCGGTTCCTCATTGATCTTCAGGATTTTGTCCCCTGCGTGGATACCCGCCCGGTAGGCTGGGGTGTCCTCAATGGGGGCGATGACCGTCAGGATTCCATCCTGTATGGATATCTCCATTCCCACCCCGCCAAAGCTCCCCTTGGTCTCCACCTGAAATTCCCGATACATTTCAGGGCTGTAGTAGGCGGAGTGGGGATCGAGACTATTGAGCATCCCCTCGATCGCTCCGTTGATGAGATCCTCAGTCTTGACGTCCTCCACGTAGCTCTTTTTCACTATCTCCAGGACGTCGGTGAAGACTTTTAGCTTTTCGTAGGTCTTGTTTGTGATGGCCGAGACGTTATGGACATAGAAGCCACCCACAAAGAGACCGAAGACGAACCCGAGAAGTATCAAAAAACCTGTCTTTTTGTTTCTGAACATAGTTTCCTCCCTCTTGTTTTATCTTTTTTGTGCCTTCCCCGTGCGGGGCAGGGCCAGCCACGTCAAGGGGTTCACAGCCGTGCCGTGGTGTCGGATCTCAAAATAGAGCATGGGACCCTCTATAGATCCTGTGCTTCCCACCAAGGCCACCACATCCCCCGTCTTCACCCCTTCACCCACCTTCTTGAGGAGGCGAGCGGCATGGGCGGCGACGGTATGGTATCCCCCTCCATGGTCAATGATCATCAGATTTCCATATCCCTTAAACCATGACGCATAGGCGACCTTTCCGTTGCAGATCGCCTGTATCTTGGTCCCCTCCGGGGCCTTGATCCCGATCCCCTTTTCCCTTCCCGTCGGTGAGAAGATGGTACCCTCTACCGGGAGGGGGAGTTTTCCCCGCAGGGCCTTAAAGTCGGTTCCTTTGAGAGAGGCCGCCTTGACTGTCAGCTTTTGGATCAGGGAATGCAGGTCCTTCTCTCTTCCCTTCAATTCAGTAATGGCCTTCTCATAGGCCACCCGCTCTTTCTTTACGGATGTCAGCAAGGTGGCCTTTTTTTGCTTTTCCTTTTCTATCTCTCGCTTTTTGGTCTCAACTTCGTTCTTTTTTTGCGTCAATGCCTTTCTTTCTTCTATCAGATCTTTCCGCCTCTCTTCTTGTTCCTTGATGCCCTGTTGATATGCCTGTAGGAGCTGAAGGTCATTCCCCGCAACCTGTTGGAAGGCCTTATACCTCCTGAGGGCATCGGTGTAATCCTCAGCAGAAAAAAGGACCCGCACGATACCCACCCGATGGAGTTTATACATGGCCCGCACCCTTGATTGAAACTCCCTGTCCAGGGTGACCAAGGTTTTCTCTAACCTTACGAGTTCCTCCTCTTGATGGGCTATCTTTTTTTCCAGCAGCTCCATCTCTGTGTCCAGTTTTCGGCGCTCACCCGCTTTACGATTCAACTCGCGCCCGATCTCATCGAGGGCATCGGTTATCTTCTTTTCCTCCCACCACTTTTTCTTGACCTTCTGCTTTTTGTCTTTGAGCTCTTTTTGTACCTCCGTGAGGTCCCCCTTTTTCTTCTGAATGGTCTGTTCCAGTTCCTTCACCTCTTCGCCCCTCGAGGGAGAAGAGAGGAAAACCGCAATGATGAAGCCGGTAATGAGTATCTTCTTCACGTCCATCGCCTAAATCCTCGAGGGTTTTCTCAAGGAGAAAAGACCTCCCAGCAGGCCGGAGATCACTCCAATCCCCAGTATCCAAGCGATCAGATTCGGGGGGAGGAAGTGCAGGCGCAGCTGGCCGAAATAGAGGTTCACGTAGGGGGACACCTTGAGGGTAAAGAAGTGAAAGAGGACGAAGAGCACCAGGACGGCTCCTCCCGCCCCCAAAAGCCCCTGCAATCCCCCCTCAAGGTAGAAGGGGAGTCTGACAAAGGTATCCGTAGCCCCTATGAGCTTCAAGATCTCTATCTCACCCTTCTTATTATAGAGGGTAAGGCGGACGGTGTTAGCAGTGACTGATACGATGATGACGACCAGGATCCCGCCGAGGATCCAGGCACCCCACCGGAGGGTGTAGAGAAAGAGGGAGAACCGTTCTAACCACATCCCGCCGTATTGAACCTCATCTACCTCTTTTATATTATCGAGTCTCGCTGCCAAGGCCCGGATGCGCTCAGGGGTCCTGAAGCGTTCCTCTAAGGTGATTTCAAATGAGGCCGGAAAGATCTCTTCCTCCACTCCCTCCAACACCCCTCCATAGCCGGCAAGGTCCTGCTGGAAGGATTCCATGGCCTGGCGTTGTGAGATATACCGCGCCTCTCGAATCCCCGCTTCCCTTTGTAGCTCTCCCGTGATCTGAACGATCCTCTCTTGTTTTACGCCATCTTTGAGATAGAGGATGATCTGCACCTTCTTCCCCCACGCCTCCACGAAGGAGGTGAAGTTGAGGGGGAGGAGCAGAAAAAAGGCGAAGAGAAAGAAGGCGATAGCGATAGTCCCGATGCTCAGAACGTGGGTAGGACCGTTCTCCTTCATAACCCCAAAGGTCCTCCGCACAAGATACCCGACACCCATACCCTCTACCCCGCCACCTTCCCTTTATACAGGGGGATAGTCCTCTTCTGATATTTATCCACGAGACTTGTGTCGTGGGTTGCCACCACAACCGTTGTCCCCAAGTTGTTGACCTTTCCCAAGAGGTCCATAATCTCCACTGTGAGCTCAGGGTCCAAATTGCCGGTGGGCTCATCTGCCAAGATAATGGAGGGAGTGTTGATCAGTGCACGAGCAATGGCCACCCGCTGCTGTTCACCCCCCGACAGTTTGAGCGGGGGTTGTTTCAATACCCGCTCGTCCAATCCCACTACCCTCAAGACCTGTCTGATCCTTTTCGGGATCTCCCGCTTTTTATGACCGAGGGCCCGTAACACCAACGCGATATTGTCATAAACAGTCTTGTTGTTTAACAGTTTAAAATCCTGAAAGACAAAACCCACCTCCCTGCGGAGAGCGGGAATCTGGGAGTTTTTGAGCCTGGTCACATTTCTTTTATTGACCAGGATCTCTCCTTGGTCCGGCCGCTCGGCACGGATGATCAATTTCAGCAGCGTCGTCTTCCCCGCCCCGCTGGGGCCGGTGACGAAGACAAAGTCGCCTTGCTCTATCTTGAAGCTGATATTGATCAAGGCCGGGATATTGGCCTGATATGTCTTATAAACTTGAAAGAATTGAATCATAAAACAGTACTCATGCAAATAATGTTAACACTATAGTTAACATATGTTGACATGCATTGCAAGAATTAGCGCAGATCAAGGGCAGGGATTAATGCAGACACACTCTCCTCAAGGCTGTAAGTGATAAGCGGATTACTGCTTTTCGAGGTCCTCTAAGGTATGTTCTATGGCCTGCGCGATAAGCTTATTGATCATCCGCTCAGCGGTCGTAGCGCGGAAGATCGCCGTCGTATATGATGATGAGAGGTTGATCTGATGCTCACGGATGGTTTTTGTGTCCTGTATACTGGCAACCACCACCCTGAGGGTGAGTGTGCATTCATAGACGGTTCTCACATGGCTCGTCACCTCAACAGAAAGCTGCTCGATTGCACCACCGATGACCCAATTACCCCACCGAGGTTCTATGGTAGATAGTTCAAGATCCCACTGCGGGGTTTCCCCTCGAACGGTATATCCCTTGGTCAAGAGATACGTCTCAACGGCCTCAGTGATGTTGGCTGCGGGCTCTCCCTGTGATGAGACAAAAGGAACTGTTTTGCGGTTGCGTTTGGTCCTCGTACCGATGATTGTGAGATCATCCAGTCCTCTCTTGTCTATGAATTTGGCTACGGTGACCACCTGCCCCGTGAGCGCTGTTTGTGCCTGCGGCCCCTCTCCTTCAGGGGCGTAGCGCACATGGATAGGGTAGTGTGTTACAGGAGCACAGGCGAACAAGAGAACCGCTGCTGCCATGACCGTCAGGCCGATCTTATTCATGATTACCCTCTTGAGGTGTTGTATAGGTTGGCGTTGACACCACGTCGTTAAAAAGTTCTTTTTACCAACTCTCTTTGATAGTAAACTACCCCGCAGCAGAGCTGCGGGGCATTAAAGATCAAAATGCAACTGCTCTTCCTGATGATACTTTATGTACCTTCTTATAACTTCAGAGGTTACCTTGTCCCCTACAGACCGC